>Ga0126381_100001534_pt1 | contig 24693 bp, 14 predicted proteins | sample PanSoiMetPlot_28_FD_96465 | JGI IMG/M metagenome (GOLD analysis project Ga0126381, IMG submission 96465) | Tropical forest soil microbial communities from Panama - MetaG Plot_28 | ecosystem: Environmental > Terrestrial > Soil > Tropical forest > Bulk soil | place: Panama | collected 2016-02-17 | reverse complement strand
TGTTTGTTACAGCGAGTTGGGGTTAAAAGTACAATTCAGAATTTTGATGCGGCGGATGGAAATTTCAGGAACCCCGCGGCACTTCGCTTCGAGCCGGAGCCGCAACAGCTTTTTCGATCCTCAAAATCGAAAAAGCAACTTGGCCCTGACTCCTTCCTTTCCAGTATAGTCAATGAGGAATGACGTCCATGTCCCAGAGCATTTCGCGACGACCCACACGCAGGATGGGCACACGAATTAGCGTCTGGCGTGGGCGTTGAGCTGAACCCAAGATATCCGCTCAAGACCCACAGCCAGGAAACAATAACCGGCTGATGGGTCTTTCGTTTGTGCGGGCTTGAATTCTATGAATGCTCTAATCCTGAGTATAGGGGAAGGCGGAGGAGTGATGGTGACCGGGGTGTACTTATGATCGTGATGAAATTCGGCGGAACCTCGGTCGAGAGCGCGGAAGCGATTGAGCGGGTAGCGAAGATCGTCTCTAGCCGGCGGAAGCGGTTGCCGGTGGTAGTCGTCAGCGCCATGGCCAAGGTTACGGATCAGCTGGTTTCGATGGGGCAGACGGCCGCGAGCGGAGTTTCCGAAGCCGCGCTTGAGCTTCTGCGAGCCATGCGCGAACGGCACTTTGAAGCTGCAAAGGAATTGTTGGGAGCCAAACGCGCCGCAACTTTGGCACCTCGTCTCGAAGCCCGCTTCCGAGAGCTGGAAAATTTCCTGCGCGGGCTTGCGGCGGTGCGTGAATTGACTCCTCGAGGCAGCGATTATCTTCTTTCTTTTGGCGAACTGCTCTCGAGCATTATCGTCGCCGACGCGTTCATGGTGCGCGGGTTGAACGCCGCCTGGGTTGACTCGCGCGAGTGCCTGGTCACGGATTCCAGGTTTACCCGCGCCGTGCCCCAGATGGCCGAGACGCGCGAGCGTTGTAAGAAAAAGATCGCTCCTCGAATCGCGAAGAAGCGAATTCCTGTCCTCGGCGGCTTTATCGCGGCCACGGGGGACGGAATTCCGACCACGCTCGGCCGCGGAGGATCGGATTATTCGGCTGCCGTCTTCGGCGCGGCTCTCGATGCCGATAAGATCGAAATCTGGACCGATGTGGAAGGCATGATGACCACCGACCCCCGGCTCTGCCCGGGAGCGCGGACCATTAAGCAGATCAGCTTCAATGAGGCCGCCGAGCTGGCGTACTTTGGCGCCAAGGTGCTCCATCCGGCCACCTTGTTGCCCGCCATCCATAACAACATTCCGGTTTACGTTCTGAATTCGCGAAATCTGAAGAGCACGGGAACAGAAATCACGGCCCAAGCTCCGCCCAGCCGCGATACCTTTCGCGCCATTACCGCAAAGACCGGTATCAGCATCGTGAACGTGGTGGCATCACGCGGGGATGGCGTGCACGCTTTCTTACGCTCGGTTTTTGAGGCCATGGACCGGCATTCCGCTTCGGTGGATCTTGTGGCGATTTCCGAAGTCAGCCTGTCGTTTACGATGGAAAGCAAGCGACTGCCGCAGGCATTGCTGGATGATTTGGAGCAAATCGCGGAGGTCAATTGCGAACAGAACCAGGCGATCATCTGCCTGGTTGGCGAGGACATTCATGGCAAGCCCGGCATCGCCGCCAGCGTCTTCAACACCGTCGCGGAGGCGGGCGCTAACGTGCGTATGATTTCGCAAGGGGCCTCGGAGATCAACATTAGCTTCGTGATCAGCGAAGCCGACGTGCCCAAGGCGGTGCGCCATCTGCACGAGCACTTCTTTCCGGTGGCGATGGACAAAGTTGCGGCCGTGCCTGCAAAAGTCAACGGTCGTCCGCGGCGAACTCGGACAAACGGATCGAGCCTGGTCGAAGCAAGAATTTCGCATGGCAGAAATCGATCTGCCCTACAAACAAAGGCGGCGGTTGCCTTTTCATAAGGATCAACAACAACTTTGAATCCCTCTATCAACGTCGCTCCGGATTCAGTGGCCCTGGCCGGCCCTGGCCCCGCCGCCCGGCCCCGCTCCGTTGCAATTGTGGGTTTTGGAACGGTTGGCAGTTCGGTTGCGCGCATTCTCACCGAGCATGCTCCTCAGGGGTTGCGCGTCACCCACATCTGTAACCGCAACTTTCAGCGCAAGCGTGTGGCTTGGCTGCCGGACACCGTGGAGTGGACCGACAACATCAATGATGTGCTGTCCTCGAATGTGGATCTGGTGGTCGAATTGATCGGGGGACTCGATCCGGCGGCCGACTGGGTACAGCGGGCGTTGAAAGCGGGCAAATCGGTGGTTACCGCCAACAAGCAACTCATAGCCCGCCACGGCACCGAACTGGTTCGACTGGCGCAAGAACACGGTCAGCATATCGCTTTTGGCGCATCAGTGGCTGGCGGGGTCCCGGTCATTTCCGGTTTGCAGGAAGGGCTCGCGGGAGACGAACTCGTCGAGCTTTGCGGGATTCTCAATGGTACCTGCAACTACATTCTGACCCGCATCGAGCGCGCGGGGGTGTCGTTCGAAGAAGCCTTGCGGGAGGCACAGAAACTGGGTTTTGCCGAGGCGAATCCGGCTGAGGATGTCGATGGCCTGGACGCACGAGCCAAACTAACCATATTGGCGCGCACCGGTCTGCGGGTTTCGGTTGCCCATTGCGATATTCCCGCCCGTTCCATCTCGATGCTGGAGCCGATCGACTTCGAGTATGCCAAGCTCCTCGATTGCACGATTCGGCAAATCTCCCGCGCAGAACAAACCGGCGACAAACTCTTGGCTTCTGTCGAACCCATGCTGGTCGATCGTTCTTCGCCGCTCGCCAGTGTCGAAGGTCCGCAAAATCTAGTGGTGTCAACCGGAAAATACGGTGGCGAGACCATCTTTGCCGGCCACGGCGCGGGAGGAAATGCAACCGCAGTGGCCGTGGTTTCCGATCTCATCTCCATCGTGCGGCTCAGGCAAGTGAATGGCGCGGCTCTCGAGGAGAACGGAATTAAGCCATTGCCGGTCAGCGCGGACTTCTCGACGCGACATTATTTGCGATTTGTTGTCCGAGATGAGCCGGGGATCATTGCGGCTCTCGCCTCCATTTTCTCGCGGCTGGGAATTAATATCGACTCGGTCTTTCAGAAGCCCGGCTATGAGAAATCGAAGCTTCCCTTCGTGATCACACTCGAGCCTTGCGCGGCTTCGCTGGTGAAAGAATCGCTGAAACAGATCGCGCAGCTGGACTTTCTGGTCGAGCCTTGCGTGGATTTGCCGATTCTGGACTAGGGCTGCGAGCGCAGCCCGGGGGTTAGGCCATCGCCGGCACTTCAAACCCATCCGGCAGGAACCCGACGCGGTCCATGGCCAGTTGGGGTTCGCGGTTGCGCATGAAGGTGTTCCACACGAACTGAGAACGCGCATTCTCCGCCATCAGCATGCTGATACCAACATCGATGCCAAGCACGTCTTTACTGGCCCAACCGGTGAGTGGATTGAAAGCATCGACGAAACCATATCTCTTCCAAATCTGCTTGCCATACACCTTGCGGAGATTGCGCAATACCGCGATCGACTCGGAGAACAGGAATGGCAGCGATCCTGCCGAGGCTGCCGGAACAATGCTGCCGTCAATCGGCCCCAACAACGGCGGCCCGCCCCAGGCCACGTAGCCCGCCCTCGAATCCGAAGCCGTGATACCCCAAACATTGCCCGAATAGCATGGGAATCGGCTGCTCAAATCTTCGCAGAATTCGCGATGGGCGCGAGTGGCGATAACGGAATTTTCGAAGTAGTTGGTGTAGTCATCGTGCCGCTCGCGAAAGTCGAACCAGGCATGCGAAAACTGATGAACAAACAACGGCGCGGGGCTCGAAATGTACTCATGGCCGTGATAGACCATCTTCGGGCGGCGAATGGCATGCCACGAGTCCGGCGGGATGGGATGATTCGGCGACCCGATCGCGAGCAGGTACATCATCAGTGACTCACAATAGGAATCCCATCGCAGGCGGCTGAAACCCTTTTCCGGCGTCCAGTGCATGGCGAAGGCATCGCCGCCGTTCAGCATCCAGGGCCAGTCAATGCGGTCGTAGATGAGCGTGACGTCGTGATGAATTTGCGAGTTAGCGAACTGCTCGCGGCAAGTCAGCAGCCCGCAGAGCAGGATGGCGGTGTCGATGGGAGAGACTTCCGAATTCACGGCTCGCTTCCCGGTGTTCGGGTCGAGAAAGTGGTACAGAAATCCATTTTCCGAAGGCGCGTGCTGCGCGATGAAGTTGATGGTCTTCGCAACTCGTTGTTCGATGTCGGAACGCGAGTGATAGCGGCGCTCGTGACCGATGCAAAGCGCCGTCAAGCCGAACCCGGTGGCTGCAATACTGGCCAACCCGAGTCCATTTCCGCCCATGGCATGCGTGCGGTCAAGAACGAAGCCGGTGCGGGGGTTAGCCTCATGCCAGAAGAATTCAAACGATGCCCGTTCGAGATCATCGAGCAGGTCAATGTCGCTCCCGGACAACTGGGGCAAGAAAGCGGTCTCCGAAAACAGACGGCTCACACCGAATGGAAGGACGGCAGCCCCAGTAAGGGCGGTGCGAAGGAATTGACGACGGGTGGAACTCATCACGGCGCGCCTAATTATTATGACCAGAGTACCTGCCCAGAGACAATACTCCGGCTTCGAAAAAGCCGCATTTTTCGCTCAAAAGCAGGAAATTTTTGCTCGAAATCGGTGGTCTGGCACGAACCAAACGGCTTGTCGGCATTGTGTCTCGGTTCGAAGGCGAAAGCCAAATGGTTCCTGAACCGCGGCATGACCGCGGTAATAAGAGAAACACCTTAGTTGCCCATTTATAATGAGGCCGTCGTTGTCCAGCGCCGCTTCCGCCGTTCCGGACTGGCACGCGCCGCTTTCGTCAAACCTCAGCTCGGCAGTTCGGCATCTCTGGTGATACCAGTCGACAGGATTGGCGATCAGCTGAGACACTCGAAACCGGGCCAGGGGAGCTCCGCGATAACGATCGATCCTTGTGGCGGAGCTTTGGTCGGGAGCTCGGGCAAATGTCACATCAGCAAAACTTCTGGAGCAGCTGGCAGGAGCGTCTCTCGGCGCTCCGCAATGTCCCACCCATCCTGAAGATCGTGTGGCAGTCCGGGCCGGGAGTGGTCGCCTTTGGGACGGTGGCGCGGGTGGTGGCCGCTCTCCTGCCCGTGGCCATCGGATACATTCCCAAGCTCATCATCGATATCCTCACGGAACTGTTCAAGCATCCCGCTCCGGTGCCGACCAAGCTGTGGTACCTGGTGGGAGCCGAGTTCGCCCTGGCGGTGGCGAGCAGTCTAGTGACTCGGGCCATCGACTACTCCGACTCTCTGCTGGCTAACAAATACACGCGCCACGTCAGCATCCAGGTCATGAAACACGCCTCGGAACTGGACCTGACCGCCTACGAAGACCCGATTTTCTATGACCGGCTGGAACGCGCACGGGTGCAGGCGACGGATCGGCTGGTCATGATCCAGTCGATCGGACGCTTGGAACTGCAGTTAATTACCGCCCTCGGCTGGTCCGTTGCGGTGATGTTCTATTCGCCGTGGCTCATGCTCCTTCTGATTCTCGCGGTTCTCCCGGCGTTTATCGGGGAGACTCACTTTGCCTTCCTTGGATACGCCAAGAACTTCCGCCAGACGCCGATCAAACGCCAGCTGGACTATTTGCGGCAAGCCGGAGCCACCAAAGAAGCTGCCAAGGAGCTGAAGCTGTTCAATCTCGGTGGATTTTTTACCGAACGGTTCGCCAAACTTTCCGACATTGTTTATGAGCAGGATGTAGATCTGGCGAAGAAACGCCTGAGCATTGGATCTATCCTGTCCGTCATCAGCACCGGCGGTTATTACGGCGCCTATGCCTACGTCATCTGGCGCACCCTGGCCGGCAAATGGGGCATCGGCACTTTTTATTTCCTGACCGCCGCCATTCTGAACGCGAGCAGCAACATTCAGCAGGTACTTTCGACGCTCTCTGGAATCGCCGATCAAGCTTTGTTCCTTACCGACCTGCTCGCGTTCTTGCAGATGAAGCCGACAATCCAGTCGAAGCCGAACGCGCTGCCGGCGCCGCGACCGATCCGCCAGGGATTTGACTTTCGCAACGTCTACTTTGTCTACCCCGGCACCGATCGCGTCGTCCTGAACCGTCTGAACTTCCACCTGGATCCCGGCGAGCGAGTGGCGCTCATCGGCGAGAATGGGCAGGGCAAAACTACGCTGGTGAAACTCATCACAAGACTGTACGACCCTACCGAGGGAGAAATCCTGCTCGACGGCGTCGACCTTCGCGAGTACGACTTGGCAGATCTGTATCGTGAAATCGGAGTCATCTTCCAGGATTTCATGCGCTATGAGATGACCGCACGGGAAAATATTGCGGTCGGAAAGATTGAAGAGATTGCGGATCTTCCGGCACTGACAACCGCCGCACAGAAAAGTTTGGCCAACGAAGTCATCGCGCACTTGGGCGCCGGGTACGAGCAGATGCTGGGCCGCCGGTTTGAGGGAGGCGTAGATCTTTCCGGTGGCGAGTGGCAAAAGCTGGCCCTGGCCCGAGCCTACTTGCGCGACGCGCAATTGCTGATTCTGGACGAACCCACGGCGGCGCTTGATGCACGCAGCGAGTATCAGGTGTTTCAGCGCTTCTCGGAGTTGACGGCTGGCAAGATGGCTCTGTTTATCTCGCACCGGTTTTCAACCGTGCGCATGGCCGACCGCATTGTGGTGCTGGCGGATGGGAACATCGCGGAAGAAGGAACGCACGACCAGCTTACGCGTGCGGGCGGCCGGTATGCTGAAATGTTTGAACTGCAGGCGGCAAGCTATCGTTAGGTTTTCTTTGCGAGCGCGCCGAGAACGAGACCTCGGGGGATTAGGTTAGACGTCGACTCATGCCGGATAACACGCATATCGAGATCATAGAAAGCATCGCCGAGCGGGCCCCGCAACAAGCCAAGGAGACGGCACCGGACCTCGATCAGCTGGCGCGCAATGCGGAGGAACTCTCGAAGCTGCTGGCCTGGAATCCGAGTGTGCACACTTCCCATTTCTTTTCCGCCCGCTGGAGCGCAATGGAAGCCGCCCTGCGTCCTGCCCTTGAAAAAGTGAACCGCACGCCGCGAACCCCGGAAGAGTCCGATGACCGGCGCTGGCTGCGCGACAACATGGCCCTGTTGTGGGCCGAAACCTGGAACACACGCAACGCTTTCAAGTTGCACAAGAAGCTTCCCCATGTAAAGACGCCTAGCGGCGCGACCATCCCGCGCGCCGCGGCGGTCGCGGAAGCTTATCTGCGTGCCGTCGAATTCGATTTCAGCGAAGCTTCCTTCCTGGCCTATCTTGGGGCATTCCAGAGAACGACGGTTCTGAAGTTTCGCGAACTCTGGGCGCTTCTGCCCGCCATGGGACTGGTCTTACTGGAGCAGATTGCCATTCGTGCCCGCAAGCACCTGCACGATGGAGCACCCGCAGCGGTGGGCATCTCGATCCGCAGCCTGCGTGAGATTAATCACTCGCACTGGAAGGAAGTGCTGGAGTCGCAGATCGCATTCGATCATGTCTTGCGCCAAGATCCGACGGGAGCCTACCCGAGGATGGACTTTGAAAGCCGCAATCTGTATCGCGAAAAGGTGGTCAAGCTTGCCGACCATTCCGATGCGACAGAAATGGAAGTGGCCTTCGAGGCGGTCGCGCTAGCGCGCCATGCAGAGTCGCTGAAGCTCGAGGATCCGCGCGTTGCCGCCCGCGAATCTCACATCGGATATTACCTTGTGGGAAATGGTGCCCCGCAGCTCGGCGAAAGGGTTCAATTCCGTGCTCCTCTCTCTCACCGGATCCGGGCCTTCCTACGCAGTCATCCTGATGAGTTCTATCTCCCTGGCATCGAAGTGCTCACCTTCGCGATCATGTCCGCGATCGTTCTCCTGCTGACCAGCAGGTTCACATCGCCGGCGCTGATCCTATTTTCCATGCTGGTGTTATTGCTTCCCTGCTCGCAGAGTGCGGTGCAGCTGATGAACTATCTCACCACCGCCCTGCTGCGGCCCGAGATCCTTCCCAAACTGGATTTCTCTAAGGGCATTCCCAAAAACTGCACCACCCTGGTGGCCGTACCCGCTTTGCTGCTCAGCGAGAAACAGGTGCGCCATCTGGTCAAGGACCTGGAAGTCCGATTTCTGGGAAACCATGATCCCAATCTTCATTTCGCACTGTTGAGCGATCTTCCGGATTCGGCGGTTCCCTCCCATGAAGACGACCCCCTGGTCGATCTCTGCGCGAACCTGATCAAGGAATTGAATGAAAAGTACTCCGGCCGGCAGCAAGGCCAATTCCTGCTGCTGCATCGGCACCGCGTCTACAACCCGAGAGAAAAAGTCTGGATGGGTTGGGAGCGCAAGCGCGGCAAGCTGATGGATCTCAACAAACTGCTGAAGGGCAATTACGACAGCTTCCCGGTAAAGGCCGGCGATACTTCGGTCCTGTCGGATGTGCGCTTCGTAATCACGCTGGATGCGGATACCGAACTCCCTCGCGGGTCCGCGCAGCGGCTCATCGGAACCCTGGCCCATCCACTGAACCAGGCCATCATTGATCCTGACAAGAACATCGTCACCGCCGGATATGGAATTCTCCAGCCCCGAGTTCGGGTCAGTGTTTCGAGCGCGGCGCGCTCTCGTCTCGCCAATATTTATTCCGGACAAACCGGATTCGACATTTACACGCGCGCTGTTTCTGATATTTATCAGGACCTTTACGGCGAAGGCATTTTCGCCGGCAAAGGTATATATGAGGCAGAAACCGTGCACCGGGTTCTCGAGCGGCGATTCCCGCAGAACGCGCTGCTGAGTCACGATCTGATTGAAGGCGCCTACGCGCGTGCCGGCCTGGTGACGGACGTCGAAGTGATCGAGGACTACCCCTCCCACTTCAGCGCCTACAATCGTCGCAAACATCGCTGGCTGCGCGGCGACTGGCAGATCACCAGCTGGCTGCTCTCGCGCGTCCCCGATGAAACCGGAAAACTCGTCCCCAATCCGATCGCCCTCGTCTCCCAGTGGAAAATCCTCGACAATCTACGCCGCAGCCTGGTCGAACCCGCTACCTTGCTGCTCTTCGTGTTGGGCTGGCTGGTGCTGCCGGGTTCGGCCACAAAGTGGACCATTGCCGCCCTTGCCATCCTGTTTGTGCCGGTGTGGTTCGAGTTCTTGTTCTCACTCATCCGCTCGGTCGCGGAGCAGAAGAAAAATATCGCCCGCGAGGCGCTCGTAACCTTGTTCACGGGCAACGTGAGCGTACTGCTCACGGTGGTTTTCCTGCCGCATCAGACGCTGGTCTCGCTCGATGCCGTGCTGCGAACTCTGGTTCGGCGCATGTTCACGCGACAGCGCCTGCTGGAGTGGGAAACTGCCGCTGAGTCGGAAATCGGCGGCGAGAAACGAACCCCCGTCGACACCTATCTCAACTGGATGCCGGTGGTGGCCGCGGGCTTAGCCTTGATTGTTTACTACAGCCGGCGCCCGGCAATCCTTGCGGCTGCGCCCATTCTCGCGCTCTGGGGAGCGAGCAAACTGGTCTCGGTCTGGCTCAATCTGCCGCCCCGTGCCTCGCACAAAGAGGCTTCGGAAAAGGACCGGCTATTTCTGCGCCGCTCCGCCATCCGCACCTGGCGCTACTTTGCCGAGTTCAGCACCGACGAACACAATTGGCTCATTCCCGATAACGTGCAGGAGGAACCGTTTGCTGTCGCTGCCCGAGTTTCGCCAACCAATGTCGGCTTTCTTCTGAACACGCGACAGGTCGCCTGCGAGTTTGGATATTTGACGGTTCCCGAGTTCTCGGACCTTACCGCCAAGACTTTGGCGACCATCTGCCGCATGAAACGCTATCGCGGGCATCTGTACAACTGGTACGACACCCGCACGCTCGAGCCGTTGCCGCCGCTGTTCGTCTCTACCGTTGACAGCGGCAATCTAGTCGCCTCGCTATGGACGCTCCAGCAAGGCTGCGAATATCTCTTGCACCGGCCCATCTTACGGCGCGAGTTGTCAGAAGGCTTCCTCGATCACCTGCGGCTTTTGTGCGACTTGAAAGTTTTTCCCAAGCGTCTGCTGGATCGCTTGGAACTCAAATCGGAGACCGAGGATTGGTTGAAGTCGTTGCTGCGGTTTCCCATTTCCGCACTGGAATCACTGGTCGAGAAAGAGCACGAAGCCTCCCGTGTTGCCGACATCCGGTGGTTCGCCGATGAGGCCAGCCAACGGTTGCAGCAGATTCGGCAGACCATGGTCCGCTTTATGCCCTGGATGTTGCCCGATTTCGCGGATCTGCGACCGGATGCGAATCTCGCCATCCCCACTTCGGACATCGCCCTGAAAGACCTTCCCGATGCCCTCGACAAGCTGGCGCTACGCTTGCAAGCGGCACTCGATCGGAAGCCTGAGGAAAGCTCTGAGGAAACCCATACCGCACTGATGAAAAGACTGTTGTCGATGGTTTCCGGGGCCCGCATGGATGCCATCCGCTTGATCCAGGAGCTCCAAGCCTTGTCGGCGGATGCGGAACGACTGGGCGAGAACATGGAATTCGGGTTTCTGTGGAACCCGCGGCGAAAAATGCTGTCCATCGGATTTGAGGGCGAGAAACGCGAGTTGCACTCGGCATGTTACGACTTGCTTGCCTCCGAAGCACGCATTGCGGCCTTCGTCGCCATCGGCAAGGACGAGATTCCGCAGGAGACATGGTTCTTGCTGGCCCGCACCCATGTCAGCGACCGCAACCGCACCGTCTTGCTGTCGTGGACCGGAACCATGTTCGAGTATCTGATGCCAGCGCTGTGGATGCATACGTACTTTGGGACTCTGCTCGACCGTTCGCGACACGCCGCGGTGCGCGCGCAGCAGGAATTCACCGCGCCCAAGCGCATTCCCTGGGGCATTTCGGAATCTGCCTATGCGACGCGAGATGCAGCCGGAAACTATGGCTATTATGCTTTTGGAGTTCCGCAGCTGGCGCTGCATCACGGCGAAGTGGACGCGCTGGTGATCTCGCCCTACTCGACCTTCCTGGCTTTAACCACGCAGCCCAGCTCCGCGCTTCACAACCTTCGCAAAATGGCTCACGATGGCTGGTCGGGCCCGTGGGGTTTTTATGAATCGGCCGACTTCACCGCCTCTCGCGATCATCGCTGGCGGCATTCGTTTGAGCTGGTCCGCTGCTGGATGGCACACCACCAGGGTATGAGCCTGCTTTCCGTGGCCAATTTCCTTGCCGACGGCGTGGTGCATGAGTGGTTTCATTCCCATCCGAGGGTACAAGCCACCGAACTCCTGCTGCACGAAAAACCCATGAATTACGTGCCCTCCGGCGCTCTCGGCGGGTAAACATGCACTAAGTATTCCGTCACGGGTTGAACGTAAGTAGACCCCTCTCTAAACTCGGCAACAATGCAGTTCACAATTCCTGCGGCCCCCGCCCCATTCCGCGGTACCTGCGGTTGGCGTGCGCGGGGCTGAATCACAACATCTGGAGTGTTAATGAAAACATTGCTTTGCACGCTTGCGCTATCCGTGTGTGCGTACGCTGGGGTCTCGGTTTCCTCTCCGGGGAACAACGCCACCAGTGCATCTCCCGTTCACTTCGTCGCCAGCGCGACGACTACGTGTTCCAAGGGTGTCGCAGCCATGGGCATCTACACCGCGCCTTATGTCTTGGCTTACTCAGTCAACGGCGCCAGCCTTAATACTTACCTGACCTTATCCGCTGGAACGTACAACACCGAAGTTCAGGAATGGGACAACTGCGGAGGGGCTTCGAAGACCCCAATCACGGTTCAGGTCTCTGGCACGACCTCTGGCACCGGTTCCGGCACAGTTCCTGCGAGCAGCCACGTTTTTGTGGTGGTCGAGGAGAATCACAGCTATGCGAGCGTGATTGGCAACTCCGCCATGCCGTACTTGAACAGCCTGGCATCGAAATATGGCCTGGCCACGCAGTACTACGCGAACACGCATCCCTCGATCGGCAACTACTTCATGCTCACTACCGGCCAGGTCCTCACTAACAACGACAGCTTCTGCAGCACCATCACGAACGACAACGTAGTCCGCCACCTGCTCACCGCGGGAAAGACATGGAAAGCGTACGCCGAGAGCCTACCCTACGCCGGCTACACCGGCTGTGGGGCCTATCCTTACGCCAAGAGGCACAACCCCCTGGCGTTCTTCTCCGATGTCGCGAACAGCAGTGAGAAATTCAACGTTGTACCGTTCAGCGCCTTCTCAAGCGATCTCGCTAACAACCAGCTGCCAAACTTTTCCTTCATTGTTCCTAACCTGCTGGACGATGCGCACGACGGCAGTTTGAATACAGCGGATGCATGGCTCAAGAGCCATATCGCACCGCTGATCGCAAGCCCGGTGTTTCAGAAGGATGGAATCCTGATCATCGTGTTCGATGAGAGCGTCGATACCGATACCGCGCATGGCGGTGGTCACGTAGCGACCGTCGTGATCGGTCCCAAGGTAAAGCCGGGATATAAGTCCACCCAACTGTATCAGCACCAGAGCACGCTGAAGACGCTGATGCAGGCTCTTGGACTCACCAGCTTCCCGGGAGCCGCGACGAGCGCACCAAGCATAACGGACGTGTTCTAAGGCTTGGAATCGATCGGCAAAAAAGGCGCGGCTGTCTGGCCGCGCCTTCTACTTTCCTGCCGGATTGGTCGCACGAGCTAGGCCACCCGCTTATCTTTTTTCTCGTAGGTTCCCATCAGTTCGGCTTGCGCGAGAATGTGGCCCTTCATCTTCGCACTGACCTCGGAGTGCGTAGCCCCCGGCTTGAGGTCCAGAGCGTCGTCCAGGGCAAATAGGCGTACGAAATAGCGGTGTACCCCCGACGGTGGCGCCGGTCCCATGTAACCCAGACTGCCCCCGTCATTCCTGCCGTGCATTCCCACTCCTGCAATCCGCTCTTCCTGTGGCACATTCTCCGCAATGTGTCCGGTTCCCGAAGCGATGTTGTAGACCACCCAATGCGTGAATCCGCCTCGGCGCGGAGCATCCGGATCGTGCATGATCAGCACAAAGGATTTGGTTTCGGCCGGAGCGTCCTTCCACGAAAGTTCAGGTGAGGCGTCCTCTCCGTCGCTGGAGTAATAGCTGGGAATTTCACCGCCTGCCTGAAATGCCGCGCTGGTAAGCTGCATTGAGAACTCCTCAGTGCGATTTCGAGTGGTAATCATGCTTCGACTCGCAAACGCGTTTCAGAGTTGCCTGGAACGGAACGCAGGTATCGGGCACGACTCAGTCCTTAAATTGTCGCTTCGGCACGTGTCGTAAGCTCCGCCCTTCGATCAGCCGGAACAGTTCTTCGGCGAGATTGGTGGCGTGGTCGCCGGCCCGCTCCAGGGCTTGTGCCATCAGGACGGTATCGGCGCTGTGTTGGACATCTTCCGCCACATTCCGAACGTGGCGAAGGAACAACGCCTTGTAGATGCGATCGATTTCTCGGTCAGCGCGAAGAACGTCGTGCGCTGGCTGGAGGTCGCGTTCCGTAAACCCTTCTTTGACTTCCTGCAGCATTTTTTGCAGCACGTCCAGCATTTCGAGCAGGCTCTGCCCATCGCTTTTGGGCAGTTGCCTCTGCAGGTTGTGGGCACGCTGCGCCACACCCCAGAGCAGATCGCCGATGCGTTCGAGATCAGTACTGAAGCGCAAGCAAGCCAGCAGTTCACGAGCTTCGGGCTCGGTGACTTGCGTGATGGCAGAGGGGAGCTCCTGATCAATCTGCTGCTCGATGCGGTCCAGTTCTTTTTCGCAATCTCGGACGGCAAGGAACGCCATGCGCGAGGAATTCTCGAGAAAATCCCTGGCATTAAATGCGGCATCGCTAGCGACCAGGCAAGCTCGGGTTGCCAGTTCGGTGAGCTCACCGGTGTCGCGAGCGCGCGAAGAATCGGCTTTGCTGCGTGGCATTCAGATTCCGCCCATCATTCCAGTTGCGCGCCAGTTGCGCGTCCCTCGCACCAATTCCTAGGCCGCACTGGCACCGGCTCTATCCGCTCCAGCCGATACTAAGATTGCCCGACCGTAAGCCAGTTCGAGCAAATGCCTGGCCGCGGCCAGGTGCTCCGCCAGGGCAGTGAATTCAACGTAGCCCGCCGCGCGAACCGCCAACATCGAATCCGTCGCTTCCACCTTGACGTGATGAATTTTTCGATCATGCTCCCAGTCGCAAGCACAAGCAAGCCGCAGAATTCCGCTGAGGAATTGTACGAGCCGCTGCCGCGTCGGCGAGAGCGCGCGAAAACGTTTCTGGGTTGGTTTCGGCAGGGCTCCACGATGGTAGCGCGCCACCACAGAGGCCACCAACATCTCGCCCGTACTCCAGCCGAGAGGCGGTTGCAACTTTCGCAACATTCGCGCCGATACTTTGTGGTGGCCACGATTGGCCTGCGATCGTCCGACCTCATGGGTCAAAGCCGCGACCTGAAGAATGAATCGATAATTCTCTCGCTGGCCAGCACGCATGATTCCGTCGAGCGCCAAGCCGTCGTACAGTTCTAGCGCCAGGCGCGTGACATGTCTTGCGTGCGTAAAGTCGGGATCGAGAAATGCAGCCCAAATCTTCAAACGCTCCAAACCAATCCGGCGCAGTTCTTCGGTCCGAGGCAGCGCGGTTCGCCATACTGCCCACAACGCATGCTTTCCCGTCATGATTGTGCGATACGACTGCAAGCGCTCGTGCCGTTCTTGCGCAATACGACCGTGCCAGTGGTTCCGCGTCTCCACATCGGCAAAGGCATGAATCCTGGCGGCCGTCTGCCACAGAACATCCAGATCGTGTACTTCGCCTAGGATGTCCTGTAGCCGCTTCAGGTCCTCGCCCCAGCGTTCATAATGAGCCGGAAGAAAGTTCTCCAAGATGTAACGAAATCGCTTAAGTCCGATGCGCAGTTCGTGAAATGCGACATTCGTGCGATTGCGCAGAGCTCGGTGGTGGAGCGCGCGCGCCTCGTTCCATTTTTCCAGAGCAAGGTGCGCATAAACTGGGCTGTTGAGGGGAACACGCGAAGCACGATCCGGCAGTTTGCTCGCCCACGCCTTCCATTGTTTACGATCAAACTGTGCCAGAACCGACGCCGTCGTCTGCTTCAGCCTCTGCTCCTGAGATCTGAGGTGCTCGGCGAGAATCCGGCCGGTGGCATCTCCTTCCGGCGCAAGCTTCTCGACCCATTCGAGCATTACGTGCGTGTCGCGGAGATCGCCGAGGCTGCTAAAGAGCTGCTTTCCGGCTCGGCGCATCTTTTTCCAGGCAGGATCAGGATCGAAGACTCGGATGCCGTCCGCCATGGAACGGCAGCGCCGAAGCGCAGTGCGCAGATCGTGGACCGGGTCAGCGGCCATTTCCGGATATGCCTTATCGCACTGCTCCAGGACCTGCTCCATCCAGTAGCCGAGCCCAGAGCGCTTTTCCGAGACCGGAGATGCCGCCATAATCCAAAGCTTATCAATAGCTATAGAATTTTGAGTGTGGAAAATGCGCATAGGACCAGAGAGTTGGCAAGCAAAGAACGGGATCAGAACTCAAGGTATCCGACAGCGGTTCGCCGAAGTCCACCATCGGTGCCATTGGCGGGTAGATATCCATCAATTCCGCGCAACGCTTCCCAAGCCGCCGCCGTTAATGCGGGGTCGGAGCTGACCAATTCCCTCATCATCTGCCATGCGGCGATGTTAAGGGCTCCTTCCGGCGCCGGTCCCATGGCTAGCGAGACCGAGCATTGCGGGCAAAAGCATATGCGCTGGGCCGCCGATTTCTGTCGCGGCCGGACCCCCACCGTCTGGGCAAAAACGTAAACTGCAACCGATTTTTGGCCGGGCTCAAGCTCCCGATTGCAACGTAGGCAGTAGAGATGTTCCAAGAAGGGCCCTCGCACGAGTGAACTCAACGGAAGTATGGTCGCGAGTCGAAGGCACAAACAAGTATGTAGAAGGATTCATTGGTCCTGCCAGGGGTGCCGGCAACTACTGAACTATTTTGGAGGAACCGGTTGAGCTATAGCCATCCGGGGTTCGCTTCGGGCACTCTGATGTCGTGCCGCACACAAGGCTACATGTGATCCGCACTACTTTTGGGAAGCAGTCGTGGCGGGCGCGCGCAGGAGAATCGCGAAAGCAAGTCGCTGCCGTTTGTTACCGCATTCGAAAGCGGAAGCTTGAATTCCTGCTGGTTCGGACCCGCAAAGGACGCTGGACTTTTCCGAAAGGCGGCGTGGTTCACGGGCTAACCAAGGCACAATCCGCCGCTCTAGAAGCCTTCGAAGAGGCCGGGGTCCACGGCCGCATCGAAGAAACTTCCTTCACCAGCTACACCCTCCGGAAGCAGGGCAACTCGTCGGAAGCGGTAACCCATGCCCATCTCTGCGAGGTTCTGCGCCTCGACACGCCCCAGGAAGCCAACCGTACGCCCACCTGGTTTCCTCCGGAACAAACCCAAGCGTGTCTCCGGGAACGGCGTGCACTCGACGATGCCCGTGCTCTGGCCCGGGTGGTCGAACGGGCAGTCTTCAGAATCGAGCGTTTGCGAGCGAATTCTGGCGCAGGGTTGGATTCCCTGCAAAAAGTGCGCTTCGAGGCATCGGAAAGCCGTCCTTCGATCGCCCGACATCCGCTCGTGGCTTATGTTGGCGGCAAGAAGACCCAAGCTGCTCCCGTGCTGGAGTTCAATGCTACCTCTCGCAAGGTGCGGATCGAATCGTCCCCAGGCAACCAACGGTTTTCCGACTAGGTCACGCCACCCGTTCTGATCTGACCTTCGGCGATTCGGACCATTCGTTCCAGTCCTCGCCAAAGAGTTCGACCGGGTGCGGCGCGCGAATGGTCCCATTACCGCATCGCAGGTCACCGGCCGGGCAGAATTTATCACAGCCCCAACAAACCCGCTCTGGATGATTGGGACGCAAAGGAACTTTAGACATCACTCGTGCCTTTCGCAGTCAACATAAATCCTAGGATGGACTGCATCCTATGGAAGGGGCAAGGACTTTAATCACACCTCAAAAAATCCGGGAAGGAATGCTAACCAATGCTTCGGTCGTACGTCGGAGATGGGTGGAGGCTCCCCCCGAAATCCCCCCGCGTGATCCCAATCACAGCTCAAGTCCAACCGGAGCTGCAGTATAGAATGGATATGCACCTCGTTCTGTGCGGAGTCACTACCTTGCTTGAGCGATTGCGCTCCTTTATCGTTTTTTTGCCTTTATTTGCGATTCTCATCCTCTCCGGCTGTGGGAAGAAGGATCAGGTCATGGCGGCAGCTACGCCCGGAGGCCCACCCGCAGCCCCGGTAATCGTCGCCAATGTCGAACAACGGGATATTCCGGTTCAAGTGCAGGCGATCGGAAACGTCGAGGCCTATCAGACCGTCCAGATTCGGTCTCAGGTGAACGGACAAATCGAGAAGATTCTCTTTCGCCAGGGAGACGACGTCCGCAAAGGCCAACTCCTCTTCCAACTGGACAAGCGCCCCTTCCAAGCCGATTTGGAGAAGGCCATTGCGCAGGAGAGCCACGATCAGGCAAGCGCTGAAAACTCGCGCATCGAGGCCGAACGCTACACTCGGCTGGAGAAGCAGGGCATAGTCTCTCACGAACAGGGCGACCAAATGCGCGCCCAGGCCAAGGCGGATGGCGCTGCTGTGGAGGCCGATAAGGCAGCAGTGGACGCAGCCCGGGTACAACTCCAATACACCGATATTGCCGCGCCTATAGATGCCCGCGCCGGCGCTTTGCTTATCAATCTTGGCAACTTGGTAAAGGCGAACGACACGCCCTACCTCGTGCAATTAAACCAAGTCACGCCGATTTACGTAACCTTCTCCGCACCCGAGGCTAACCTCGATGAGGTGCGGCATCGCTTTTCCCCCGGGCAAGGGCTCAAGATCCTGGCTTATCCCAAAGGCGAGTCAGCCCATCCCGCAGTCGGACGGCTCAGCTTCATCGACAACGAAGTCGACACCACAACCGGCACCTTCAAGCTGAAAGGCACCTTCCAAAATAAAGATCGCCGGCTCTGGCCGGGCCAGTTCGTCGATGTGGCTCTGGAACTTTCGACCCAGAAGAATGCCATCGTAGTTCCGACCAAAGCGGTTCAAACCGGTCAGCAAGGCGACTATGTTTACGTGGTCACACCCGACAATACCGCCGAGCCCCGTCCTATAATAACATCGGGCGTGTACGAAAACTTCACGTTGATCTCGGAGGGATTGCGCCCGGGAGAGCGCGTCATCGTCGACGGTCAATTGCGTGTTGCCCCTAACGCGAAAGTAACGGTCGAAAGCGCCCTCCCTGGCTCTCAGCCGATTGTGCCTACAAATGTAGCTGGGGGCACTCAGTGAGTCTGTCCGGCCTGTTTATTAAGCGCCCAATCATGACCACTCTGGTTATGGGTGCAATTCTGATCTTCGGCATCTTTGCTTATCGCTTGTTGCCGGTTAGCGACCTCCCCAACGTCGACTTTCCTACGATTCTGGTGAGCGCCTCGCTTCCCGGGGCCAGCCCCGAGACCATGGCGTCGTCGGTTGCCACTCCGCTCGAAAAACAGTTCTCAACCATCGCCGGCATCGACTCGATGACCTCAACCAACTCGCTCGGGTTGACCAACATCACCATTCAGTTCAACTTGAGTCGCAATCTCGACGGTGCTGCGCTGGATGTGCAGGCTGCAATCACTGCCGCTGGCGGCCAATTGCCGCCGCAGATGCCCACGCCCCCAACCTTCCAGAAGGTCAACCCGGCCGACTCGCCCATTCTGTACCTGGCGCTGAGTTCGCCAACCATGAAACTGTCTGACGTTGACGAAGCCGCGGAAACCACCATCGCGCAGAACGTTTCGATGGTCAGCGGCGTGGCACAGGTGCAGGTATACGGCGCGCAGAAGTTTGCGGTGCGGGCACAGCTTGATCCGAGTGCACTGGCCTCTCGCCAGATCGGAATCGATGAGGTCAGCGCCGCTCTCCAAAACGGGAATACCAATCTCCCGACCGGAACGCTCTACGGCGAGAACCATACCTTCACCATTCTCTCGAATGGCCAGAGCATGAATGCGGCACAGTTTGGGCCGATGATCGTGGCCTATCGCAACGGCGCCCCGGTCCGGCTGAATCAACTCGGCAGGGTAAGCGATAGTGTTCAGAACGATAAAACCGCGAGTTGGTACAACGGCGTTCGCGCCATCGTGCTGGCCATCCAGAAGCAGCCGGGAACGAATACGGTTGCCGTCGTCGACAGTATTCGCAAGTTATTGCCCAGATTGCAGGACCACATTCCCGCAGCTGTCCGCATTGACACGCTGTATGACCGCTCGGTGTCTATTCGCGCCTCCGTTAACGATGTGAAGTTCACGCTCCTGCTCACGGTTGCGCTCGTGATCATGGTGATCTTCATCTTCCTGCGGAACGTCTCCGCCACGATCATCCCATCGCTGGCTTTGCCGATGTCGATCGTGGGGACGTTCTCGGTGATGTACCTGCTCGGCTACAGCGTGGATAACCTCTCGCTGATGGCCCTGACGCTTTCGGTGGGATTCGTTGTTGACGACGCGATCGTCATGCTGGAGAACATCGTCCGCCACATGGAGCAAGGCAAGACCCCGATGCAGGCAGCGAAAGATGGCTCAGGCCAGATCGGGTTCACGATTCTGTCTATGACGCTCTCGCTGGCTGCCGTCTTCATCCCGCTTCTCTTCATGGGCGGAATCGTTGGCCGGCTGTTGCACGAGTTTGCCGTCACCATCGGCGCAGCAATTCTGGTTTCAGGGTTCGTGTCTCTGACGCTGACCCCGATGTTGTGCAGCCGGTTTCTTCGCCACCAGGAAAGCTCCGGCCATGGCCGGCTGTTCAACCTGAGCGAACGCGCCTTTGAGACATGGCTGCGCGGCTACGACCGCAGTCTGCGCGTTGTGCTGCGCCATAAGTTGGTTACCCTGCTGGTGTCGTTCCTCGTGATTGGTCTCACCTTCTACCTCTACACGATCTCTAAAACCGGCTTCATTCCCGACGAAGACCAAGGTCTGGTCTTCGCCTTCACGGAAGCGCAACAGGGGATCGCATTCAACGACATGATGCAGCTCCAGCAGAGAGTCGCCAAAGTCGTGCGCGATGATCCCAACGTCATGAACATCATGTCGGCGATCGGCAGCCCGATCAATCAGGGCCGCATGTTCTTCCGCCTGAAAGACAAAAAGGATCGCGTCAACCACATGAGCGCGACCGAAGTCATCCAGGAACTGCGGCCTAAGGTGTCTCAAATTCCGGGCCTGAATGTGTTCATGCAGATTCCCCCAACCATCCGCATCGGCGGGACCCTGACCAAGTCGCAGTACCAGTACACGCTACAGAGTCCCGACACGACCGAACTTTATCAGGCGGCACCCAAACTTGAAGCGGCGTTGCGCGCACTGCCGCAACTGCAGGACGTAACCAGCGACCTGCAGGTGAAAAATCCGCAGCTCACGGTCGAGGTCGATCACGACAAAGCCTATGCGCTGGGATTGACGCCGGCTCAGGTTTCCGACTCGCTCTACTCCGCGTATGGCACGCGGCAAATCAGCACCATCTACGCGCCCAACAATGAGTACTACGTGATTGTGGAGTTGCTGCCGGAGTACCAGAACAACCCGAACGAACTCTCCCTGCTCTACGTTCGCTCGAATACGGGGAAACTGGTGCCGCTGGATACTGTGGCGAAACTGGTGCCCTCGTTTGGCCCGCTCACAGTGAATCACCTCGGGCAACTGCCCGCGGTCACGATCAGCTTCAATCTCAAGCCCGGAACCTCCCTAGGCGATGCCACCAAACTCGTCGAGCGCGAAGCTATGCGAGTCTTGCCGGCTGACATCCAAGGCACGTTCCAGGGCAGCGCTCAGGCGTTTCAGGATTCCTTTGCCGGCCTGGGTGTGCTGCTGCTGGCGGCGATCCTCGTCATTTACATCATCCTGGGAATTCTGTACGAGAGCTTCATCCATCCCCTGACGATTCTCTCCGGCCTGCCATCGGCCGGCGTAGGCGCACTCGCCACACTCGTCATTTTTCACCAGGAACTCAACCTCTACTCCTTCGTCGGCGTCATCATGCTGATCGGTATCGTGAAGAAGAACGCGATCATGATGATCGACTTCGCGCTGGAGGCCGAGCGCACCGAAGGCAAGAGTCCGGAAGAATCGATTCACGAAGGGGCGCTCGTGCGCTTCCGCCCCATCATGATGACCACGATGTCGGCATTGATGGGGACGCTGCCGATCGCAATTGGCTTTGGCGCCGGCGCCGATTCGCGACGCGGTTTGGGCTTGGCCGTGGTTGGCGGGCTGGTCTTCTCTCAGATCGTGACCCTGTACATCACGCCTGTCTACTACGTGTACCTCGACAAGCTGCAAGCCAAGTTCCGCAAAGGGCGGGGCAAAACTACACCGCAGCCCAGATCCGACACCAAGTTCGATGAATCGTTACTCGTCGGACAACACGACTAACCTGCTGCTCCCGTTAAACCCCAGGCACTCCGGACGTGTCGCCAGCCAAGGGCGAGAGGCCGCTTCAGAATACCCGCTCTTTCAGCATTTGCAGAAGATAGGCTCCATAGCGGTTGCTTTTCATCGCTGCGGCCGCCTGTTCGACCTGCTCGGCGCTAATGTAACCGTAGCGGTAAGCGATCTCCTCAGGACAGGCCACCATGAGTCCTTGTCGCGTTTCGATCGTCTGGATGAAGAGCGAAGCTTCGAGCATTGCCTCGTGCGTGCCAGTATCGAGCCAGGCCATGCCCCGGCCCATAACCACCACGTCGAGACTTCCGCGATTCAGATACTCGCGATTGACGTCGGTAATTTCCAGTTCCCCACGCGCTGAGGGCTTCAGAGCTTTCGCGATCTCGACCACCTGCGAGTCGTAAAAATACAAGCCGGTCACTGCATAACGCGATTTGGGCGCACGCGGCTTCTCCTCCAGGCTGAGCGCGCGGCCGTTCGAATCGAACTCAACCACGCCATAGCGCTCTGGGTCGTGAACCGGATAGGCAAAAATCTGCGCCCCCCGCTCGGACTCCGCTGCGGCCCTGACACTCTTCACCAGATCATGGCCGTAAAAAATGTTGTCTCCCAAGACCAACGCACAGCAAGAGCCCCCAATGAAGTTCTCTGCGATCAGAAAGGCTTGCGCGATTCCTTCCGGACGAGCCTGCGGCCGATAAGAAAAATTCACGCCGAAATGCGAACCATCCCCCAGCAACTGCTGGAATTTGGGAAGGTCAGCAGGCGTTGAGATAACCAGAATTTCCCGTATCCCCGCTAGCATCAACGTTGAAAGCGGATAATAGACCATAGGCTTGTCATACACGGGCAGCAGACTCTTGCCCACGGCGTGCGTAACCGGGTATAGCCGCGTGCCGGAGCCGCCCGCGAGGATAATGCCTTTGTATTTTGAGGAGTGATCAGTCATGTACCGAGGCTTCCAAGCTTTCACGTTTCAAGATTTCTGAGTCTTACCCGAGGTCGTGAAGAGTCCCACGATCCTTGATACTTTGCACCATGAAACTTTGCACCATGAAACGTTGAAACCGTCACATCGAATACTGCTTCGCCATCCATTGCCGATAACTGCCGCTGGTGACGCTCTGAACCCAGGCTGGGTTGTTCAGATACCACTCAACCGTCTTGCGAATCCCGGTCGAAAACGTCTCACGCGGCTTCCAGCCTAGTTCGGCTTCGATCTTAGCCGTATTCATCGCGTAACGACGGTCGTGACCTGGCCGATCGCTAACGAACTTGATCAGCTGGGAATGGGGCACAACCGGATCACCCGGGCTCAACTCATCGAGCACGGAGCAGATCGTGTTCACCACATCCAGATTTTTGAGTTCGTTCTTCCCGCCGATGTTATAGGTTTCACCAACCTTGCCTTTCGCCAGCACGGTTCGGATTGCCTCACAATGGTCGGTGACAAACAGCCAATCGCGCACGTTCTCTCCGTCACCATAAACCGGGATGGGCTTGCCGCTGACGGCATGCAAAATGACCAGCGGAATCAGCTTCTCAGGAAACTGAAAAGGACCATAATTGTTGGAGCAATTGGTGGTCAGGACGGGTAATCCGTAGGTATGAAAGTACGCGCGCACCAGGTGATCCGAGGCCGCTTTCGACGCCGAATACGGACTGTTCGGCGCATAACGCGTGGTTTCGGTGAACGCCGGCTCGCTGGGTTCGAGGGACCCATAAACTTCGTCGGTCGACACGTGTAGAAACCGGAACGCTTGCTTTTCCTCGGCGCTCAGGCCAGACCAATACGCGCGCGCTTCTTCCAGCAGGCGAAATGTCCCATTCACGTTGGTGTGAATGAAATCGTCGGGGCCGTGAATCGAGCGGTCGACATGGCTTTCGGCCGCGAAGTGCACGATGGCACGGGGTCGCCGCGCGATCAGCAACTCGGAAAGGAAGTCGCGATCGCAAATGTCGCCTTGCAAGAACTTATAGCCTGGGTCGTGGGCAACGGAGGCCAGGTTCGCCGGATTTCCTGCGTAGGTCAGTTTGTCGGCATTGGTTACGCTGGCGGATTCTTCCTTCAGCCAGTCGAGAACAAAATTGGAGCCGATAAATCCGGCGCCTCCGGTCACCAGAATGGTCTCTGCCCGCATGATTTCGTGAATCGTCGCCAGTGGCCAGTCGAGAATTTCAACCGAGCATCAGGAACCCGGTTGCGAGAGCCTGTCGATTGCCGCAAGTTCATTATCTTGCATTTTCGACGATTTGTCCGGGGCGCCGGATTCGAGAGGGATGGGTCACCCTGGCAAATCCGCGTGAAGACAGGGCTAGCCGGCGGACTCGCGGACCTTGCGTCCCAGGGGGAAATGGCTTACTTCATTCACTTGGAATCAAGAAGCACGCGGGCAAACGTCTCGTGGTCCACATTTCCGCCGCTCACAATCAGCCCTACCCGCCGGCCTCGAAGGCTACTCTTCTCCTTCAAGGCAGCCGCCAACGAGGCCGCACCCGCGCCTTCCACGGTGTTGTGCGTAGCGGTGAAGTACATCTTCATCGCGTACCGAATCTCGTCATCGGTCACGCGAACTATCCGCTCCACATTCTCAGCAATGATTTGGAGCGCCTCGTCATCAGGAACGCGGCAAGCCATGCCGTCGGCCATCTGGGTGGATACCGGAGCCTCGATCTTGCGACCCGCCTCAAAGGACAGGGCGTAAGCGGGAGCCCCCTCCGAAACAACTCCGATCATTCTGGTTTTCAGCCCCATGCCATTGCGCACCGCGCATCCGGCGCAAATGCCCGAGCCCATGCCAATCGGAACATAGACAACGTCCAACTGGGGTTGCGCCGAAAACAACTCCATCCAGTAACTGGCCACGCCTCGCACGATGTCGCGATGATAGGGCGGGACCATGTGCAGCTCTTGCTCCTCAGCCAGCTTTTTCGCGTACTCTCGCGCCTCCTGATAGTCCTCGCCGAACTCGATCAGATTCGCTCCTTGCGCGCGCATGGCCGCGTTTTTCTCGGTACTGTTGCCAAATGGAACGACGATGGTCACTGGGGTATGGAAACGCTGTCCCGCGAGCGCCACCGACTGGCCGTGATTGCCCCGCGTGGCTGTGATCAGACCATGGATTCCCTTGCTCTGCCGGAACAGCTCTGC
>Ga0126381_100001532_pt1 | contig 24787 bp, 22 predicted proteins | sample PanSoiMetPlot_28_FD_96465 | JGI IMG/M metagenome (GOLD analysis project Ga0126381, IMG submission 96465) | Tropical forest soil microbial communities from Panama - MetaG Plot_28 | ecosystem: Environmental > Terrestrial > Soil > Tropical forest > Bulk soil | place: Panama | collected 2016-02-17 | reverse complement strand
TACACACTGGGCCAGGACCTGGTTATCGAACACAAAGTCATCAGAGTTCTCAAGAAGCGGCAACTTGACCAGAACCTCACGACTGAATGCGCGATAGCCGGTGTGATACTCCGACATTTTTGCGCCCAGCAAAAGGTTCTCGAATGCTGTCAGAAATCGGTTGGCGATGTACTTGTAAAGCGGCATCCCGCCCTTCAGCGAACCGCCGCCGACAATTCGAGAGCCAAGTACAACGTCATACACGCCATAGGCAATCATGCTGGCTAGTGCCGTTACCAGCAACGGGGTGTACTGGTAGTCGGGGTGCACCATAATAATGATGTCGGCGCCAGCTGCCAGAGCCTCGCGGTAACAGGTTTGCTGGTTGCGGCCGTAACCGTAATTGCGGTCGTGAACATAGACATCCAGGCCCAGTGAACGTCCCAATTCTGCAGTCCGGTCGGAACTGCTGTCGTCGACGAGGATGCGGAGGTCCACGCTATCCGGAAGGTCGGCCACCGTTGCGCGCAACGTCTTCTCGGCGTTGTAGGCGGGGAGTACTACAGCTATCTTCTTGCCATTCAGCATAGTGTTAGAGGATCACTGCCCAAACTGAATTATGAGTCGGGTTACCACATAATTTACTACGCGGCGCAATGCCCGACGCAGCTATGCAAGTTTGAAAACTCTGAAGTAGGACTTACGAGACGAAGACTTCTACAGAGATGCTGGTGAAGGGGACTCAATCGGGCGGGAAGCGAAGATCCCGCGTCGCACCAACTTGCGCGCCAGGATGCCAAACCAGATTTCGATTTGATTGAGCCAGCTTGGTGGGTAGGCGTAAATGCGTGGCTGAGCCGTTCGATTTGATGGGGCTTCATGGGTAGACGGGTTGGCTCCGATCAAGCGCCTGAATCGAGGTCGTTTCGCCCGCCGAAAGCCACTGCGTTCTGGGGCGGTGCCACGTACAAGCCGACCACCGCCAACGATCTTGTAATTGTGATTTACAGAGTCATTTCTCGGGGAGTTTCACTCCTTCTTTCCGGTAGCGGATCGCATCATCCAACAACTGACGCAGGCCATCGGAAAAGACTTTGGGACTCAACTCCAGAGTAACTCGGGTCAAGCTATTGGCACGGATAGCTTCCCACGAACCCCGATCGTGATACAGGCGAATGCAATAATCTGCCATCTCATCGAGGTCACAGGCGGCAAAGTAATCGGATTTGTGGCTCCACCGTAGTTGCGCTGCGATCACGGGTGAGACCACCATCGGGACACCGTGTGCCGCTGCCTCGTGTGCCTTAAATGGGATACCTGCTGCGTAGCGGGTGGGCACCACAAAGACGCGAGCGCGGTCGTATAGAGTTCGCAAGTCGGCCCGTGGCCCCAGAATCTGAAACGATGGGTCAGCGATCTCGGCTCTCAGTTGATCTGTTCCATATCCCACTACAAGGAATACGGCTCCCGTGTCACGATGAACCTTGGGCCAATGTTTACGGTAGAACTCGCGGATCGAGTCTGCGTTCGGATTGTCCGTACCATGCATGGCTCCGACGAAAAGGAAGCAGTCTCGCTGCTCGAAAGGAGCCTGAGTTGGATTGGCTGCCAGGCTGTGACCGATCACGTGCACAGGTTTCACGCCCAACTCGTGCATCAATTCGCGGTCAGCTTCGGAGACCACGACTACAATGTCAGCAAGCTTGGCCAAGCGAACTTCCTCATCGAGGTCAACTGGCTCCAGCGGATTCAATCCTTCATCTGGAGCCCCCAACAACTCCTTCCGGGCGCGCGCTCGCGGTGCAAATATTGCTTCGGAATCATAAACAAGCGCGAACTTGCGGGACAGAAACAGAGGTGGGAAATCTTGCAGTAGCAGCTTGAGGTTGTGCGGTCGACTGACCCATACGACATCTGCACAACGCATGTACTCATCCACCAATTTCTTTCTGAACCGGCAGCCGTCGAAGACTTCGATCTCTCGTGGCAAATCCTCATAGCTATCCGCGAGGAGAGGAAACGTGGAGGTGGAACAGGTGACGTGGAGACCCATCCGCGCAAGTGCTACCACGATATCGTTGCTGCGAGGGTAGCCGGCCCCCAAGCTGCGCTTTGGGATTCGGTCATCTATGTACACGATCCGCAATGACTTGGAATTGACCGCAATCCGCGCAGCAACCACGTTGGCTGCATCCGGAGAGTAATGTCTTATGAGGGCACGTTTCCATTTTTCTTTGAATTTCACCTGGTGGGCAGCCATCTTCACCCGAGCGTGCTCGTTGTTGCCAGAACTGGCGGATTCGTAGTGTGAGATCGTCGCCAACGGCTCATAGATGACACGCCAGCCATTGTGCCAAAGTGCCATGCAATAGTCCGTGTCCTCGTAATACGCAGGGGCAAACTCTGCCCTGAAGCCCCCCAACTCGTGGAACAGCTCTCGCGGAGTGATAAGGAATACAGCGGAGCAGTAGTCGACCGGCCGACGAAAGTTGTATTGGGGTAGCTCCGGGTAATCGCCACGGCCATAGCCGAGAGCGCTCCCATCGGACCAAATGATCGAACCGGCTTCCTGCAGCGCCCCATTTGCCAAGAGGATTTTCGCACCAACCGCCCCCACGTGATCCTGCTCGAAGTTCTTCAAGACAGCTGTAATTGCACCAGGTGTGATCAGTGCGTCATTGTTGAGGAAGCACAGATAACGTCCCGCGGCGACGGCCGCAGCCTGCATACATGCCGGACCGAACCCTGCATTGCCCCGGTTACGAATTAGCTTAACGCCGCTGAAACGGCCGAGCATCGCCAGAGTCGCATCAGAGGAGCCGTTGTCGACCACGACCAGTTCGTACGGGACATCGGTAAACTTTAAAACGGATTCAAGACTCAACACCGTCAAATGTGCCTTGTCCTTGACAACCAAGATGAACGTCACCAAAGTTGTTTCCGGAGTGGGAATCCGGAACATTTCATTACCCGAAAGCACCTGATCCAGTCGGAGTTTGCCTTCCGAATCCCGGACGGCTTGTGCCTCTTGGATTCGTGTCCGCCGGGCTGTGACTTGCCTGTCCAGTACCCAGCTCACGCCGCGACTCAACAGCTTCTGCTTGGTTTCTTCACCAATGGGAAGGCGCCTGACGATCCCATAAACAACTTTGAGTTGGTCTTCTTCGCCACCGAACGTGAGTCCTCGCCATAGTGTTCTAATGCGTGCTATCGACTTCGTTAACCACTGTCTAGGCTTGGGTTCAGTCAATTCTCACTCCGGTATCAGAAAGCTATTCCCTCATCAACGCGGCGATGGACGGTATTTCCCGCGTTCTGCTCGACAGACGTTGGTTCACCCCGCACTGCACGTTGATCAAAAGTCACTACCACGACGCCTTCAATTCGCGGGGGGCGCTCCCTTCCTTTGACGGGATCGCGGTAGCGCGAAAAACACACATCGCAATGCAACCCGCGAACTTCGGGAACCAAAGACCAGGGATCGTGTTCCGGCTTATCGTACGGCCCTCTTGTGGTGCCGAAAAGATGGAACTCGGCCATAGCTCCGCATGAATTCAACTTAGTGCGGTCATTCTTTCACAGCGGCATGTATCGCTCAACGTAGTGACATTGGATGTGCTAGGCGTGATGGTTTGAGCAAAGAACACTCCTTAATTCAATACGGTCGTATTTAGCGAAGGGGAGGCTTATTGCAATTTTTTGTCACGGGTTGCGCGAGACTTATTGCTAGTAATCGAAGTGACTGGGTGCTCGCCGACAACCACCAAATTGTGGGTTACGACGACTTCTCCACCGGTTGGGCTGCTTTTCTCGAAACCGCCTCGTCGTTTGGTCGTTGAAACCATGAATTCGCTGAAGTTCAATACACCTGAAATAACTGATGGCAGTTTACTGATCAGCGGTACTGGCACCGACACAGGTGGCGGTATCTGCTGTCTTTGCGACGGCAAATTAGAGGTGCTGGACCGCATTAGCACTGGCGGCCTCACGTTTTTCGAAAGCCGGTTGGCGCGATTGCTGTGTGCGCCAATTAACGCAGGCGGCGAAATTCTCATCTACGACGACCGCGGTGTCTCACAATATTTGCGGATCGATGAATTGTCGGATCCCCACTACATGCTGTGGGATGGGAAACATCTTGTAATCTCAACCACCGGAACCAATAGTCTCATTTGGCTGGCCTTGGATGGCAGTGTGGTCCGCCGCTTGCGGTTCCCTGGGGAGCATGATTCCTGGCACTTGAACGATCTTCACGTAGCCGACGGGCGGCTGTATGCATGCGCTTTTGGACGCTACGCCCATTATCGAGACTATAAGGATCATCTTTCGAAAGCCAACGGCTTTGTTTTCGACATCATTTCAGGGGAGAGTGTCATCACAGGGCTCTATGCCCCGCATAGTCCGCGCTATTTCGATGCCGCCTGGACAGTCTGTGACTCCTTGCGCAACTCCGTCGTACAAGTGGATGGACAGGGTCGCCGACAACGGGAGGTGAAGCTGCGTTCATTCACACGTGGGCTGGCGGTTACCGACGATTACTTGGTTGTCGGTGAAAGCGTGCAGCGAGTCGATGAAGACTCTTCGGCCACGGGATCGGTTGCTGTCGTACGCAGGTGCGATTTCGGTTTCGTCACCCGTGTGGAAGTTCCCTATCGTGAAGTGAGCGATATCATCGTAGTTCCGCGTTCGATGGTTAACGGGGCAAGGATTGGATTTCGCACTAACTCCGTGCGCATCAAGGAAAGCGATCAACTCCAAATGTTCCGTGACGTTGGAATTGAACCAAAGCGCCTGTGGGCTGTCAATGAACGGCTAGCTCCAGAAATGTGCAAAGTTCGACTAAATGCTAGGATTCCGACCACTTTCATTTGTGGAAGCCTGTCGCCTGTCGAGTGCACCGTTCAGAATCTCTCAGACGCTTTTCTGTCATCCGAGCTTCCGTTCCCAGTCTATCTTTCCTGCAAATGGCGCAACCTTCATGGACCGACTCCGGCCGCTTTTGCCGAAGGGGATCGAACCCGTCTTCCTTGCATGCTCCCACCGGGCTCATCAATTCCATGCCGTATCGAGCTTATCGCTCCCAGTGTTGAAGAAGAGTTTGAATTAGTGATAACACTCGTCCAAGAACATGTACTTTGGTTTGATGCCGTTGATCCCTCAAACGCTTGGCGAGCAACCGTGAAATTGCTTCATGAGCGATCAGGTAGTGACCGCGGTCAAATGGACTAAATCGCCTCAAATCGGCGGCAGGCCCATGGTACCCTACGCTAGACCACGATTCGACGTTGGCCATGCTGGAGCGGATCAAGGGTGCGAGGATAATTCGCAATCAGGAAAATCTGGGTTTCGGTCCGGCGTTCATGCACGCTGTCGATGCCGCCGCGTTCGAGTATCTCTGGTTCTTCAACAGCGACGCGCTGCTGACCGACAACGGAATCGAGGCGGCATTAGGGAACTTTGTTGACACTCCCGGTGTCGGCGCAGTCGGCGGAAAGATTCTACTAGCCGACGGACGGCTCCAGGAAGCTGGGTTGATCATCTGGAGCGACGGCAGCGCCGTGGGCTACGGGCGCGACGAGCCCCAAAAGCCGCAGTACACTTTTCGAGGTTCGGTGGACTACTGCTCCGCTGTGTTCCTGATTTAAGGCCACCCGGCTATTTCGCGAGGCTAGCGGTTTCAGCAAAGAGTTTGCGCCCGCCTATTACGAAGACACCGAGTATTGCATGAAGTTCTGGCAACGCGGCCTGAGCGTTATCTATGAATCACTGGCCCTCATCATTCATTACGAATCCGCCAGCTCGGATGGCAACGATAACGCTACCGCCGTGATGGCAGCACATCAAGAGAAGTTCAGGAGCAAGTGGTCCGTTGCGCTGAAACGCCATTACACGCCATCGTTTGCCAATGTCTGTGGCGCCTGCGTTGCGGCTAACTCGCCGGGGTTGCGTATTGTCTACATTGACGACCACATTCCTCATAGGGCGATGGGAGCTGGTTTTCTACGCGGTAACGTTGTGGTCACAGCCCTGCCGAAGATGGGTCATCATGTGACGGGTTCGAGTTCGACCTACCCTGTCGTCGACGACAATCGCGCTGCGCTGCCCCTGGAAGTTGAGATGTTTGACGGGTGCCGTTTTCGACAGAAGCTGGTGGACGAGTACTAAGCATGCACTGAAATGGTGTGGGTCAACCAACCGCACAACCTCAAGTTGCTCTGGAAAAAAGACCGCGCGGCGCTGACAGAGCGCGAATTTCGGCTGGTGTATGATGCTGAGCCAATCTTCTCCCAAAGGACCGAAAGCTCCCCGCTCACAAAGTCCATGATCTAACTCAAATCGTTTGTGTGGTGTCGGTTCGTACTTTGCAGCTCATTAGAAGTATCCACGAGAAAAGTATCCACGAGCGTGATTCCTTCATGCAGCAAAACGACGATGGAGGAAATCTGCTAGTCTAAGCAAACAAGACATTTTGCGCTTGTTTCTCGCGTTAGGTTTGTGAATTATGGCTGACTTTTGCACGCTGGTGCACCCAACCGTGTTCCGGATGGCGCAACGGCTGACGAACGTCACGAGCTGGCACGGACTCATTCCCGTCGGTTTCCAACTTGTTGCCCTGCAATCACCGCGGCTCCTGGTCGAGCTGGGCACCCATTCCGGCGACTCCTATTGTGCGTTCTGTCAAGCTGTCGAGATGACCGGCAGCGTAGCGCGGTGCTTCGCCATTGATACGTGGCAGGGGGATGATCAGGCTGGACACTATGGCCCGGAGGTCCTCGCTGATCTCAGAAGTCATCACGATCCTCGATATTCAAGATTCTCCACTCTGATTCAGGACACTTTTGACGACGCCGTGGCCCATTTTGACGATGGCTCGATCGACTTCCTGCATATCGACGGCCTTCACACTTACGACGCCGTCAAACATGACTTCACGACCTGGAAGCCAAAACTCAGCGAGCGTGCCATCGTTTTGTTACACGACATAAACGTCAGGCAACGGGACTTCGGTGTACGTACATTTTGGAACGAACTGAAAGAGCAATACCGAACCGTGGAATTTACCTTCAGCCACGGCCTTGGAGTGGTCGCTGTCGGAAAACCTGTTCCTCCCATGCAGGTCCTGTTCGACTTATCTCCTCCCGAATTTGCGGCCGTTCATGAGTTGTTTGAGGCTCTTGGCAGACGAATCATCAACGAAGCCTTACACCTCGAACAGTCGGATGCATTGATGAAGATGCACTCCGATCTCCAGGCGGCCAATGAAAAGACGCACCTGGAGTGGACACAACGTATTCACGCAGAGGAAGAGAACTCCAAGCTTCGATTGGAGCTAGACGCACAGGCAAGGCGGTATGACGCGGACCTTCAGGCGGCCGGCGCGCAAACGCACCTTGAATGGACCCAACGAATTCGCGCCGAGGAGGACCTCGCCAGGTCGAAGGGAGAGTTGCTCGAGTCACAGAAACAAAAGGAGAAGGAGGTAGCACGACAATCCGCCGAGATAGAGGGACTGCAGCGGAAGGTAGCAGATCTCAGCATGCAGAATCAGATGGCCCTGAATTCGCGGTCCTGGAAGCTCACCGCTCCGCTACGAGCAGGCACGCGGTTGCTCAAGCGTTTCAGATCGAATACGCACCAGCCGAATGGCCCACCGGTTGAGGTCCTGGACCCTGCCGTCGTGACCGCGCAATCCGAAGCTGGTGTCCCGTTCAGCCAGGAAGGTTGGGACCGGAACGGCCGGGCGCGTCTGGCTTCCATGCTTTCAGGCGAAAACTACCTTGATATTGGAAAAGGCGATCAGCCTGTTGTGTCTGTGATCTTGGTGCTGTTCAACCAAGCTCACCTGACCCTGCTGGCGCTGGAGTCGATCAGGTGCAACGCGGATCTCGACTACGAGCTGGTGATCGTCGACAACGCTTCGACGGACGCAACTGGAGAACTTTTGCAGCGCCTCAGGGGTGCACATTTCATCCGAAACACCAAAAATATCGGATTCGGTCCGGCGTGTATGCAAGGTGCCGAAGCCGCGCAGGCGCCCTATCTGTTATTCCTTAACAACGACGCTCTTCTCGAACCGCAGGCCATGAGTGCCGCATTGGCGAACTTCTCGCGGTCCGAAGGAGTTGGCGCAGTGGGAGGCAGGATCCTCCTCGCAGATGGACGTCTGCAGGAGGCAGGAAGCATCGTATGGTCTGACGGCTCAGCTCTGGGTTACGGACGTTCCGATAATCCGGCGCTTCCTGCATACGAGTTTCGCCGGCCGGTGGATTACTGTTCTGGAGCTTTTCTCTTTACGCCGCGGTCTCTGTTCTTCGAACTGGGTGGATTCAAGGAAGAGTTTGCTCCAGCGTACTACGAGGACACCGACTACTGCATGCGAGTATGGAACCACGGGCGGCAAGTGATTTACGAGCCGTGCTCCGTGATTCGCCATTTCGAGTCGGCGTCGTCCGGCGGAAATGAAACCGCCAAGCCGCAAATGGCAGCAAAACAATTGAAGTTTGTCGAACTGTGGAAGCAATCGCTGCCGAAGCACCTCGCTCCGGCGCCCTCGAATATAGTTCGGTCGCGCATTGCCACATCCTTCCCGGGCCTGCGCATCCTTTACCTCGATGACCGTATTCCGCATCGCGATCTTGGGTCAGGATTTCCGCGCAGCAATGATGTATTGCGGCATCTTGTTCTTCAGGGCCATCACGTATCGTGTGTGGGATTGAGTTTTCCTTCCCAGCAGCCGAGTGATGAGTATAGAGACATCCCTCGCGAAATTGAGTTGGTCGACGGCACCCGGGACATCGCCTCGGTCCTGAAAAGTTATTTACCAGCGTTCGATATCGTTTGGGTCAGCCGACCCCACAACATGGACCGTTTCTTGAAAGCCATCGCAGACTCGGTTGTGCCAAATCGGATACCTATTATCTACGACGCTGAGGCGATTTTTACAGACCGCGACCGGCTCAAGGCGGAGGTTGAAGGTCACACAATGTCGCAGCAAATGCTCAACGCACGATCGGCTATAGAGTCCGCGCTGGCACAAGCTGCAGACCAGACACTCGCAGTTTCCGAACGGGATGCCCACCAGTTGGAAGTTATGGGAGTGCCATCCGTGAAAGTCTTGGGACACTGCATTGATGCCTCGCCCACGGAGAATTCCTTCCATGAGCGATCGGGATGCCTGTTTTTAGGGGCGATTCATGGAGAGGACAACCCGAACCTCGACTCGCTGCGGTATTTTTGTCGTGATGTATGGCCGGCCCTTTCTAATGCGACCGGTACGACTTTCACGATCGCCGGTTTTGGAACCGACAAGTTCGCGGATGAGTTTAAGATTTCGGGGGTTAAGATCCTTGGTCGAACGAACGACACTCGGCCGCTCTACCAATCTGCCCGTGTATTCGTGGTACCGACTCGATTCTGTGCCGGCACTCCCTACAAGGCACATGAAGCTGCGGCTCACGGTGTACCTATGGTCGTAACTCCGATCATTCGCGATCAACTTGGCTGGACCGACGGGCAGGACTGTCTTGTCGCAGGGAGTGCAAAGGAGTTCGCCGACAAATGTATTCTGCTGCTGAACGATGCTGCCCTTTGGACGACCCTACGCGAAAATGCCCTGCGCCGGGTAAGCAGCGAATTAAGCAGCGATGCCTTTGGCTGCCGGATCGCGGGGATCCTCGGAGATTTCAAGGCTATGTCTAAGTGTGAACCGTCGCCAGAAAATGCATTTGCAGCTATCACACGCCGCTAGGCCGCACTACGGGCCCCTCTCCGTTAAGAGGAGTGGGTGTAAACTCTTTACGCTCCTGGCCTGCGAATCATTTCATCATCGGAGACAGCTTTGCAGAAGCGCGCGAAGGACTACAGCAATCCAGAACAGTATTTGTGGACGGATCGGCCAGACGCACATGATGTCCTGGCCGCCGGTCAAAGGTGGTTCGTCCGCAAGTGGCGGACGAAAGACAAGAACACCCTGCGGCAGTTCATCGACAAAGGCTACACGGTGCTCCCGGCCGCCGTTGCCGAATCGGATGTCGACCGGTTTCAGGCTGATCTCAGGGCCGCCCTCTCAGACCCAAAGGTCGAGTACCCGATGACGTATTGGGATACCGAAGGACAACATCACTACGATATCGCCCGCCAGGAAAAGCTCGGGAATCTGGAGGCGAAAGTTCTCGATGTTCACGTCCGGCTACCGTCCAGCCAGAAACTCATTCTTGCTCCCAAGTTGCTCGCGTTTCTGCGCGACATATTTCAAGAAGAGCCCGTTGCATTTCAAACGCTGTACTTCGAGTACGGCTCGCGGCAGTACGCTCACCAGGACACGGCATTTGTGTACACTGAGCCTCAGTACCACTTTGTTGCGAGTTGGATTGCATTAGAGGACATCGAGCCCAACACGGGAGAGCTCTTCTATTATCCGGGCAGCCACAAAATGGATGACCTGCTGTTTGGGGAAGGGACGAAAGCACTCAGACCAGGAGATCCTGACGGCCCCGAATATTCAGCCAATCTGGAGCAGTTCGTCGGTGAGTACGGCTTCGAACGTTCTCGATTCCTGCCTAAGCGAACTGATGTGCTGTTTTGGGCATCAGACCTCGTCCATGGTGGCGAACAAACGACGCTTAGGGCCACGCGCAAGAGTCTCGTGACTCACTACTGTCCCCGCTCTGCCACCGTGCCTTATGCAAAAGAAAACAGCATTCAACCTACGCGCCTCGAGTGCGGAGGCTGGGTGGTGGCTCACTACTAAAACCAGCCAGAAGAACGCGAGTATCGCAGGCTAGGAGAGCGCAAGGTCTTTGATGCGCAGCAGTTCGTCGACCGGCATCACCGGCGTGCCGTAGCGACGGTCCCAAAAGGCGCCCGTGTTTCCAAATAGAAATCTGCCGGTGATCTCCCGGCCGTTTTCGCGGAAGCCATCGACGATGGGTCCCATAACGCTGTCCGTTCCTCTGACTGCCTGAACGCCAGTGGCAAGAAAATATTCGGGGCTGCACTCGTGAGAGAACAAGCAGCTCTCAACCGGCAGGCTTCCAACAATTTTCATCACATCTCGGCTGGAGCTCTCCAGGTCAACGTCCATCCAAATGCAGATTGGTAGCAGGTTGGCCTTCGGCAAAGAATCCGCAAAGAAACCCGGATGGAAGGTCACACTCTCAATCTTGCCAAACGCGCTGACGTTGCGCTGAACCTCTGGTAAGGAGCCCATGAATTCTCCGGCGCGGTAGTAGGGCGAGTCAGAAGGTGGCAAGCCCGAGAACGAATCAAACACGTCCATGGGGATCCCTAACTGATAGCAGGCTTCGCTTAACATGGAAGTGCTAAAGCCTTTGAAACAGCCGAACTCGGCAAAGCGCCCCTGCAAGCCGCGACTCTTCAATATGTACAAATAGTTAGCGATGCTGAGCATCTCCGGGACGCTGCTGGCGATCGCAATGGAATCCTTGTCGGAATTGCTGCTCTCATTGAACTTCGGAAAGTGTCCTAGAACGAACTCGAATTTCGCCCACATCATTCTTAAAAATCCGAGATAGTGATACACATGCGGCAAATGCCGAGTGCCACGCTGCGCAATGAATCGTAAGTCCTCAACCGCCTGATGGATGAGCTCATCCGTCCACGGGGGGTTGTACACCTCCTCTCCCCGCAACTGGCAGAGAATCGAATGGATTGGTGCCGGTAGAGGGGAAGGCGTCGATTCAGGAGCGGTTGAGGTTCCGGGTTCAGGGCTGTGCACGTTCGGGATTAGGATTGGATCGGACGCAACTTCCCCTCCACGGTTTTGCTTGAACCGCACCGTCAGGGTGGCTTGGCTTCTCGAAAAGCTGCCGGGCGCGAACCTGTAGTAAAAGCCCGTATCGGCGGGGGCTCCAGGAATCGCAGTTGCGACGTCGGGGCGGGATCGTTTCGGCGTGGTGACCCCAACCGTGGCGCCGTCTATTTGGATTTCGATGGAATCAAGGCCTTTGGGCGAGAACGCCCATCCTTCGACATAATCAGCACTGACGTTGTCAAAGTGGTATTTCACTTGTGGGCCAAAAACATCCCGAACATTCATAGGCAACCAAACACTCTTGGGAATCAGGACCGCTGAAGAGTGACTCTTCAGTCTACTATGGGCGCGACCTGTTTTCCTTCCCCGGTGTTGCTTCACACAGCGGGCGAAGGCACTCATAACGATGCCGTGACAGTGCAGAGACACCTGCGGACGCTATGCTAAAGTAGAAGGCTAAGCAAGAAAGCGGCCCTCGAATTCCATCCGCGCCGCGCTTAGCAGAAAGAGAGGGTGGTTGCGCTTTTTTGTCACGGGCTGCGCGGGCTTTATCGGCAGCAATTTGATGGACCGTTTGCTCGATGCCAACCACCAGGTTGTGGGCTACGACAACTTCTCCACCGGCCGGGTCGGCTTTCTTGAATCCGCGTTGCGTTCCGGCCAGTTCACCCTGATTACCGGTGACTTGCTCGATGCCAACAAACTGACCAGCGCAATAGCCGGTTGCGAATTCGTTTTCCATCTCGCCGCCAATGCCGACGTCCGCTTCGGCACCGATCATCCTCGGAAAGACCTCGAGCAGAATACGATCGCGACTATGAACGTGCTCGAAGCGATGCGCACCCACAGCATTCGCGATATCGCATTCTCTTCGACCGGCTCGATTTACGGCGAGGCAACCCTGCTCCCGACTCCGGAAAGTGCTCCAATTCCGGTCCAAACCTCGCTCTACGGCGCCTCGAAGATGGCTGCCGAAGGCTTCATCGAGGCCTATTGCGAGGGCTTTGGCATGCGAGCGTTTATTTTCCGCTTCGTCTCCATCCTCGGCGAACGCTACACGCACGGCCACGTGGTCGACTTTTACAAGCAATTGCGCTCCCATCCGGAGTACCTGCAGGTTCTCGGCAACGGCACCCAGCGGAAGTCCTATCTGTATGTTCAAGACTGCCTCGATGCCATGATGCTGGCCATCAAATCCGCCTCGGCAAGAGTCAACACCTTCAATCTTGGGACGGACGAGTACTGCCAGGTCAATGACTCGATTGGTTGGATCTGCGGGCACCTCGGACTCAAGCCCGAGCTGCGTTACAGCGGCGGCGATCGCGGCTGGATCGGCGACAACCCATTCATCTTTTTGGATTGTGCCGCCGTCCGCTCGCTCGGCTGGCGGCCAAAGCTCACCATTCAGCAGGCGGTTATCCGTACTCTGGAATTCCTGGAGAAGAATCCCGACATTGCGGAGGCGGCGGCATGAGGATCGCCGTCGCGGTCTGCGGCAACGCAGGTCGGTCGCTGCAGAGTGCTGCGCCTCGCCCGCTCGTTGCAAGTGCGTAATCGGTCGCAGAGAGAGTTTGTAAGGACAAGCAATCATGATCATCACCAGAAGTCCGTCGCGCATTTCGCTAGGCGGCGGAGGCACCGATCTGCCGTCGTACTTCCGCCAGCATGGCGGATTCGTGATTTCTGCAGCGATTGATAAGTATGTGTACATCACGCTGCACCACAACTTCTTTGACGAGGGCATCATCAAGTACTCGCAGACAGAGCGCGTGCACCGTGTCGAGGAAATACGTCATCCGCTCATCCGCGAAGCCCTCATCCTGACCGGCGTTCCGCCCGCAGGACTCGAAATCGCCAGCATGTCGGATATCCCCGCAGGCACGGGCCTCGGTTCATCCGGTTCTTTCACGACGGCCCTGTTGGAAGCGCTTCATACCCACAACAAGTCGATCGTGCCGAAGCAAGAGCTTGCCGAGCAGGCTTGCCACATCGAGATTGATCGTGCTAAGGAGCCAGTGGGAAAGCAGGACCAGTACATCGCCGCATTCGGCGGGATTACCTGCTTCGAGTTTCTGCCTGACGACCGGGTGCAAGTCAGTCCCCTGCGGCTGAGCAACGAAGCGCTTGCCAACCTCGAAGACAACCTGCTGTTGTTCTTTACCGGGATTACACGATCCGCCTCGGAGATCCTTGCTGACCAGGATCGACGCACGCGCTCCGTGGACCAGGAAATGATCGACAATCTTCACTTCGTGAAGGAACTGGGCTACCAGAGTAGGAGTGCACTGGAAACCGGAGACTTGCGGAAGTTTGCCAAGCTCATGCATGTCCACTGGGAGCACAAGAAGAAGCGGTCGGGGGCAATGAGCAACAGCTCAATCGATGAACACTACGAGCGGGCCAGGGCCAACGGGGCGCTGGGTGGCAAGTTAATCGGAGCTGGCGGCGGCGGGTTCCTGATGTTCTATACCGAGGACAAAACCAGGCTGCGGGGGGCCATGCGAGCTGCGGGTCTGCGTGAAGTCCGTTTCCGCTTCGACTTCCAGGGCACTGCCGTGGTGACGCAGTCGTGAGTGGCTGCACCCTGCCGGTAGCCATTCTTTCCGGCGGCTTGGCCACGCGCCTGCGACCGCTGACGGAGGCGATACCGAAAGCCCTGCTCGAGCTAAACGGCGAACCGTTTATCGCTCACCAGCTGCGGCTGTTGTCATCACGCGGCATCGAGCGTGTCGTATTGTGCGTCGGCTATCGCGGTGAGATGATCCGAGACTTCGTTGGCGATGGCGGGCGATTTGGGCTGCACGTTGCCGTCGTATTTGACGGCCCGATTTTGCTCGGTACGGCCGGTGCAATCCGCCATGCGGTTCCGCTGCTGGGTGAGAACTTCTTTGTCTTGTACGGCGATTCCTATTTGCCTTGCGATTATTCAGCAGTGTGCAGCGCTTTTCTCCGCAGCGGGAAGCCCGGCCTGATAACGGTCTTTCGCAACGAGGGCCAGTTTGACACCAGCAATGTGGAGTTCCGCGATGGACAAATCCTGCGCTATGACAAAAAGAACTCCACTCCGGAGATGCACCACATAGACTACGGCCTGGGTGCGTTCCATGCGGATGTTTTCACTGCCTTGCCGGAAGGAGTCCCCTGCGACCTAGCGACGGTCTACCAGAATTTTTTGAGCGCCGAGGAATTAGCCGCTTTCGAAGTTCCGGAACGCTTTTACGAAATAGGATCGCTGCAAGGCATCGAGGAAACCGCCGCGTATTTGCGGCGCGCGCGGGGGCAGCGGTAACCCGTCATCGTTGCGCGGTATTCTCAGGCGCGTCGAAATGATAGAGCGGCGAGTTCCGAAACTTGAACGCCGCTCGCAACCACGTAATTGGATCGCTGAAAATAGCGATCTTCTTCCCTTCTGAGAAGGAGCGCGCTCGATAGTTTACTGGCAGCTCCACCGGACGGTAACCCTTGCGAAGCAGCTTGATCACGATCTCCCAGTCGAAGTCGAACCGGTTGCTTTCGAACCGTAGGCCGTAGAGACACTCCCGCCGAAACACTTTGAACATGGTGAACGGGTCGCGCATCCGCTGGCGATAGAGGACGTTAAACAGCGTCAAAAAAAACAGGTGCGCTGTATTGGCCAACGCAGCCAGGCCCGGCTGGTCGTTGAATTTGCGGATCTTCCAGAGCCGCGTGCTGGGCGAGTGCCGTGAGCCGAGAACGAAGTTCTGGCGGTATTGCAAAATGGGCTCGATCAGCCCGTCATAATCGTCGAGGTCATATTCCAGATCGGCATCCTGGAACAGCACCACGTCGCCGGTCACGTACCGCAACCCGTTTCTTACGGCGTGTCCCTTGCCTTTCGGCCGGTCTTCCAGAATGAGACGTATGCGCGGATGATCGCGATACTTTAGCGCCAGGTCGCGGCTGCCGTCACTCGAATTGCTCTCGACCAGAATGATCTCGATCTCGACCTTGGGAATCTGCTTCTCGAGTAGCGATTCCATCAATGTCTGAAATGTCCCTCGCTCGTTGTACAGCGGCAGGATGACCGAGAGCCGCGGAACCACCAACGCGGTCTTCGGCCGGACCATGAAAATACGTCGGCTGTGCAAGAGACGAAACTCCCGGTTGCGCAGGAAGCCTGGGCTGGCAGCGATCATCAGCCGCAGCAAACGGTACCGCCATGCGGGGGGCTGGGCGGCCAGCTTCCGCCGCATATATTGCAGAGATACGACCGATTCGTCAGGCGTGATGATCGGATCTCCAAAGCCGGCCTTGATCAGCAGGTTCTGCATTGTATCCGTGGTGAAGTAATAACGGTTGTGGCGCTTGAACTCCCACCACGAGGACCGAAACAGCCGCGCAGTTCGGCTGTCGAGCGTCGGCCCGATCACCATCAGGCATCCCCTCGGCGACAAGAGCGAGCGAACGACAGCCAGGCTGGCGAGCGGATCACTCGTTCGTTCCAGCGCGCAATACAGGATGCAGCCTGCAAACGAACCTTCGCCGTGCTCCGGCGCATACTCCTCGAGTTCCGCGGAAGAGAGCGAGAGTACCTCAAAACCGCGACGTGCAGCCTCGGCTTGAAACGACTCCCCGGCACCTACAAGCAGCAGCCTGCCGGTCGAGCGCCCGCCATACGAAATGAACTGGTCCATCTGTTCGGCAGCATTTGCCGCATGAATTTCGTAAACACCATCGCCGGATTCGAGCGGTTTTGGGTCCTCAGCCACCGATGCCTCTGGCTGAGGATTCAGGAACGTCAGCGAGCAGTCCCGACAGCAACACAGGGGGCAGTTTTCAACGATGAACTCGTAGTCCAGCTCAGCGCTGCCGCATAGGGGGCATTCCCTCTGCATTCGGCCGGTGGCGCCTTTCACTTTTGTCGGCTTAGCAGTCGCGGTTGTCATGCGTCAGCACCCTGTACGTCTGCTACCCTGGCCATCGCCATGAATTCCCCGATGTTGACGTGCCGGTACTTCGTCCGCGTGCTCGCCGTCATGCAGCGGCCCACTAGCCGCAGTCCCCTGTGCAATGCCGGAGTCAGTGGCCGGACTTGATCGGTCAGGTAGTCATAACTGACCGTCTTCGTAGCCGTCTCAAAACTGATCTCCTCGAATCCGGCCTCTTCGAGCGCCAAGCGCATCGACTGCCGCGAGAAAATCGTCAGGTGTTGCATCGGCTGGAGCATCGGCCAACTCGATCCCATCACGAACCGAAGAAAGTGCCCGGCATCGGGCGTTGACATTGCCAACCATCCCCCAGGCGCCAGCAGGTTGCGGACTTTCCTCAAGAAGTCTTTGGGCTGGGGCACATGTTCGATCAGGTCGAACGCCGTGATCAGATCGTAGGTCTGGCTGCTCTCGAACTCGTCCACGCTGGAACACACAATGTGCGGTCGTATCGAGGGGTCAGCGGCGGCGATTGCGGCACGCGAGAACTCCAGCCCTTCCACTTGGAAGCCGCTCTTGGCTGCAACTTCCATAAAGTAGCCACACGAGCAGCCGATATCGAGCAGCCGGCCACGGCGCACCCGGGGAAGCAACCGCTCCAATCGTTGCTGGAAATGGTCGAGCTTCATCTCGCGGGCTTCAACATACTCGCGATACACTCCCGCCTCGTACTCGTTGTCGGCGTAAGAAACCATCGCTTCGGGCGGCGGCGCTGGATGCTGAAAGATCACGCGGCAGTCCGGGCAAATGTGGTACCCGGCCCCATCTTTACGGCACAAAAGGTGCGGCCGCGTGCTGTTGCAGATCGTACACTGTCTCATTGTGTGGGTAGACTCGAAGCGGTGCTTCTCACCAGTTTACCAAACTGTGTAGCAACGACCTTGTGTCGGCGGCTGTCCAACCGGTCGTTGACAAACAGAAGTTATCTTGCCCTGGTTGAGGACTTTTTCCAGAAGATTCGCCGGCTCAAACAGCGCGAGCTTCCTTAAGATCGATTTCAAATTCCCCGACCGGCTCGGCTCTCTGTTCCTTCACAGTTCTGAGAACCACCCATCCCAGCATCAGGATTCCAAGAACAAGCGAGAACAAGTACATCGCGAAAATCCGCAGAAGGACGCCATTTTTCGGAACGTGCCAGAAACGCAGCATGAACGATTGCGGCTGACAGTAGTCGCGCAAGTCGATGGTAATCCATGGCTTTGAGCCGTGCGGAGGGGTCCACTGCCAATTGTGGTTGGGCGTCCATAGGACGGGCCCCGGGCTAGGTTCGTGCAGCCATACCCGGAACAGCCTAGCGTGAAACGTGATGGGGTTCCAAACAAGATCTCCGTCTTCCCACTCTACCGTGTTCTGCTCGGCTGCCTTCATCGCGAAGTCGCGTTGGCCGTAGTAGTAAAAAGCTCCCAACAAAGAGATCGCAAATCCGACGGCCGCCAGCGCGACCAAGAGAGCATTCCTTCGCCAACTGAATGTGGGCCATGCCACTCCGATGCACAGGATCAAAGGAGCAACTGTGGCGTGCAAATATCGTGGCCCCCAACCATCGGCACCGGGGTTAATCAAGATCGACGTGAAGGCGATTATACAAGCTGTCAGTAGTAAGGCGAAAATCACTAAGTTTCGATTAGACCGAAAGGCGCGCGGCACAGCAGCCAGGCTAGCCAAGAGGATCGGACAATATACAAAAAGCCCCTTAGTAGGTGAACCAAAAATTCCGATCACATTAACGAAGTATTGCAACCATGTGTCGATCACCCAGGCTCCAAGGTGACCGGCCGCACTGCGGGTTCGCCAGTACTGATTGGTGCCCCAGTGTGAAAACACCCAGATGGCCCCAATAACAAGTATTACGGCCAGGAGTTGGCTGCGCCGCTCGCGCCAACTATCGCCAAACTGCAAATAAATCAAGTATGCGATGACAGGCCATAAGATGATTCCCGTCATCTTCAAGGACAAGGCAAGACCGCAAGATGCCGCGAACAGCAGTAGGCGTGGCCAGCGATATATTTTTCCGTTGGAGAGTGCCAGGTAGCCAGCCAGAAGAACAAAGAACGACTGCTTGGTTTCCAAACTTATATAGGCATAAGGCCATAACATCGTTCCGAACGCTGCCGTGAACGTCAGAAACAGACTCATAGCCGGCGAGCAAATCTTGCGCAACCAAAGAAAGAGAATCGTTATCAGGCCAGCCGTCAATAACCCCGGCTGGAATGACAGCATGAAGTCGGGTGACACAATACGCTTGCCCAGCTTGAGAAACGGTAGATCGAACAGCACCGGCAACGGACCATGTCGGGACCACACCATCGGAGGCACAGGATGCCCTTTCATCCAGGCGGTTGTCACGGACAACATCCGCAGCCCCGAGTCTATTTCCTCGGCAGTGTATCCCTGGCCCGAAATCGCCCCCGATGAGAGGCAGATGTATATCCCCGACAAGCCCACGAAAAGGAGCACTGCCGTTTTCTGTATGGTTGTAAGTCTCTTCAGCATGAAGAATCTCTACAGGGACGCTTAGAGTGGCTCAACTGGTTTGCTGCTTTTTTGAGCCATCGCGACAAGTACTCTAAAGCTGGTACCCCGAATGGGCGCCGTCGTTGTAGAACATCTTGACCGTCTCAAGCGAGTACTCGTCCAGGTCCTTACCTACAACTTTGAGTTTACTGAGCACGCCATCCGTCGCCGTAATGAGGTGGCAGCCGATATCGTTTGCCTGAAAAATATTGAGGAGTTCACGCGGACTGGCCCACAACAACTCAATTCCCTTTTGCAGCGAGACGATCTTCACTGCCTCTGCCGTGACCGGAACCGGATCCAGCCCGATATCGGCAATCCGTCCCGCAAAAAAACTGACACCACCGAGGGCGCACCACCTAGCGCCTGCAGAATCTGCGCCTTGTCGGCGCCATCGGCAAACAGTTTAATTTTCAGCTCCAAGATACTTCTCACGCACACTCCGTCTTTGATTTCAAGATCCAGTCGACCGCCCGTGATAGCGAATCCACGCGAACGTCGGGCGCGGACGCCGGCGCTCGTTCCGCGTATCCGCGGTCGATCAAGATGGTCTTGCATCCGGCATTCGCACCAGCATCGATGTCGCGCCACCGATCGCCGATCAAATAACTGCGACCCAGGTCGATTCCATGCTGTCGCGCGGCACGCTTTATAAGTCCAGGTTTCGGCTTGCGGCACTCACACTCATCCGCGTCATCGTGATAACAGGTGAGCACTTCATCCAGGGGAAGTTCGGCGCGCAGTCGGCGGTTCATCTCCTCGACCACATCCCGCTTCTGCCGTCCCCGTGCGACGTCCGGTTGATTCGTAACCACTAGCAGTAAGTAGCCACGCTCCTTGAGTCGCGCCAGCGCCTCGCCCGTGCCAGGAGGGATCCGCAGCGACGCCGCATCGTCAGGTGGATGTGGCTTGCCATTGCGAACCACCACTTCGTTCACCACCCCATCTCTATCTAGGAACACCGCGCACTTCGCCAGAGCAGGAGTTAGAGACTCCCACTTGGTCGCTTTCAACTGAAGCACCGGGTGCGACACTAACAGATGCCACACGATGGCTTGAAAGGCCTCCGAATGAGGCGTAATTCGGTCCTGATGTACGGTTGGTATGACTACGCATACCTCAGCGACCCGCGCCGTATAGCCCCCGTCCCGACCGACGATTCCGAGCACGCTGGCTCCAACCGATTTTGCATAATTTAAAGCGGTAACCAGATTTGGACTTACATTGCGTTCTACACTACCGCCACCCACCGAAAACACCAGGATGGCATCGCGCGCTTGCAATCGGCTGACCCGCAACCAAGCCTCAAACACTGTTGGCCAACCTTCGTCATTAACTCGGGCTGTCAACTCAGAAACGTTGTCGGTCGGAGCGTAAGCCTCAATACCAGTGATTTTGCGGAAGTCGTTGACCGCATGTGAAGCGTTGCCCGCGCTGCCGCCCACACCCAGGATGAACACTCGTCCTGAGCGTTCCCGAACACTGGCCAAGAGACGAGCCATGCGTTCGATCGCTGCGGCATCTAGCTGACGTGCAACTTGTTCCACCTCAGCCAAAAAGAGAGCTGAGAAGCTGCTTGGCAAATCAGGCACTTTCGACATCGAGACGGTCAAATATCCAGCCTAACACAACCGGAGGACCGATCCGCCCGTATTGGTGGGAGGCCGAGGCGAATTACGATAAGACTAAGTTTACCCCAGCCTCCGTGCGATTGTCGGCGATAAGCTTGCTAACTCTCAAGGTTTGGGATAAACAGGTCTGGCACTTCTTTGGAAGCGGGTCGCGTCCTGGCATTACGACAACGCACCCCTACAATGCAACTGCGAACCGGGTGCTTTCCACATCAGAGCCCGCGCACCTCCCGAGATTTGTTACCATCAAATCAGCTTTGTAGGTGAGAGAGGTTGCGATGCAAATGGCTCTGGCTTGCTTCCACTGGAGTGCACTGAGTTGAAAGAATTTATTCGAAGCACGTTGCGCTACCGCGAATTGATCTGGGCGCTGGCGCTTAAGGAACTGAAACTCCGTTACAAACGGTCGGTTTTGGGCTTTCTCTGGGCCCTGTTGAACCCTGCCTTGATGATGGCGGTACTAACAATAGTGTTCTCGACAATCTTGCGGTTCAACATCCCGCACTATGCCATTTTCCTGCTCAGCGTTCTTCTGCCCTGGACATTCTTCTCGCAATCTCTGAGCTATGCAGCGGAGTGCATTGTTGGGAACGGCGAACTGATCAAGAAGGTGGCGGTACCTAAACTGGTTTTCCCAGTCGCCGCGGTTGTCTCCAACATTATTAACCTGCTGCTGTCGTTAATACCCATGGCGCTGCTGGTTCTCGCGATGCGCCATCCCTTTTACAGCACATGGCTTTACTTGCCCGTGCCCATCCTCGCCTTAGTCATCTTTACGCTCGGCATGTCCTGCTTCTTTGCTACCGCCAACGTCTTCTACCGTGACATTGCACACATTTTGCAGGTTTTGCTGTCGGCCTGGTTCTATTTCACGCCCATAATCTACGCTCTTGACTTTGTGCCTGCCCACCTACACTGGCTCTTTCGGCTGAACCCAATCATTTACGTAATCAATGGCTTCCGTCTCGCCATTTACTACGGGATGCTGCCCAGTAGGCAATCAATTGCCGCATCGTTCCTCTGTGGGATCATCGCCCTAGTCATCGGGTGTGCGGTGTTTCGCAAGTATCAGGATGAGTTTGTGTTTTATGTCTAACCCGCGACAGTCGGCAAATCAAATAGCGGTGAGACTTGAGAATGTTACCCAACGCTTCCGGGTTATTCAGGAGCGTCCCGATACCCTGCGCGAGCTCTTTGCCAAGTTCTTCCGTCACGAAGTGAATTATCATGATTTCGACGCCATCTCCAATTTGTCGCTCGAAGTTCCCCGCGGACAAATGCTGGGAGTGATAGGGCGCAATGGCTCCGGTAAGAGCACGCTGCTGAAAATAATTGCGGGCGTTTACCGGCCGACTACCGGACGCGTCCATGTCGAGGGCAACCTCGCGCCCTTGATCGAACTAGGGGCGGGATTCCATCACGAGCTGACCGGGCGCGAAAATATCCTGTTGAACGGGTTATTGATGGGTTATTCCAAACAGGAAATGCTGATGAGGGAGCAGAGCATCATTGACTTCGCAGATATCGGCGACTTCATCGACGCTCCCATCAAGCAGTACTCGTCCGGAATGCACACCCGACTGGCGTTTGCCGTGGCCACGGAAGTTGACCCTGATATTCTCGTGGTAGACGAGATTCTTGCCGTAGGAGATACCAGCTTTCAGCAGAAATGCTTTGCGCGCATCGACAAATTCCGCGAGGCAAAGAAGACCATTCTATTTGTGTCTCACGCCATGCCGCAGATTACAGAGCATTGTGATCGCGCGGTTTTGCTGGATAGAGGTTCCATCCTCGCTGATGGCGAACCAGAGGACGTTGTCGATTTTTACAGGAGCCTAAGCACTCCCGAGTTGACCCCGGCCCACTGACTCTCGGCAGGCTAACGGCTCTGCCCTGGATACAACTCCGACATGCCGCGCAGCAGGTTGCGCTGCTCTTCGTTCATGCTGTTGCGAAATTCATCAGAGTTGAAGTATTGCTCACGCTGTTCCGGAGACATCTGACGCAACTGGCGAAAAGCTTGGGATACCTGCCCCTGCTGGTCCGGAGGCAGCCCGCGATAGCGCTGGTACAACGAATCCGCCTGTCTCTGTTGCTGCTGGGACAGGTGCTCGTAAGTCTCCATTCGGTTCAGCACCTGCTGCTTCTTCGCAGGAGACATGCTGTTAAACACGTGCAACCGGTCCAGAAGTCTCTGCTGTTTCTCCGGGGTCAAGCTGCGGAATAGTGGATCGTTTTCCAGCTTTTTTTCTTGCTGTGCCGGAGTAAGCGTCCCATTCTGCCGCAACCAGTCTCCCTTGTGCGGGCCCGGTCCGTTTAAATGCGGCTTGGGGACACTGCCCGGATTCACCGGCTGAGCTTGAGGCGCCATGTGGCTGGCCGTCGGAGGAGGCGCTGCCTGCCGCTGCGCTGGAGGACGAGGAACGTTATGCTGCTGCCAAAACGGCTCTGCTGTTGCCGAAACGGTTCCCGCCACCAGTATTAAAGCAGCCAGGATGGTATAAGCAGCGCGCATCGTCCTTAGTTCGTTTCCGTCTGATCGTCGTCTAGAGCGTCGAAATCGGCAAACAGATCAGCGTGGTTGTCCAGATATTGCAAGTCGGTCACTGCAGCGCTGGTAGGAACTGTTTGCGAAACATTGTGGGCTAGATTTTCCGGGTGCGTTGACTTCCAGTGCAAGCCCTCCAGCATCCCGACGCCCACCGCGATCAGCCCAACCGCCGCTGTCACAATTGCCGGACGCCGCAGCCACGCCCAGAAACCCCCGGGCTCATGCGTGCGCTCGTCTCGCATTCGCGCCCGCATTCGTGCCGAAAAATACGGCGACGGCTCCGGAGCCTGCCATTCGCCCAACAACTCCATCGTACGCCGCAGCGACGCCACTTCGCCGGCACATGCCGCACAGGTAGCCAGATGTTCCTGCACCGCGGGGTTGGCCAGTTCCGGCCCGCTGAGCACCGCTTCCATCAATTCTTCCCGAAGTTTGCCGCACTTCATAACTACACCTTTACTTAGTACAGTTTATTGCTAAATGAATTCTTTCAACGTCTCGCGCAACGTCTCGTATGCCCGAAACAACAACGACTTGGTGGCCGACTCACTCAGTTTCAGCACAGCCGCAATCTGCTTGTAATCCATGTTCTGGTACTTGTGCATGATCACGGCAGCCCGCTGCCGCTCTGGCAGCTCTTCAACATGTTTGCGAATCGCCGCCAGCCGTTCCCGCCGCAGGATGACCTGCTCGGCATTCAAACTGCGGTCCGCTACATCGACGGTTAATCCGGTTTCCGTATCCGGTTCGTCGATGTTGACCGTATTCTCCGGCCGTTCGTGCTTGGTATCGCGCGCATGGTTCACCGCCAGGTTCGTCGCGATCCGATACAGCCAGGTGGTGAACTTCGCGCTCGCCGCATAGCTCTGGCGCGAGCGATACACCCGCAAAAACACTTCCTGGGCCAGTTCCTCTGCCACCGCCTGATTCCGCGTCATGCGGTACATGAAACTGACCATCGGTCGCCGGAACTTCTCCACCAGATAATCGAAGGCGGCGTCGTCACCTGCGGCCACCCGCAGCATGACCTCGGCATCGCTCAGCATCTCCAACACAGGAGTCTCAGCCGGCGATAATGGCGCAGACACCGCCGGTGTGGTTGGAACGCTAACAGTCCCCACCGCGCCTAGGATCGTGCCCCGGTCCACAGCGATGCTGGCCACATCTTCTGTAACCCCTGCGTCCCCCGAAAGTTGTGGCTTTACGGGCCAAACCCTGACCGGCTTTTTGAACCTCTCCATTGTTACCGTCTACCCCAGTTTCCTTGTGCCGGTGGAGCCATTTCGCTCATCCCAGGTTATCCTCAACCGCGCGGTGCCGTGCCAAAGCAGTGTAAAACAGTATTATGCAGAAGTCTCCTACCTCCCGAAAATGGCTTGGTGGGGTCCCT
>Ga0126381_100001530_pt1 | contig 24813 bp, 19 predicted proteins | sample PanSoiMetPlot_28_FD_96465 | JGI IMG/M metagenome (GOLD analysis project Ga0126381, IMG submission 96465) | Tropical forest soil microbial communities from Panama - MetaG Plot_28 | ecosystem: Environmental > Terrestrial > Soil > Tropical forest > Bulk soil | place: Panama | collected 2016-02-17 | reverse complement strand
TTGCGCTGACATAGGCCATCACGCCGGGCTCATCTTCGATCAGCAAAATTGGCAACGGATTGGGACTCACAGCGGGCAGACTCATCGTTGGACGACTCCCGCGGCCATTCCAAGCGAGGCCGACTCAGAAACGGCGGGCAAGCGCACGATGAAAGTTGCGCCCTCCACGCCAGTATTGTTGTGGCACAGAATTTCGCCACCATGCTCGCGAACGATGCCGTAGCAAATGCTCAAGCCCAGACCAGTTCCCTTTCCAACTTCCTTGGTCGTGAAGAATGGATCGAAGATGCGGTCGGGTTGAGCGATGCCATGTCCGTTGTCGCGAAACGAGACTTCAACGTAGGTCCCAAGGCTCGCAGTCATGATCTCGATGCGCGCGGGTCGGCCAGTTTCCCGCACGGCATCGTAGGCGTTGTTCATGATGTTGAGAAAAACCTGCTGCAGTTGATGGGAGTCCCCAATCACCTGGGGCAGGCTTTCATCGAGGTGCTCGACGATTTCGACGCCGTGGCTATTGAAGTCGTAGGCGCGCAGCTGAACCGTGCGGCGCAGAATGCCATTGAGTTGGACCGGCTTGCGCTGCGGCGGCATCTGGCGAGCGAAGCTGAGTAGGTTCTGAACGATCTGCTTGGTGCGTTGCGCTTCCTGCAGGATGACGCGGAGGTCCTTGCGAGCCGCTTCGGGCATCTCCGGATTTTCCATGAGCAGGTCGGCGAACCCGAGAATGGCAGTCAGCGGGTTGTTGACTTCATGCGCGACGCCGGAGACAAGTTGGCCGACGGCAGCCATCTTCTCTGCGTGGATGAGCTTCGACTGCAGCATGGCCGAGTCGGTGATATCAGTCATCACGACCACGATGCTGGTAACCACACCCTGCTCATCGCGCATCGGACTCAGGTTTACGGAGAACTGGCCTACACGACCGTCGCCGCGCATTACTGGCAAATCGAGATTGTCGACTTGGTGGCCGGAAAGCGTGGAGGTCAGCGCGTCAGCGAGGACCGGACGGCGCGCGGGCGAAACGAGCTCTGAGAGCGGGCAGCCGACAAGCTGTCCCTGCTCATATCCGGCGTCGTACCAGCGACGGTTGGCGTAGCTGATAAGGCCTGCGGTGTCGACGACGAGGATGAGGCTCTGCGTATTGTTGAGGATTTTTTCGGAGAAATCCCGCGCACGCTGGAGTTCAGACTGATAGGTCTTCAGGCCTGTGATGTCGAGCATCAGGCCGCGATATTGCAGCACCTGGCCGTGCGCGTCCGGGACTGCGAATGCGTTGATCAGGACGTGGATGGCGCTGCCATCTTTGCGGCGCAGAACCTCTTCGTGATTGCGCAGGATTCCCTGCCGCTGCATGACTTCGTTCAAATACTCGAGGCGATCGGGCGAGTAGTAAAGCTGCTTGGAGATATCGATTTTGAGGAGCTCGTCTCGATCGTGATAGCCGAGCATGCGTACCAGCGCATCGTTGACCTCGATGAAGCGGCCCGATGGGACGGCGAAGAAGAGACCTTCCTGAATGTTGTCGAACAGCTCGCGGTAACGACGCTCTGCCTCGCGCCGGTCGGTGATGTCTTTAAGAACGTGGATCGTGTGCTGACGATCGCCCTTAGCGCCATGAATGCGCGAGGTCGAAACCAGATACATGCGTTCAAGGACGTGATGCACGTACTCGTCGGAACCGTCGACGGTTGTACGGCAGAAAGGACAGGCGTGCACAGGAGATTCATTGGCCAGTGCTGCCAGGGCGCGCATGTTGACGCCGATCAATTCCGCGGGCGGAACGCCGATGAATTCGGCGAGAGAGCGGTTGACGCGAAGAACGTTGTGGGCCTCGTCGTGAACGACGATGAAGTCGGTGATCGCGTCGAAGATCTCCATCCAGTGACGGTTTGCCTTATCCATGCGCGAAAACAGACGCGAGTTCTCAAGGGCGACGGAGGCATGACTGGCAATGGCGTGCAGCAGTTGTTCGTCGTAGCTGGTGGAACTCTTGACGCGATTCGCGAGACACAAAACGCCGACTGATTCTTCCGCCGAACCTTTCAAGCGGAGCAGCGTGCAATCCTTCCAGCCGAGCGCGGAGGAGAGAGCGGAGCCAAGAACCTCAGCGGCGGGTCCGCTGTAGCTTCGTTCTTCGTGCTGCGCGATGGCTTCCGAGAGAGCGTGGCTGAGACGGCGTTCGAGGCTGCGATCCGGAGCGGACGAGCGCGTGGGATCGTAGAGGACAGCGGTTTCGAGAACGGAATCCTGAAACAACGCCAGCGCTCCTGCCTGCGCGCCCGCGACATCGGCGGCGCGGTGGACGAAGCGGCTGTTGAAATCGGGCAGGTGTACGACGCTGCCCAACTCCAATGCAAGGCCCATGAGAGCCTCGGCCCGCTTGCGATGCTCTTCGGAGCGATGCAAGTTGCGCATCACTTCAAGCGCTACAGCGACTTGTCCCGCGAGGGCGCGAGCACGGCGGATGTCCTCCGGCGAAATGCCGGTATCGCTGAGGCGGTCCATCACGGCAAACATGCCGATCACCTGCGTGTCAGCGCCGATGAGCGGGACGGCGAGGAACTGCTTCACTCCATACTTGGCAATGAGTTCGAGGTTGGCGCCGGGCATCTCGCTGGCGTTATCCGTCCAGAAGACTTCCTTGGCCGAGAGTGCCTTCGTGGCAATGCCTTCTGGGAAAACGAGATCGACATGACGCGGGGCACCCTGTTCGGCGCCCAGACGAACACGGAAGATGCCATCTTCGAGAAGCGCGATGAAGCACCGGCCGAATCCCAGGAAATCCGCAGCGCGAACGACGAAGGCTTCGAGAAACTTGTCGAGTTTTCCGATCGAGCTTAGGTCGGAAGAAATTTCGAGCAGCTGGTGCAGTTCGTGAGCCTGGCCGCGCGCCGTGGTGTAGAGCTCAGCATTCGCAACGGCGACGGCCCCAAAACCGGCAACCGCAGCCACCAGAGAACGCTCGTCGTTGGTAAAGACGCCATCCTGGCGCGGGTAGACAAGAATTGCCCCTTGGGTACGAGCAGTGCGAAAGGGCGCTGCCAGCAGCATGCCGGCAGGAACAAGGTCTCCCAGCGCGTGGGAGGCGGGGTCCATCGAGATGGCCAATGGCTCAGATGCAGCGACAGCTCGGGCTGCAACATCGGCGGCAAAACGAAGAGTGGTGCGGTCGTGCCGGGCGCGGGCGGTGGCAATCAATTGTGGACTGTCGGCGGCAACGCCTTGCAATTCAAACGGTCCTTCCTGGCGCACAAAGATGCAAACGAGACGTGCGCGGAGAAGGATACGAATGCGGTCGGCGAGGGCTTCGACTACGGCGGCGACGTCGGGCGTCCCGTGAAGAGCGTGGGCGACGTCCGCGAGGATCTCGGCACGGCGATGATCTTCGCGCGATGCTTCGCTCAGTCGGTTCGCCTCCATCAGGCTTCCCAGTTGTCCGGCGAGGATGGTCGCTTTAGCAGCGAGGTCCTCGTTGAAGAAACCGGGCTCGGAAGAGTGCAGGAAGGAGACGGCGCCCAGAACGTCGTTGGAAACGACGAGGGGCGCGGCCATCATCGACCGGGCTTGGAACTCCGAGGCGCGCGGATAGCGCGCGTTGTCAAGGAAGTTTACAAAGATCGTCCGGCGCTTACGAACCGACTCACCCGAGACAGCGCTGTCGGCAGCTTGCATGTGAAGGCCGCGGAAGCGATCAGCCATGAGGCCGTCGGCTTCGGCGCCAATCATCTCGTCGGCACTGAGCTTCTGCCAGAAATACACGCCACTCACCTGGAAAAACTGACGGGTCTCGCGACAGAAGAGGCGAATCAGCGAGGCGGCATCAATGCCTTGTGCCGCGGCGGAAGAGAAGCGCAGAAGAAGTTTCTGAAAGGCTTCGTCGGAACGCGGATTGGGGCCCTCTACCAGCGTGATGTCTCCCGCCTGCATGGTCTTGAAAGGCTCCGCCCGCTCCGAACTGCCTACAAGTTATTTGAATATAAGGGGAAAGTACTCTCCAATCTCATTTTGAGTCAAGTTTAATAAGGCCCGGGTGTCGAAGTGTGAAATCCCCGGAATGTGCATATGGCGAGTCTCAAGTTGAGATGACTGGGGTTAGAAAAGCGCTTCTGCATGAGACGCCACTAATCCGTCTCGCGACCGAAGGTACTCGAAATTGGGGCTAATGGTCTTGACCAGGAAGCACTTGTCCGAAGTCACCAAAGTAATGTTCCCAACGATTTAGCTGGCGCGAGTGTTGCTCCGCTCGGGGTAGGATTTTTTTGAGTAAGTGGGAGGCATTGTGTCTCGACGAGCAATTCGTGGTTGGATGTGCGCGGCTTTGCTGGGTGTTTCCCTAGCTGTGATTGTGTTCCATCCGGTGGCTGGACGGGCACAGCAGGACGAGCTGACGCGGAAAGTCAAGAGCAAGGTGGCGCCTGCGTATCCGGAACTGGCACGCCGGATGAGCATTTCGGGAGTGGTCAAGGTGCAGGTGGTGGTGGCTCCCAATGGGTCGGTGAAGTCGACAAAGGTCGTCGGCGGACATCCGCTCCTGGTGAACGCCGCTTCCGACGCGATCAAGAAGTGGCGCTTCGAGCCGGCTTCCGAAGAGACGACGGGAATCGTGGAATTCAAGTTTGATCCGAATGTGGCCACTCAGTAAGCGCGTGGCCGAGGCAAGGTCTCCTGCAGCCATGGCGAGCTGAGGAGGTCGGGGGATGGAGGAACAGCGATGACGCTGGGCAAGAAGTTATACGGCAGTTTCGGGATCATTCTTTTTCTGGTCCTGGTTTTGTTCCTGGTGAACTATCGAGCGGTTAAACGGGAACACGATACGAAGCAGGCCGCCAAGGATTCGCTGGATCTGGCGGACGCCACCGATGCAGTGAAATTCCAGATGATGCAGAACCGCCTGTACCTGAGCAACTACCTGCTCAGCGGCGATACGCGTGAAGTGGATCGCATGAACGAAGGCATCCGCCTGCTCAGCGACAAACTGGAAAAGACTACGAATCTCGCCGCCTCCGACCAGGAGAAAAACGCATTCGAAAAGGTGCAGCAGCTGGAACAGAGCTGGGCGAAGGAATTTGCGCAACCATTGGTCGACAAGCGCAAGGACGTTGACAGCGGAAACGCTACTGTCGCCGAACTACAGATCTTTTATCTGCAAAAAGACGCTTCGTCGTGGGTAAAGAACTCGACCGAAAACCTGGACGTTGCCGACAAGGAGAACAAGAAGATCGTCGATGAGCGGCGCAAGTCGGACGACAGCGCTGCAACGAGCACGATTGTTCTGTCGGGAACTTTCACGCTGGTGGCTCTCTTCGTGGGTGGATTCATCGCCTTCAGGACGGCAAAGTCCATCACCGATCCGTTATCGAACCTGATGACGGTCGCACACAAGATCGGCAACACCGGCGATCTTGATCACAACATCGAAATCGATACGCAACGGAATGATGAAATCGGCGAACTCGCGCGGACGTTCGCCAACATGGTTGTTTACCTGAAGGAGATGGCGGCCGTATCGGAGGCCATCGCCAACGGCGATCTCATGGTCGACGTGCAGCCGCGTTCGAAGCAGGACACACTCGGCCACGCCTTCCAGCAGATGGTGCAGAGCTTGCGCGGACTGGTGCGAAGCGTCCGGGATCTTGCTTCGCAAGTGGCGAGCGCATCCAGCCAAGTGGCGGGAGCGTCGGACGAGTCAGCCAAAATCAGCTTGCAGGGATCTTCGGCCATTGATGAAGTCACGAGCACCATGCACGAGATGAGCGTCAACGTGCAGAACATGGTGAAGAGTACCCAGACCCAGGCGTCGAGCGTGAGCGAGACGTCGGCGTCGATCGACCAGATGGTGGCTTCGATTCAGCGCGTCGCGGACACGGCAAAAGTGTTGCTTGATATCTCGAACCGCTCGCGGGAAGAGGTGCACAGCGGCATCACCACGATGGACAAGGCGACGGAAGGCCTGAACAAGATCAACAACACGATCAAATCTTCGGGCGCCATCATCGATGCGCTGGGAACACGCGCGGATGACATCGGCAAGATCATCGAAGTCATCGACGATCTCGCGGAACAGACCAACTTGCTGGCGCTCAACGCTGCCATCGAGGCAGCGCGCGCGGGCGAACATGGTTTGGGCTTTGCCGTAGTTGCGGACGAAGTCCGCAAGCTGGCCGAGAAGTCAGCTCAGTCGACCAAGGAGATTTCCGAACTGATCCAGAGCATTCAGAAGGAAGCTCGCAAAGCCGTCGAGAACATGGACGAAAGCACCACCATCGTCAACGAGGGCCTGGAACTGGGATCAGAACTGAACGGTGCACTACGCAAAATTTCGAACGTCGTCACGGAAGTCTACAAGTTCGCGCAGGAGATCGGCGCGGCGACAAACGAGCAATCGCATGGATCATCGCAAATCGCGCGCGCTACCACGCGGCTGAACGAAATCACCCACGAAATCAATTCGGCAGTGGAGGAGCAGGCTTCCGGCGCGCAAGCAGTCGTCAAAGCGATGGAGCGGATGCGCGAATTGATCCAGCAGAGCACCTCTGGATCGACTGAACTGGCAGCTTCGGCGGAGCAGATGTCGAAGATGTCGCGTGAGCTTCTGGATGCACTCGAGCGCGTTGCTGGCAAGACCGGTGAAAGCGATCGGCATGCGCACGAGAGCCGGACGTTGGGAGCGCGCCGGGCGGCCGCCGGAGCTCAGGCTTAAGGCGAAGGACGGGTATGAGCCGTGAATTGCAGATCGTCGGATTTCAGGTGGGCCGCGAGACGTACGGCGTGCCGATCACGTCGTTGCACGAAATCGTCCGCGTACCCGAGATCACCGCAGTGCCGGATGCGCCCGACTACATGGAAGGGGTCATTAACCTGCGCGGCAAGATCGTGTCGGTGATGGACCTGCGCAAGCGGTTTGGCGCGAAGGAAGCTGTGGCGAACCGACGCAACCGGATCCTAGTGGTGGAATTCAACGGCAGGCTATCTGGGCTGATTGTCGATTCCGCATCGGAGGTCCTGAAGATTGCGTCGACCGAGATCGAGCCGCCACCGGCAGTGTTGCAGGAGGGCGGTCTCAATTGCGTCACGGGTTTAGGGAAGTACAAAGGGCGGCTGATCATGCTGCTCGACATGAACAAATTGCTGGAGTTTAGTGCGCAGAAAGCGCCGACTGAGAGCAAGCCGGCGAGTGCGAAGCCGGAGGCTCGCAGCGCTGCCGCACGTTAGTACAGGTTCACCGGAAAATACATGGCCACATCAGGAGCTGCACCAGCACCCGCGCTGACCGAAGCGGAACTGAAACTGTTGCAGGCGCTCATCTATCAGGAATGCGGCATGCATTTCGACGAGCGTCGCACCCATTTCCTGCAGGATCGCCTGATGCGGCGCCTGAAGGAATGCCGTGTCGACTCCTTTTACGCCTACTACCGTCTGCTGATCAGCGACCAGGGCAAAGGCGAACTGGCCCAGCTTCTTGAGAACCTCACCGTCAACGAAACGAGTTTCTTCCGCAATCGCGCGCAACTGGATCTGTTCCATAAGTACGTTCTCGAAAACCTCCTGCATCGCAAGCAGGAACGAAGGGATTACGCGTTGCGTTTCTGGAGCGCCGGGTGCTCTACCGGACAAGAGGCTTACACGATGGCCATGCAGGTGGCCGACGCGCTGGCTTACTACTACATGCGCAATCCGCTGCCAGTCGACTCGCCGACGCCGAAGCCGTTGATTCCGAACCCGTGGAAAGTGGAGATCCTTGCGAGCGACATCAGCTACTCGGTACTGCGAGCGGGACAGGACGCGACCTACAGCGAGAGCCAGATGGCGTCGGTGGACTACAGCTACCGGCTGCGGTATTTCGACAAGGTAGGCGACCGGTATGCGGTCAAAAAGGCGCTGAAAGAGATCGTTCACTTCGACTTCCACAATCTCAAGACCGAATATCTGCCGCAGCGCAACGACGTTATCTTCTGCCGCAACGTGATGATGTACTTCGACGAGGCCGAGCAGAAGCGGCTGATCAACAAGTTCTACCGCTGCTTGAATCCGGAAGGGTACCTGTTTGTCGGCCACGCCGAGAGCCTACTAGGGCTCACCGACAAATTCCAGATGGTGCACCGCAACAACGGAACCGCATACCAGAGGGTTGAGGTGAGGTCGTGAGCCAGTCTGACGAGCGCATGGCCGAGCTGCGAGAGCTCTTCTTCGAGAGCGCCCAGGAACTTTTGCAGGCGCTGAACGATGAAGCTCTGAAGCTTGAAAAGCACCCCGGCGATGTTGAGATCGTGCGCGGGATCCGGCGGACAGTCCACACACTCAAGGGTGACGCGGCGGCGTGCGGCTACCGCGAACTAAGCGAGGTGGCGCACGAGTTGGAAGATGCACTGGCGCTCGAGTCAGCGGCAGCACATACAACGCTGGCGGAAGTTGCTTTTACGGCGGCCGATCTGTTCTCGGCCATGCTGGCGGCCTATCGAAAGCGTTCCAAGCTTCCCTCTCGCGATCCGTTGCGCAAGATGGTGAAGAAACTTACCGAGGGTCCGGTAGCGAAGAAAGGCCGGAAGAAAGCCGCGGTGAGCGCAAAGACATTGGGCTGGACTGAGTATGAAAAGCTCGCGGTCCAGAAGGCGCAGCAGGGTGGGAGATTCGTTTACCACGTCCTCGCCCAAATCGATCCGCACTGCGCGATGCCCATCGCTGGTCGACAGCTGGTGCAGAACGCACTCAGCGCCATCGGTGAAATCTTGGCGGTGCGCCCCGAAGCTGGATCGCCCGCTGCCACCAAGCAAGTCGAGTTTCTGGTTGCGACGGAGAAGTCGGAATCCGAGGTAGTGGCGAAGTGCCAGATTCCAACCATCGTAGCAACCGTCAAGGCAGACCTTTTGCCGGGCGAAGTCAAGGTGCCCGCGAGAAAACCTTCGAAGCGTGCGGCGGTGTCCTCGGCAGAACAGGTCGCAACTCTAGTTGCCGACGAGGCAGCAGTTGCGGTCGCATCCGAAAATGAGGCCGTCGAGGCAGCGCCTGCGGAAGAAGTTCCAACTGAAACAGCGGCCCAGCCGCACACGACGCTGGCCGAAAACATTTTGCGGGTCGATGCCGAACGCATCGACAGCGTGCTCAATCTGGTGGGTGAACTGATCATCGGCAAGTCGATGCTGCAGCAGGCACTGAACGAGTTGGCGAGGACTTATCCGAAGGACACGCTGCGCGGAAAGTTCGCTGATGCGATGGCGTTTCAGTCGCGCGTTCTGAACGATCTGCAGCGGTCGGTCATGAAGATCCGCATGGTGCCGGTCGAACAACTGTTCCGCCGTTTTCCCCGCATGGTTCGCGACGTGGCACGTCAATGCGGTCGCGATGTCGAGCTCGTGGTGGTTGGACAGGATACCGATCTGGACAAGAGCATCCTCGATGCGATCGCGGAACCGCTGACACATTTGGTTCGCAACGCCATCAGTCATGGGCTGGAGTCTCCGGAAGAGAGGCAGAAAGCCGGTAAGGCGCCCAGGGGCGTGATCCGGTTGAGCGCCTATCACCAGGGCAATCAAGTGGTGGTTGAGGTGAGCGACGACGGTCGCGGTATGGATGCGGCTCGCATTCGCGCGAAGGCCATCGAACTGGGATTCGCCACTGCGGAGGAAGCATCGCGCCTCAGTGACGCGGAGGCGCTCGAATTCATCTCGCGGCCAGGATTCAGTACAGCGGAAGAAGTCACCGAAGTGTCCGGGCGTGGAGTGGGAATGGACGTTGTACAAAGCGTCCTTCACCGATTGAAAGGCACGGTGAATATCGAAACGCATCCCGGACAGGGCACCACGTTCCGGCTGAAGCTGCCGCTGACGCTTGCCATCATCAAGGCACTGCTATTCCACGTCGAGCATCGGCTGTACGCGATCCCGCTCAATGCAGTGGTCGAGATTGCGCGCACACGGGAATCGGAAGTTCATCAGGTCGATCATTACGAAGTATTGCAACTGCGCAACCAGGTTCTGCCACTGGTGCGTTTGGGACGGCCGCCGGCGGAAATCTCCGAGCGCGCCGCGACGAAACTGTTTGTGCTTGTGATCAATGTCGGTGAACGGAAATTCGGGCTCATTGTTGACGGGCTGGAAGGTGAGGAAGAGTTGGTCATCAAGGCGTTGGACGACCATGCGGTCTCGACTGATCTGGTAAGCGGGGCTTCGATCCTGGGAGATGGACGAGTCGTACTCATTTTGAATTTGTCGGCTGTGGTCGACCACTTCTCGCGTTCTCGACCGGAAACGCCGGGTGCGGTGAACTCGGGACTGCTGCTTTCGCACGCCGACCGGGCGCGTCTCACTCCTACCGCGGCGGGAGGGCACGCATGAGTTCAAAGGTGCGGGTCCTCGTAGTGGATGATTCGGCCCTGATGCGCAAGCTGATTCCACAGATCCTCGAACGCGATGATTCGATCGAGGTAGTGGGAACGGCAATGGATGGAAGCTTCGGCCTGAAGAAGATTGATGAACTGAAGCCGCAGGTCGTAACGCTCGATCTGGAGATGCCGGGAATGAACGGCATCGACATGCTGAAGCAGACCATGCGGAAACTCTACCCGGTGCCGGTAATCGTGGTCAGTTCGCACAGCACGGACGGAGCGTCGATCACGCTGAAGGCGCTTGGGCTAGGAGCGTTCGACTTTGTCGCGAAGCCAAAAGACGTTTCGACCCGGATGCCGGAGATTGCTGCCGAACTGATCGCCAAGATCAAGGCAGCGGCCAGCAGCAAGACTCCGCCCATAAAACCGCTCGCGACGAACCTCCAGTACGGCAAGGCGCCTATTAGTTCGGACCAGGCACCGACCAAGATCGTTACGATCGGTGTTTCGACCGGCGGCCCGCATGCGTTGCAGTACGTTTTCTCGCAACTGCCCGCAGACTTTGCAGGAACGATTCTGGTGGTGCAGCACATGCCGGAAAACTTCACGGATATGTTTGCGCGTCGGCTGGACGAGACCTGCGCGTTGCGCGTGAAGGAAGCGCAGTCGGGCGATCTGCTGATGCGCGGACGGGTGTTGATCTGCCCGGGCAGCCGCCATTTGAAGGTAAAGCGCCTACCTCTGGGAAATGTTGCTCTGCTCAGCGACGAACCCCGCATCCGGGGACATCGCCCTTCGGCAGACGTGCTCTTCCGGAGTGCGGCTGAGGAATTTGGGGGACAGAACGTGTCGGTGATCATGACCGGCATGGGTGACGACGGGGCCGAAGGGCTAGGCACCGTCAAGGCGGCGGGCGGGATGACGATCGCCCAGAGCGAAGATTCGTGCGTAGTTTACGGCATGCCAAAGGCGGCCATCGAACGAGGTTATGCAGTAAGAGTTGTGGGTCTGGAGGCGATGGCAAGCACGCTGATTTCCTTATCTGCGCCCGACGCCGCCCAGAAGAGTAAGGAAACAAAGAACGGCGCGAGCGGAAGAGGCGCGACCGCCGGGCAAAACTAGGGTTATCTGTGCGGCGGAAGCGCCGTGTGATAGGCAATTAGCTACAGGAGGTCGTTATGGAGCAGTTTGCGCCAGTGAAACGCAGCAAGGACGGGCAGCCGATCCGCTATCTGATCGTCGATGACTCGGTCTTTGCTCGCAAGAACCTGGCCCGCATGATCGAGTCGTTTGGCGGGCATCTGGCCGGCGAAGCGGGCGATGGTCTGACGGCCATCACCGAATATGATCGCACCCACCCTGACATCGTGCTCATGGACATCACCATGCCGCAGATGGAAGGAATCGAGGCAGCGGAACGGATTGTGCAATCGCATCCGGACGCGCGCATCGTGATGGTGTCGTCGGTCGGCTATCAGGAAAACATTGTGGCCGCGTTGCAGCGGGGTGCCCGGCATTTCGTCCAAAAGCCGGTGAAACCTGAAGTGCTGTACGAGGTCATCAAGTACGTGTTGGGTGACGATGCATCGGTGGCAAGCGCTGCGGGCGCGGGGGCCTGATTGTCATGAAGATGGAGTTGATCCAGCCGTTCATCAACTCGGCGGACGCAGTGCTGGCGCAAGGCCTGCAATGCTGCACGGCCATCGGTAGCCTCAGCATGGAAGAAGAGGCTTACCGCCGCAAAGGCGTCGCCGCCATGGTGTGGGTAACGGGGGACATCGAGGGGCGAATTATCATTGACCTCGATCCGGAGACGGCGGTACGGGTCGCCAGCAAAATGGCCGGCGCGGAGCTACCGGAGTCCGACAGCCTGGTGCGCGAAACTGCGTGTGAGTTGGCGAACCAGATCATCGGCAACGCGATTACGGCACTCAACGATCAGGGATTCCATTTCCGGGTTCATCCTCCCGTGATGCATACCTCCGAGGAAGGCATCAAGAGCAGCGAGGATACCGAAGCGCTGGTAATGTGCTTCGAAACTCCCATCGGCAGTGTGTTCATGAACATTGCCATGCGCTACAATCGCCGGCGCGCCGCAGACCGCGCCGCCGCCGCAGGCAGCTAGCCGCCGACATACGTTTCCGCATCTGAGTCAGATGAGGAACCGACGGCGTGGGTCCGGTCGACACCGGACCACTCCAACACCTCTGGTGCGCTTCCAGGAAGCCGTTTCAGGCTGATCTCAGAAATCTAAAACCAAAGAACTGGGAGGTCGAGGTGGCGAGCGGCCGTCTCTCTAAGGGCCAGCCACCATGAATGCCGGATTTTGCGGCGGGGGTTGGCCCAGGCCCACAGCGGTTTCTGCCGAAGTCGTCGAAACACCTAAAGCATTATTTACGGAGAACGTTCCGGCTCCAAGGCCAACGATGTTGAAGGTTCCGTTATCGGGATTAAGGGTAGTGTCGCCGGAGTTGGCGATGCCGGTGATGGAAATCGGCATTCCCAGGAAAAGCGGAATTCCGGAGATTATGGTGTAGGTATAGGTCGTAGTTGTGCCGTTTTGGACCGCCGACGAAATGTTGACTGCGGGAGGCGTATATCCGCTCACGGGCGCATTCAGCGTCACCACGTAGCTGTTGTCTGAGGTGCGCACACTTGCGACTCCACCTGCATCGCAACTGGCGAGATAGACGCGCGTACTGTCGGCCGCGGCCACTGCCGAGATGCGGAAGCGCAGGCCGGCACAGTCGGCCACGGTGGAGACCGAGGCTTCTGGAAGGCCAATCGACTTTTGAACCTGGTTGTTTAGCGTGTTGATCGCCGTGAGTTGCGTTTGGACGCAGGCCGTAACGGTGCAATTTGGCGAGGTGCTATCGAGAAAATAGCTGGCGATATACGCACGGCTTCCGTCTGGCAACGGTGCAACCGAAAGCGGAAAACAGCCCGACGGAGGGCACGGAGAGTCGGTGCCACCCGCGGTGATCGGTTTGGTCAAGTCGATCGTCGTTAACAGGCGCGGCGGATCACCGGAGATGTCATAGATCGCTACCGAACTCGTTGTCGGGTTGGGGATGTAAAGCCGATTGAGCCGGTTGTCGTAATAGAACGAATCAACACCCGCTGCGACAGATATCGAGCCAATGACCCGGTCGGTTGCTTGAGTCGTGTCGATTGTGCTCAGCGTGCCGTCGTTGGCAAGAACATAAACACGGGTGCTGTCACTCCGAGCGATAACCCAACGCGGGGAAATGCCGATGCCCGTCGTTAACGTCGTATTGATAGTTTTATCGACGGTATTAATGACCGTAACGTTGTGACTGTCCCTATTGACCACATAGAGTTTTTTCTTGTCGGGTGTCTCGGCCAGTGCCCAGGGAGTGGTTGCGCCCGGTAGGCGGATTTCTGCGATCACCGAAGTCGATGGAACCGAAGCGTTAAGGATCGCGTCGACCGCATAATACGGAGTTCCCGTGTTCGGGTCGGTGAGTTGGCCCGAGTCCGCGACGTACATCGTGGTGGTGTCGGTACTGGCGACGAAAACGGGCTTCGACCCAGATGGGAGATTGATCGTCGTGGCGGACCCGATGCTGCCGCTGGTCAGGGCCAGACCGAAGACGCTGACGGAATCGGAACCGAAGTTTGCCGACCATACACCGTTGCCCAGAACCGTAGCGTGGACCGGCCCCATGGAGAGTTTCGTCGTGCCCGCGTCGGTGTCGCCCGACACATCGACCTGCATGCCCGTGCCGGGATAACTCGTCCCGTTCTGGTTGACCGAAAATGTGGTGTGGAAATTCTGCGGCGGCGGGATGGGGACCGGGTTGGGAATGATCGTCGGGCGGTACACGTCCCCACAGGCAATGCAGATCAAGAAACAGACGAGGAGTGCCGCCACCTTGCCGTTACGCACCCAAGCCGCCGGCACACATCCGTGTAAGCTCATGAAGTCGTTAGGGTCTCCGGAGAATTGAGTATTGTAATCGGGAACCGGAGTTCTGGGAAAGGGACCCGACTCAGTTCTCGGTTTTCGGTTTTCGGCTTTGGAGAAAGCGACGACACCCAATGATGTTTAGTAGATCGTTCTTCGTCTCGGGTTGCTCTTCGCTGGTCAAAGCATTGTAAGAATTTGGGAGGAGAGTCGGTATTCGCTATTCGGTTCAGTTAAAAGCGGAACAACGCAAGGAAGCTCCTAGTCAACCCGCAAGAGTTTCCACAAAAACGGGCTCACCCCCCAGAATCGGTGGGAGAGTTCGCTAAGTTTAGATCGCTGAGTTCCTTTAAAGAGTTAGCGGCCGCGACGTGATTTTCCGCCTGCTGCGGCAGCCTCGGGCTCGGCTTTGGTGGTGGCCGCCGGTTTTTTCTTGCCTTCCATTTCGGCGAGGCTCTGCTTGAGCGCTGCCATGAGATCGACCACGGGCGCCAGCTTTTTGGGCCTGTCGATCTCAACCACCTTGCCGCCTTCCAGCTTGGTCTCAATCAGCTTCTTAAGATTTTCCTGGAAGTTGTCGTGATATTTCTCAGGATCCCAGTCGGTGGCAAGTGCTTCGATCAGCTGATGGGCGACCTTTACTTCTGCGTCTTTGAGTTCGACATCGGGGGCGCCAAAGCCTTCGACCTGACGCACTTCTTCGGCGTAGTACATGGTGTGCAGCATCATGCCGCCCTCGTGCGGGCGCAGGAATACCGTGTACTCGCGGTTATGCATGGTGAGCTTTGCGATGGCGACGTATTCGCTTTCTTCAAGCGCCTTGGTAAGAAGCGCGTAGGGGCGACGTCCGGCCTCCTCGGGAACCATGTAGTACGACGACTCGAAGTAGACGGGATCGACGTCGCTGCTCTTAACGAATTCCAGGATCTCCATCGTCTTGGCAGTTTGCGGTTCGATTTTCTTGATCTCTTCCGGCTCGATGACGATGTACTCGTCCTTGCGGAACTCGTAGCCTTTCACGATCTCGCTGCGCTCGACGACTTTGTTTTCAGCCGGGCAAATGTATTGCTGCTTTACCCGCTGCAGATCCGGACGGTGCAGCATGTTGAAGGAGATACCGCTGCTGCGGGCGCCAGAAAACAGGCGCACCGGCATGGAAATCAATCCAAACGTCAGATACCCCGACCAAACGGAGGCCGCCATAGTTCACCCCGCACAAGAGAAAGGCGCCAGAGCCGCGCCCAGCGACGAAAGTGTAGCCTACAATCAGCGCTTTGATGCATCGGGATAGACGCTGGTACTCGAAAGAAAAAGCACGACACAATGTGCCGGAGAAGGTTCTAACGCTACAGCTTGTGTTTACACCCTTGATTCCGGCAAGGGCGGGTCTCCCAGCAGCCAACATGACTCTCGTATGTCGCTGATTGGATTGCACTTAGCACAATACGTTCCAGGATTCTGGGCGTCTTCGCCGGCACGAATGGCGGTCGGCGGGGCAGTTACGGTGGCATTCGCGCTACTCGGACGAGTCGTTCGAGGCGTCAGTCTGTCGGGCGCGATCGCGGGTGCACTGATCTGTCTCATTCTGCTTTGCACTGCGGGTCCAGGGGCGTTTCTCGTTCTCTTTTCGTTGTTCGTAGTGACGTGGATCGCAACCCGGTTGGGCCGGTCGCGGAAACAGACACTTGGAACAGCAGAACGTCGTGAAGGACGCACCGCAGCGCAAGTGTTGGCCAACTTGAGCGTCGCGGCCTTATGCGGGTTGGTTTACGCAATGCGCGCCGATGCGATGTGGCTGGTGGCGATGGTCGCAGCAATGGCCGAAGTAGCGACGGATACGGTCGCCAGTGAGTGCGGCCAAGCCTTCAGCCGGGAGGCGCGGCTGATCACAACGTTTCAGAGGGTGCCTGCCGGAACTGATGGTGGAATCTCGATCGCCGGAACGGTTTTTGGAATTGGGGCTGGGATTGGCATCAGTCTCGTGGGAATGGTGTGCGGACTTGTTTCGATGCGGTGGCTCTGGGTGCCGGTAGTAGCGGGAGTGCTGGGGATGCTTGCGGACAGTGTGCTGGGTGCATGGCTCGAACGGCGAAGATGGCTCAACAACGAGCAGGTTAATCTGACAGGAACGATGATCGCAGCGGCGATCGTGGTGGGGGCGGTCGGATTGATTGCATGAGCGTAGAGTCTGCAGAGCTTGCGATTTTCCGGACGGACGCGGCGTCCGCTCTTACCCCTCTGCTTTACCTCTCTGCGCTTAGGGCCTGTTCATCCGGACTCCGGTGGTCATGTCCATCGGTACCTTGAGGTACAGGTTACCCCCAAGCGACAATTATCGGTACTTCTCTGACAGTGAGCTCGCCGAGTAGCAGTTGGCTTTCTTCGTCTCCCCTCGAGAACGCCCTCCGCAGTCGGTTGGAACGAAATCGCTACAGCTGGAAGTGTTTCGCAGGCGAAGATGAAGATTAAGACTCTCGTGATCGGCTACGTTTTTGCGCTGGCATTGTTCCTTTTCGCACAACATCGAGAAGGAATCTCGCAACCCAGCGGCTTCACCGGCGTGGTCGATCTCACCCACACTTCTGGTGGCAAAACGCACTCTGTAGTTGCGCAACAAGCTTCCTCGGCTGTGCGTAACGCAACTCTGGTGCGGAAAGATTCTCTGCGACGAGTGGCTGCTTCGGCATCAAGCAACACCAGTATTGACGCACCTGCGCATCTTTCACGCGGCATGTGGACGGTCGACCAGATTCCGCCCGAGCGGCTCATCGCTCCGCTGGTGGTTCTCGATGTGACCTCGCAGGTTCGGGCAAATCCGGATTATGAAGTGTCGGTGGAAGATATAGCGCGGTGGGAACAGATCCATGGCGACATCCCCGGCGGCGCAGTGGTTCTGGCGCGCACCGGATGGAGTGAGCGATGGAATTCCAACCAGGACTACCGCAACACGGATAAGAAAGGCGTCATGCACTTCCCCGGCTACTCGCGGGACGCGGCTCGTTTCCTAGTGGAAGGACGTGCGGTACTGGCCCTTGGAATCGATACTCTGAGCGTCGATCGGGGATCGTCGAAGACCCTGGATGTACACCAGTACACGCTGGCCCACAGCGTCTATCACCTTGAAAACGTCGCGAACCTGGAAAGAGTGCCAGATGCGGGATCGGTAGTCGTGGTCGCGCCGATGAAGCTCGAGGGTGAGGTGGATGGCCCTGTGCGCATTCTGGCACTGACCCGGTAACGTCCGCGCCGTTGCCCTTTCGGACAATTCCCCGCCATCATCAATCGGACTAGAATTTACAAATCTACCCAGAGTTCACGCCAGTTTCGTCTTCGGAGGCATCCTTCAGGTCGTAATTGGAATCCATTTTTGAGTCATTACCCGCACAATTGCTGCAAGACAACTTGAATCGGAGCGTACCGGTGCATCCTATTTTGAGGCCAGTCGCATTTCTTTTGACGGTGGGTGTCTCTCTTAGTGCTTTTCCGCAAACCGGGCCAGTCAACCGTATCTCGCCAGCCATTGATGAACGCGAAACCGTGGTTTTACAGGGAAACGTACGTCCTCTTCTGAGCAAGGCCACGGATGAGGGCCGCATGGACGGCGGAACTCGGCTGCAGATCTCGATGTCATTTAAAAAGACTCCTGAGCAGGAAGCTGCACTGGAGAAACTTCTGGCAGAACAGCAGGATCCCCATTCCGCGAATTATCACAATTGGCTCACGCCGCAACAATTCGCGGACCGGTTCGGAATGAGCGCCACGGACATTGCAACGGTCACAGCATGGCTTCAGTCGCAGGGCTTCCGCGTGGACCGGGTGGCGAACAGCAGAACGCAGATCTGGTTCAGCGGACCCGTATCAAAGATCGAGACGGTCTTCCGCACCGAGATGCATAACTTCCAACTGAACGGCCAGGCACACTTTGCCAATGCGACGGAGTTGTCCGTGCCGGCGGCTTTGTCGGACGTGGTGCTCGGGTTTGCGAACCTCGATAACTTCCGGCCGAAGTCGCATTTGAAGCGAAGCACCCCAACGACCGATCCGGTACTGGCGCACTTCACGTCAAATCTCAGCGGGAATCATTTTCTAATACCCGGCGATTTTGCGACGATCTACGACGTCAATCCGTTGTATACCCACAGTCCTGCATTCGATGGAACGGGGCAAAGGCTTGTCGTCGTAGGCCAGACTGCGCTTTTCTCAAGCGCCAGCGGCGGGATCTCGCCTCCGGGCGCTCCAACCGACGTTGACGCGTTCCGAAGCGCGGCGGGACTGCCGGCCCGTACGGCCTCAAACTTCACGCAGACCCTCGTACCGAGCACCGGGACAGCTGCGCTTTCGACCAGCGATATCGACGAGGCGAGCCTGGACGTCGAGTGGTCGTGGGGAATCGCGAAGGGCGCAAATCTGAATTACGTATTTGTTGGAAACCTCTCCACCGCGAGTGTTTTCGACGCTCTGCACTACGCCATCGAAAACAAACTTGCTCCGGTGATCAGCATCAGCTACGGGAACTGTGAATCCGCGCTGGGAACCAGTTTCGTGCAACAGTTCGCGGGCTGGGCGCAACAAGCCAACGCACAGGGACAGACGATCACGGCGGCCTCAGGAGACTTCGGTGCTGCCGATTGCGACACATCCCCAACTCTTCCTGCGCAAGGCGGCATTGCGGTGGATATTCCAGCCGCGTTGCCTTATGTCACGGGAGTCGGGGGAACTGAGTTCACGGGGGACGGAGCGGGTACCGTTACCGGCACCTCGCCGACTTCGTGCGCGGCTGCGACACAGTACTGGGCACAGTCCTGCAGTTTGACCAGCGGCGCATCAGCACTTTCCTACATTCCCGAGACGACGTGGAATGATACGGTCGCAGCAAAACAGCTGGATGGAACCGGCGGAGGCGCCAGCACCTTTTTCTCGAAGCCGAGCTGGCAAACCGCCACGGGGGTGCCGTCGGATGGTGCGCGAGATGTTCCGGACATCGCGTTGAATGCCTCAAACTCCCACGATTCATATCTGTTTTGTTCGCAGGGAAGCTGCGTGAATGGTTTCCGGCTGGCGTCTACTAATACCTCGAATCCAAATGGAGTGACAGCTGCGGGTGGCACGTCATTTGGGGCGCCTACGTTCGCGGGGATCGTTACAATTCTGAATCAGGCAACTGGATCGACCGGGCAAGGAAACCTCAACCCGACGCTCTACGCAGTCTATGCGAGCACGCCGAGCGCGTTCCACGACATCACCACCGGAAACAATATTGTCCCCTGCGGAACTGGAACTCCGGATTGTCCGACCACCGGGACACTACAGTACGGATTCAGCGCAGGAACCGGGTACGATCAGGTCACCGGCCTTGGAACTCCCGACGTCGACGCGCTCGTGAGTGCGTGGAGCAGCGGGAATCCAACCACGGCGGATTACTCGGTGTTCGCGAATGTCGCCAGCATATCCGCGCCAGGTGGGTCGGCGACTTCGACGATCAGCGTTGACGGACGCAACGGCTTCAGCGGCACGGTGACTTTGGCGTGCTCTGCGCCATCGACTGCAGCGATTACCTGTTCCATCAATCCAACTTCGGTCGCGGTGAGTGGAACAACAACACAAACCGCGACTCTCACCATCAAGACGACAGCAGCGTCCCTGGAGCGACACGACGCGCCATTGAGCCCGCTGTTCGGCGGCGGTGCGATGATGGCCGGAGTTTTCTTGTTTGGAATTCCTGCCGTCCGCCGGCGTTGGAATGTCGTCCTCGCTTTGATCATGGTTGTGTTCCTCATGGCGGCAATGGGATGTGGCGGTTCGAGCGGTGGCGGCGGAGGTGGCGGAGGCGGCGGCACACCTGCGGGAAATTACACGGTGACCGTGAGCGCAACGAGTGGCTCAACAACCCACACAACCAACATTGCCGTTACAGTGATATAGCGTCAGTGTCAGCGCGAAATTTCAGGGAAGGCGAATCGCCTTCCCTTCCTTTTTTCTGTTCGAATCATGCTCTAATGCGGTTGGGAGGTGCTTGTGACGGCAGATCCGCGATATCCGATCGGCAAGTTTCGTTACGAGGGCACGCTGAATGAACAGCAGAAAGCACAGTATCTCGCCGACATTGAGCGAACACCCGCTCGATTACGCGTTGCTGTGCAAGGCCTTTCTGAGCAGCAACTCGACACACCTTATCGCGATGGCGGATGGACCGTGCGGCAGGTTGTGCATCATGTTCCAGACAGCCACATGAACTCTTACGTGCGCTTCAAGCTGGCGCTGACCGAAGAGGAACCGACGATCCGGCCCTACATGGAAAACCTCTGGGCGGAGCTGCCGGAGGCGAAGTCGGCACCGATCGAACTATCGTTAGTGCTGCTCGAGTCATTGCATAAGCGCTGGATGCTCATGCTGCGGGCGATCAAACCTGATGAGTGGAAGAAGAACTTCCGCCATCCGGAACTCGGTTTGATGAACTTGGAAAAAACGCTGGCCCTTTATTCGTGGCATGGGAAACATCACGTGGCGCACGTGACATCCCTGCGCGAGAGGATGGGGTGGTAGGAAGGTCAGGTTTCAAAGTTTTCAGGGTTTCAGAGTCTCAAGTTATCGAGGTCCGTGGTGAAAATTCCTCTGGGAGTTGCGTGTGACATCTTCAGGCAAGGGGTCCTTCGACTCGTTTGCCCTGCGGCTCACTTCGCTCAGGATGACAGTTGGCTCAGGATGACATCGGGGCGGATGACAAACTGGGTAAGGAATCGCCGATAACGGAAACCTTGAAACTCTGAGACATCAAAACGTTGAAACGTTCGATCTACGCTATTCCCACTTTCCACACTAAGTAGCTGACCGCTTCGCGGAAGACGGCGATCATTCGCGCGAGGATGCTATGGGGACGGGATCCGGAGCGCGGCGCCACATAGACCTCTATGCCTTCGCGCTGCAATAGCTTCTTGATGCGGAAGACGTGATATTCGTCGCTCACGGCGAGACAGGTATGCATGCCGTTGGTATGCATGATCACAGCCACGCGCTGGGCAGACTGGGCGGTGTCGGAGCCCTGGGTTTCGGCGATCAGATCGCGTTCCGGGATGCCGCGACGCATGAGGTAGTCGCGACCCACTCCTCCTTCGCTGAAGCTCGGATCGGCGGCTGCGCCTCCGGTGGTGATGACGACTGGCGCCAGATTCTGCTTAAACAAGTCGTAAGCGTGGTCGAGACGCGCGCGCAGGACAGGAGAGGGCCGGCCCGCATACTCAGCGGCGCCGAAAACGACGATTGCGTCGGCGGCGTGCAGCTCTTGTTGACCGGCCTCGTGGACGACTTGCCAACAGGTTGTAATCAAAAAAAGCCCCAAGGCCAGCGCGATAATCAGCAGCAGCCGCACGATCCAGCGGCGTCGCGGGACGCGACTCGCGCTCACATTCATCATCCCTGGGCGAAAAAGGTGGAAATCTCCTGAGCAGGAATGGCGCCTTCACGGATCACGCGCCAGCGCGCCTCGTGGTCACTAAGATCCACGATGGTCGAGGCGATTTCGCGAGGGGATGTGCCGCCGTCGACGATGATCGAGATGCGATCTTGCAGTTGATCGCGCACTTGTTCGGCAGTCGTACATTCCGATGCGCCGCTCAGATTGGCCGAAGTAGCGGTAATGGGAATCCCCGCGGCTTGAATGACCGCCAACGGAATCTTCGCGGATGGCACGCGCAAGGCAACGTTTCCGGTGTTCGCCGTGACCTTGAGCGGCAACCGCGAAGCGGCTTGCACGATGATCGTCAACGGTCCCGGCCAGAAACGACGCGCGAGTTTGTAGAATTCTTCGGGAAGCGGACGAGCTAACTCTTCAGCCTGATCGACGCTTTCGATCAATAGAGACAAAGGTTTGTGCCGCGAGCGCGACTTGATTTCATAAACCCGTTCCACTGCACGCAAGTTGAGCGGGTCGGCAGCCAGCCCGTAGAAGGTGTCCGTGGGCATGCCCAGCACCTGTCCCGACCTGATCTGCTCGGCGGCGTATTTCACCAACGATGCTTCGGGACTCTCGTGATTAATCTTGACAATTTCCGCGTGCACGACGGTTCCTTCCGAGTTTTCCGGTTAACGACGGCGAAAACTAACATAACACGAGATACGCTGCAAACCGAACAAACAGCGTATGATGCGAAACGTTAGCCGTCCTCGTCATGCCCAGATCCCCACAGTCGATGCGGTCGCAGGGCTCCACCCACGAACGGCTTCGCCGCGTCGAGGGACGGCACAATTCGTTGGTAAAAGAACTGCGGCGAGCGTTCGCCCAAGGCGAACTGACGGAGCACGGCGATTGCGCGATCGAAGGGCTTCGGATTGTGGAAGAAGCAATTCGCAGTGGCCTCCGCTTCGACGCGATCTTTTTCCGCGAGACGGCGAACAACCAGATCGAGCGGCTGCTCCCGCAGATTGGATCTCACGTGGAAACGGCCGTACTTCCGGATAAGCTTTTCGCGAGCCTGGTTCCGAGTGATTCGCCACAAGGGGTGGCTGCCTTGGTGCGATACCCGACGCACAAGCTGGAAGATGTTCTTGCGAGAGCCGACGCTGGACCAATCGTGTTGATTGCGGGTCTGCAAGATCCGGGCAATCTGGGTACGGTGTTGCGTTCAGCGGAGGCGTTTGGAGCGGTTGGAGTCTTGCTCGGCGAGGGTACGGTCAGCGCTTTCAACTCGAAAGTCGTGCGTGGATCTGCAGGATCACTGTTTCGCCTGCCCGTCGTGCAAGTGAAGGTTACTGATGTCCTTCCATTATTGAAGGAACGGGGCGTGCGCCTTGTGGGCACGTCCTCGCACAAAGGAACGCCACTCCCGGAGGCAGACTTGAAACATCCGGTGGCGGTAATCATCGGCGGAGAGGGAGCCGGAGTTCCGCGCGACCTCATGGCAAAGGTAGACGAGGTCCTTGCAATCCCACACGCCGCGCAAGTGGAATCTCTGAACGCGGGCGTGGCGGCCAGCATCGTACTGTATGAGATCGCGCGTCAGAGACGGTGAGTAATACCAATGAGCCTGTTCCAGGCAATTCCGAGCCCGGGTGAGTCGTCGGACCGCACACGTCCGCTGGCCGATCGTATGCGCCCGCGCACCCTGGATGAATACGTCGGCCAGGAACACCTCGTCGGTCCGGGCAAGCCCCTGCGCACGCAGATCGAACGCGACGATCCTGGATCGTTGATTTTCTGGGGTCCTCCCGGAACCGGCAAGACGACGCTGGCGAAGATCATTGCGCGAATGACCAAGGCCGAGTTCATCGAGTTCTCGGCGGTCCTGTCCGGGATCAAGGAAATCAAGCAGGTGATGTCGGATGCCGAGCGCGCAAAGCAATACGGCACGCGGACGATCGTCTTCATCGATGAGATTCATCGTTTTAACAAAGCGCAACAGGATGCATTTCTGCCGCATGTCGAGAAGGGCAACATCAAGCTGATCGGCGCCACTACCGAGAACCCGTCATTCGAGATCAATTCGGCTCTACTCTCGCGCACACGCGTGTATGTTCTGAAACCGCTGACCGAGGAACAAATTGTTTCACTGCTTCGAAACGCGTTGACGGATGAGGAGCGCGGACTAGGAGCGATGCAACTTCGCGCATCAGATGATGTGCTCATGAAGATCGCAAATTACTCCAGTGGAGATGCCCGCAACGCGTACAACGTGCTGGAAGTTGCTTCTACCCTCGCGGCTCCGATTCCGGGCCAAAGGACCGGCGGCGAGATTACCGACGACATCGTTCATGATGCACTGCAGAAGCGAATTCTTCTGTATGACAAGACGGGTGAAGAGCATTACAACCTGATCTCCGCACTGCACAAGTCCGTGCGCAACAGCGATCCTGACGCGTCGTTGTATTGGCTGGGACGGATGCTCGAGGCTGGAGAAGATCCGCTCTACATCGCACGGCGCGTGGTAAGGATGGCGGTCGAGGACATCGGCCTCGCTGATCCGAATGCACTTTCGCTATGTATGGCGGCGCGTGACGCCGTGGATTTTATCGGGATGCCCGAAGGCAACCTGGCCCTGGCGCAAGCGGTGGTCTACCTGGCGGTTGCGCCAAAATCGAACGCGCTGTACATCGCCTATTCGACCGTTCAGCAGGATGTCGAGAGGACTGCGGCTGAACCGGTTCCACTCCACCTGCGCAATGCTCCAACCCAACTGATGAAGGGGCTCGGCTATTCACGCGGCTACCAGTACGCTCATGACCTTGAGAACAAAGTCGCCAATATGCAGTGCCTACCCGACCATCTTCGCGAGCGCGAGTACTACGCCCCAACCAATGAGGGCGTGGAACGTCGAATCAGAGAGCGGATGGAAGAGATCAGAAGGATGCGGAGCGCGTCAGAACCGCGTGAACAGCTGACGAGAACGAAATCCGAAAAAGAGTCGTAAGTGCGTTCTCTGTCATCTACATAGGAACTACAGGTTTTGGGGTACGCCGAGTGGAACGCTTCGGCACCGGGAGACCCAGCACATGGTAAGCAGTTCGGAAACGATGGAGACAGGCTCGCAACGGCTCGGACGAGTGGCTGAAGACCACCTTCAGGATCTGCTGA
>Ga0126381_100001528_pt1 | contig 24840 bp, 22 predicted proteins | sample PanSoiMetPlot_28_FD_96465 | JGI IMG/M metagenome (GOLD analysis project Ga0126381, IMG submission 96465) | Tropical forest soil microbial communities from Panama - MetaG Plot_28 | ecosystem: Environmental > Terrestrial > Soil > Tropical forest > Bulk soil | place: Panama | collected 2016-02-17 | reverse complement strand
TGACAGCCCCTTATGCCGATCCTGCACTTTGGGCAACGCCGGCCGGACTTGCCCAGTTGATGAAGTAAGACGAGACGTGGATTGCTATGAATTTGGGATAATCCACAGCCTCTCGTCGTCTGTAATCCAGTGCTCAGCGGTTCCTTCGCCGACTCACCATCATCGGAAAGCCCCAGGCCTATCTGGTTCCGATTTGATACAAGCGGTCGCTGGCAAGAATGCTTCAGCCGCCTTTCGGTCGAGCCTCAACAGGATGAATTGAGCAGCTGCTCAATTTCAACCGCACAATATCCTTAATTACGCAATGAGCCTCACCAATAACGCGGCTCAGAATTTTGCCCATGCTGCGGAGAACCAGGGGCGAAGTGTGCGGATCGAAGCCAACGCTCCGCCCGGGTCTATGAAGCGATCAAGCGGGCATCGGTAATTGGTCCTACTTTGCCGGGACTTTGCCGTTTCTATCGGCCACAATTCGTTTTGACGGGCACATCCGGCCTGCGCAGGCATGGAAAATCCCTTCATTCATTCCGATTATGACCGATTGGGTCCGATGTTCCGCTGCCCAGCAGGGACTCACAATCCTCCCTGAGCATCAGCGACCGATTTCTGACGACCATTATGATTTCGGGGTCGGTGATTGTTTGCCGTGATTCTTGTTCCCTAAAAAGCCCGCTACTGCCTGGGTCGAACGCTACCGAGACAGCCTCTATCCCCAATGCGCCCAAACCGCCCTCGGCTTTGGCGCGGCTTTGGCGGAACTATCGGTTGCTATCGGTTGGACCGGTCGCATTAGCTACCTTGCCGACCCGCAAAACTCTCGAATGCGTGGAGATAATTCAGATGCGAGCCAATCAGGGTAGCGGCGTGGGAGACTTTGAAGACCGGTGGGGCCACCGGGCCCCTTCCTCCTCCAATGCCTCCATTTGCTTAGCATTTCGGACAGTCGAACGCCGCAATTCAAGCCTCGCCGCCATAGAATTGCAGCCGTTGTACTTCCCATCTGGCCGCTGGCCAGTTTCCGGCTGGCGCAAAAACTTCAGCGGCGTGCCCGGCTCGGCTTGAGGTTCAAACGTCCGGCGCGCTCAATGCCGTTTATATCCTCTCTGAATCGTGCGATAAGCTTCGTGACATCAATTAAGCATCGCCGAGGGATATCCAACTATGAACTTCGTCGACCAATTGGACCCTGAGCTGAGAGTGGTGTTGGAGAAGCTGCCGACTGACCGCCCTATGGATCTCAACAAGATTCCAGCAGCCCGGGCCAAGATGAAAAAAATGATGACCGAGATACTGGCGAGCTTGCCCGCAGTCGAGGGTGTAAGGAGCCAGGATGAGTTTGCCCCTGGTCCTCAAGGCGATCCTCCTGTGCGGGTCCGCGTCTATCGGCCAACCGATCAAGCGGACAAGCTTCCCGCTCTTTACTGGATTCATGGCGGCGGCTACGTGATGGGAGACATCGAGCAGGACGACCGGCTTATGAAGCAGCTGGTCAAGAGAATTGGTTGTGTGGCCGTATCGGTTGACTACCGCTTAGCGCCCGAGCATCCGTTTCCCGCACCAGTGGAGGATTGCTATAGCGGGTTGAAGTGGCTGTTTCGCCACGCCGACGAGTTTGCTGTTGAGCCGTCGCGCATCGCCATTGGAGGCGCCAGCGGTGGGGGCGGTCTGGCCGCGGGGTTGGCGTTGCTGACCCGTGATCGCGGAGAAGTACCGGTCGCTTTCCAACTGCTCATTTACCCGATGATCGATGATCGAAATGTTACCCCTGCCAGTTATGCGATCACCGATCCGCGCATGTGGAATCGCAACAGCAACCGCCTGGGCTGGATGGCCTATTTGGGCCGCGAGGGGGGCGGGGCCGACGTATCGCCCTATGCCGCGGCGGCGCGGGCGACCGATTTGACAAATCTGCCGCCTGCCTACATTCCCGTTGGAGCACTCGACCTTTTTGTGGACGAGAACATCGAGTACGCACAGCGTCTCATCCAGGCAGGCGTGCCTACCGAGCTTCACGTCTATCCTGGAGCGTTTCATGGATTCGACATCTTCGCGCCGTCAGCGACCGTGTCAAAGCAATTCAAGGCCGACCGGGATAGTGCGCTCAAGCGCGCACTTCACGATACCGCAAGATGAGCGCGAGTCAGCGGCTATGAGGGAAGCTACGAGGCCGGCCTGAGCGTTAGCCTGCGCCGGTGGCTATCCGGTAAACAGTGCCGGCCCGTCTCTCTCATTCGTTTGAAGATCGTCATCTCACAGCCGTGCGGATCAATCCGCTCTGGCGATGGGAGAGGCCACGTTCGTGCCGCACGCGCTCTGCTCACCGACGCAGTATGAGCGGGGTTACGGTTTGCGCCCGCAGGCCGCGAAGCATAGCAGGCAGGCGAAGTAGCGCCCCGCGTACTCGCGCTGCTGCAGGTCGGCGAACCATCGCGCCGCCGCCTGAGCGGTTATCAGGCCGCGCTGGACAGCGGCTTGTGCTGTTGCGTCGAGCCGCAACAGCAGGTTGGTATCGGCCAGGCTGTGCGAGACGATGGGCGTCGGAGTTATGCGGACCTCGTCCAGACCGTTTGCCTTGAACAACGAAAATAATGACCGGCCGACTGAAGATGACCGGATGCTGTCGGCGAGCGCCTGGGACATCGCCTTGGTGGCGTCGCGGTCAACCGCGTCGATAACCAGCGTTGCGTGGTCCGGCTCGAAGGCCACCAGCCGTCCGCCCGGCTTGAGGACCCGCACCATCTGACCCAGAGCACCGTCCGGGTCGGCCAAATGTTGGAGCACTCGTTCAGACCAACAGGCCGCAAAGCTCGCGTCGGCAAATTCCAGGTGATGTGCGTCGCCTACGGCGAACTCGGCTCCCAGCCCAAGTCCCTCCGACCGTTTGCGGGCCTCATTCACCATGCCCGCGCTCGAATCGATCGCAACCACCTTGCCCCCCGGGGCCACCAGCGGCGCCAATTCGCGGGCGTCATCGCCCAAGCCGCAGCCCACGTCCAGGACGTGGTCACCGGGGCTCAAATTCAGCCAATCGTAGCGGGCCCGGCTTAGTTTTCTAAGCCTTTTGCCGGTCTTTTCGAGATAGGTAACGTACTCCGAGGCCTGATCGGCGGTGTCCAGATCGCTGAAGCGGCCGGGCATAAAGCCGCTCTCGCGCGTTTTGCTCATTAGAACCTCCCTGCGTCCCTCCTGAGATGTCCTGACACATCTATACAAACTGTAGACGCCACCCCGATGCCTTTTTATTCCTTTTTGGCTAGAGGGTCTAACAGCGTCAGAGTCTCGGGAAACAGGCCCGAATCTTGCTGTAACAAATGTTCAGCAGTGTGTTTCCCTGACTGGCACATAGCTCTAACAAGCAGATTATATCATCTAGTCAGCTAGTAAGAGCTCGTGAATTGTCATAGAACCCCATCATTGGGCGACTTTTTTGCCGGAAAGGGAGAAACACAATGGAACTTCGTTTGTTGGACAATGAGGCTGACAGGGCAGCGTTCGAACGGGCCTTGACCGAGGCGCGGGCGACCAAGGGGTCGGGATTTATGGAGAAGCAGCGCTCGCGGCTGGGACGCGTGCACCTGGCGTTTGCCGACCTTTGGGCGGTTTTTGATGAAGAAAGTAGCACGCCCGATCGTATGCTGGCCGGCTTCGCAATGCACAGCCTGGATCTGTTCAGCCAGAGCTACCCCAAGCCCGACCTAACCCACTTGCCGCCGGAGGAAGTATTCGAGGTTGGTGAGCTATGGGCGCTCAGCTTGGGCGCGGGAGCCGCGGCGCGCCACGGCGGCTTCATCGTGTTGGGTCTGCAAGGCGCGACTTCGCTGCTGATCTATCCAATCGCCAAACCTTGGGACCTGACGGGCGGCTATCCGGACTATCGCGCGGTTGACGCGCCGATCCAGTGGCCTTTTGCGGAAACGCTGGACGGCGACAAGATTTACGTCCAGCCCATGATTCTTGACGGGGAAAATCTGCGCCGGCGCATATCATCTGCTGCGGCGGCGGGATACGAAGTTCGCGATGACAACCGGCTGATTCGTTTTGAAAATCCACTTGCCGCCGCAATTTTGGAGCGCAGGCTCGCGCGAATGCGGCGCGCGGCCGGCCTCGGGGGGCATCGGCTTACGCTGCCGGCGGCGGAGGCTGTGTGTGGGAAGTAGGTCGAAAGTCAGCAAGAGTCGTCGCTACAGGGGGGACGGGTATGCAAAGGAAACAGACATGAGCAACTACAACAGAGACGATTTGGACGCAAAAGCTCTTAGAAGATTGCTGAACAGCGAGCAACTGACCGATTTGTCGGAGCTGGTGGGCCGCGGCAGCGAGTTGCTTTTCGATTCCGTTGCCGGACAGGGCTGCTGGAAGAGGGAATTAACCGACGATCAGCGGCGCGCTATTTGCCAGCGGATCATGGTGCGCATGGTGGGCGAATTGTTCAGAGCGGAACGGTTCTCAAGCTACCGCTCCTCCACTTTGCATTAAGCGCGGCGCAGCAGGTGGGAACAGACCGCGACTGTTCGTGGCCTCGGGGCGGATATGCTCGACGGTTGGAGCGTCTCCGTCGGCTTCCGCCTGCGCGTAGCAGAAACATAATGATTTGTTTTTCGTGTACGCGGCTTATTTCATGATCTGGATTAGGCCGCCGGGAGTCGCGTACTTGGCGAAATCCTGGTATTCCGCGGGGACGTCCGAGTTGATGAACACGTCGTGACCGTACTTGTCTTGGGTCGTGCCGGTGGTCATGTGGTTGTTCTGGACGTCCCATATGGACGAGGTAACCGAGGCGGGGACCAGGCCCAGCCCCGGCCCGGGCGTGTCGCGCGGGGCCAGCAGCGCGAGCTTCCACAGCCGCAGGTTCGCGTCGTAAACGTCTTCCCACAGCGCATAATGGGTGTACGAATCTTCATAAATGACGCGGCTGCCGTAGCAATAGCCGGCGCGCTCCGCGGGCACCCGCCGCACGTCGATCACGTCAACGTCGCGCAATTGCCATCGCCCCCACGAGGGCATCGGCCATCCGATCGGCGCATAGTAGCTGACGGGAAAGTCGCCAGCCAGCGCGGGGTAATTGCCGGTCAGGGCGAGGATCTTGCGATGCCCAAGGAAGCGCGCATCGAATAGCGCGATTCCCCCGTTGAAGCCAATATTTCTGGCGTCGTCCTGCAGGTAGTCGGTGCCAACCACCTGGGTGCATCGCGCCGGAACGCCCAGCCTGATCGATCGGCGGAAGGCGGGAATGTAGACGTAAAGCTCCTGGGGCCTCTGGTTGTCCTTGAAAAACTGGGTCAGCTGCGCGGTGTACTTGGATTGCTCAGGGGCCTCGACCGAGGTCCATTCTGTGAACCACACATCGCCGGCTCGGGCGTCGTCGCGCAGCGTGCCGGGGTCCGTGTTGTAAGCGGTTTGCCGATAGACATAGTTCAGCAACGTGCAGGAAAGATTGGCATAACGATCCACCACACAGGTGCGAAACAGGTTGACCGGTGTGCCCGCGATAAGATGCGGCGCGTAGGCGAACCACAGGTCCACCAGCAGTTTGTAACCCTTGTCGGGTTCCAGGGGGTTGGGAAAAGGTTCGCCGCCAGCGTAACCCGAGATATCATTGCGGCCGTTAGGCAGATGCACAACACGGGTGTCGTTGCGGTCGGCCCCGATGTAGGTACGGGGCAACGGATGGATGACGGTTGGGCCGACGTCGATCTCGACCGCGGCCGGCATCTTCCAGAAATAGCGGCCTGAGAACAGATCCTGCATTCCCATCGGCATGTACTGGCTATAACGGGGCCAATTGCTCATCGTGATCTTGGTCCCGGTGGGCATCGCCTCGTCTTGGCGCGCCGTCATCGCGAGCCATCGTTGCAGATCCGGCTGATCAGCGGACTGCGGGCTTTGGGCGGCCGCAACGGTTGCAATTGATGCCAGCAACAGGGCCGCAATCGCACCAGCCAACCACCGTTGCCTGGCCGGGATGCGGCCTCGTAACATCGAGTTCATCACGATGCGCGCGGCCTATGGTGGGTTTTGATCGGACTAATTTTTTGCAACCCGGAGGGCGCAAATTTTTCAAACGAAAGTTCCAAGTCGGAGAAAAAGTAACGGAATCGGAGCCTTCTGGCAACGTTTTCCAACAGTAATCTTACTTGACTTTTTGTACCCTGCCCTTTTGCCTGATCGCCAACACTTCGGTACACTCGGCGGCGAATATCTGGCCCCGGGGAAGGAAGGAGTTAGGAAGTGGCCCTGAAAAAACCGCAGGTGAATGCCTTTGCACAACGGATCCGCTCCCGGCGCCGTGCTCTAGACGTGACACAGGAAGAAGTCGCGCACCGGATCGGCACCACCACACCTTACGTCGGGCACCTGGAAGCCGGAAAACGTCATCCTTCCGAAAAAGTCGTGGTCAAACTGGCTGACGCGCTCGGAATCGATCGCGCGGAACTGTTTCTGCTCGCCAATCCGCAGGCCGAGGCCATCCTTGCGCAAGCGACGACCGAACCATCTCCGGACTCGCCGTGGGAGGAATTCCGCAAGGACAAGCGGCTGCATCGCATCCATAATATCTCGCCGCAGGAGATGGACCTGCTGTCGCGGGTCGATATGATGGGTCGGGTCAGAAGCGCGCGCGACTTCCTGTTCATAATCAACACGGTCCGTCAGGCGTTTGGACGATAGGTTCGTCCGGCTGGTGGCGAAGTTGCCTTTCGATCGAGCCAGGCATTATAGAGGAGCCCGCGCTTCGCTGGGCTTGATTCCCACCGTTGCCGGCTGTGTTTGCGGGACCGAATCGTGGCCGGGAGCTGGAAATGCTGCCGCGGCCGCCAGGCCGCCCAGGATACAAACCGCGCCACAGGCTTCCATCGCCAACGTATAGCTTCCCGTACGATCGAAAGCGCGTCCGACCAGCACCGGTCCGATCGCGAAACCAATCAGGCCGCAGAAGTTCAGCAGGCCCCACAGAGATCCGAAGCGCCTTAGCCCAAGGGTTTCCACCAACAGAATCGGCGAGGCAATCGGGGCCGCTCCAGCGAACAGCCCGATCAGTGCCAGCGACAGCACCAGCGCCGGCAACGCAATGGGGCGATAGCCGATTCCGCCGAACACCGCCACACCCACGCCCAGCGCCGCCATCGTCCAGGCCAGCGTGGCGCGGCCCCCGAATCGGTCCGCAGCGATTCCAATGATAAAGAAACTCGCCACTGCGATGGATGCGGCCGTGCTCATTAGCAGTGCCGCCGCGCTCTGGGAATAGCCCGCACTGAGCACGATGGGCACGAAATGATAATGCAGCCCGCCGAAGCCGGCGCCGAAGCATATTTGCACCACGATCAGCAGCCAGAACGGCGCCGTCCGTGCCGCCTGCCCGAATTCAAGGCCGGCCACTCCGCCAGGTTCACCCCCCTTGGCCGACGGCGCGCCGCTCTCGCTGGGGCGCGTGCGAACGACGAGCAGCACCAGCGGCAGCACCAGGAACAGGATCGGCGCAATTGATATCGCCAGTGTGGCGCGTGTTCCGTAGGTCAGCAACAAGTGACTGACCAGCAGCGGCATGGTCACCGACGCTGCCGCGGCACCGGCCAGCGTGGTGCCCAACGCCAGGCCTCTGCGCGTGCTGAACCAGTTGGTGGCGACCACGCTGGCAGGCACCATCGTGGAAGATCCGACCCCGGCTCCGATCAGCACATAGGCCCACAGCACCGGGCTCAGCGAATGCGCCTGGCTCGCCATCAGCAATCCCAGGATCACCAGCACCGCGCCGGAGCTCATCACCAGGCTTGCATCTACGAAGTCCAAAAGCCATCCGGCCGCAGGCGCGCTCAGACCCATCGCCAGATTGAACGTGGTCGCAACCAGCGAGACCTGCGCATGGGTCCAGCCGAACAGTTTTACGAACGCAGCGAAGTAAAAGCTCAGGGTGCTGGCGGTGGGGCCCAACACCAGGAGCAGTGCGATGAACAGGCTCGCCACCACAAGCCACGCTCGCCGTTGGTCCTGCGCCATTGCCGGTACCTCCCACACGCGTGCAGTTGGTTCGCCAAACCTTAGTAAACCCGATGCGCCAGTGCCAGCCGAACGCGGGCCGTACCCGATAAGGTCCCGGTGCGGCGCAGCTATCGAAGAGGAAAGACCTTCTTCTCTCTCTCTCCCACATTTAGCCATGGAGTGCGTGAGGGTGAGGATGACCGAAACACTTCAGGCAACCGGCCAGCGCCGGATTGGCCCAGGCTTGCCGATATTTTCACGATCAGTAGCCGCGTTTGACATCGACAACGTTGAGTAGTTCGCGGCCACTTACGAAGCGGCGCAGGTTCTCCGCAAAAATCTGGCAGCAATCCTGCTGGTAGCCGGTGTTCGGTCCGGAAGAATGCGGCGTCAGGATTACATTGGGTATGTCCCACAGCGGGTGATCTTTGGGCAGTGGCTCCGGCACCATCACGTCCAGCGCGGCCACCGCCAAACGCTTGTCCACCAGCGCCGCCACCAACGCGTCCTGGTCGATGACCTCGCCACGACCGACGTTCACCAGGCATGCGGTAGGCTTTGCGGCGGCGAGTTCGCGGACGCCCACGAAATGGCGCGTTTCGGCTGTCAGGGGAAGCGCCACCACGATGAAATCGCAGAGCGCGATCAGCTCGGCGCGCGCCTGTGGCCCGAACCATCGGCGAGGGATGCGGCCCTCGGGGTCGCCGACGCCGGGCATGCCGAAGCGAGGGTCGCGATACACGTCTGGATCGCGCTTCAGTGCCAACACTTCCATCCCGAAGGCCTGCGCCAGCCGTGCGGCTTCGCGGCCGATTGGACCGTAGCCGATAATGCCCACGGTCTTGCCGCGCAAGCTGTCGGCGTTGGCGAAAAAGTAGCCCAGTCCAATCCATTCGTGCCGGCTCTGCGCCCGAATCGAGGTGTGGTACTGATGCGCGCACGCCAGCATCGACATCAGAATGTACTCGCCGATCATGGTGGCCTGCGCGCCGCTGGTGTTGGTAAGCATGACTTTGCCGTGGTCGAACTCGCCGGTGCGTAGCACGTAGTCCAGTCCGGCGGCCATGCAATGGAGCCATTTGAGGCGCGGCGCCCGCGTCGCCAGGTCTTTGGGAATCGTATAGGCCAGCATCACGTCGCAGTCGCCCAGATGCGACGCCATCACCTCGGCGTCGAACAGCGCATGGCGTGCAGTGCGGCCGGGTACCTGTGTCGGATCGACGAGGTTGGCTTGCGGCCCGGCTTCCTGGATGAGCTTGCGCTGCGCGTCGGTGAGCACGAACGTGGAAACTATTTTCATGAGCACGATCATCGCCACAATCCATTAGGCGTCAAGGCTGCCACGCGGCCAGCTTTTTTCCGGCGCCGGCATCCGTGTCATACGGGTGAGACTTTGATACAAAACCACACAGGCGCGAGCGGCCGATCAGAGATGTTGAAATTTCAGATCGCGGTGATGGCCCCATTTACCGATCAGACCGATTCACCCGGTACGGTAGCGTCCATGGCCGAGCGCTGTGGATTCGATATGCTGTGTATGGGCGAGCATCCTTTCTATCCGGTACAAATGAATACGCCTTATCCAGCGGGCGGTCAGCCGCCGCGATGGTATCAAAGTATCGCCGACCTGTTCGTGGTGATGGCAATGGCGGCGCAGGCAACCGCGACGCTGCGCGTCGCCAGCACAGTGTGCCTGGTTCCGGAACGCAACCCGATTCTACTCGCCAAAGCCGCTGCCACGCTGGATCACTTCAGCGGCGGCCGCTTGACCCTGGGCGTCGGCACCGGATGGCTCAGGGAGGAATACGAAATCCTAGGCGCCGATTTCGACCATCGGTGGGAAGTGCTGCATGAGTCTGTTGCGGCGATGAAGGAGATGTGGACCCGGCCCGAAGCCGAGTTCAGCGGCCGATGGGTGAGCTTCCCGCCGATTCGGGTTAATCCGAAGCCCGCGCAAAAGCCTCATCTGCCGGTAATCATTTGCGCCGGCCAGGCGCGCAAATACACTCGGAGCCTGAGGTACACGGTAAGCGTCGGCGACGGCTGGATGCCATTGTTCTGGGACGCCGGCCGGCAACTCGCATTGTTTGCCGACTCGGTGGCAATGCTGCGGCGGATGTGCGATGAAGCGGGGCGGGATTTCGCGCAACTCCACGTCGTCCCAGCCATCCTTGCGGCGGCTGAGGGCGGAGTGGATTTGCTGCGCCGCTACCGCGACGCGGGCGCCACCGGCGTTGCGCTGATGACCGCGGGGCTGATTCGAAAAGGCAGGACCGGAGACGTGCTGGGGCCGATCGCGGATCGCTTCGTGGGCCGGTTGGATTAGCCGCACCACAAGGGCTCGATCGGCAAGAGGAAAATCACATATGACCAAGCCGCTTGATGGAATCAGAGTTATCGAGATCGGTCAGGAAATCCAGGGGCCGTTTGCGTCGCTGTTCCTGGCCGACATGGGCGCGAGCGTCACCAAGATCGAAAAGCGCCGCACAGGAGACCCCAGCCGCTGGATGTTTCCCAAAATGATCGGCGGCGCGGAGGCGAAGAATCCAAAGGTCTCGCACTATTTCATCGCGATGAACCGCGGCAAACGCAGCGTTACGCTCAACTTGAGGAAGCCCGAAGCGGCGGAAATCATCAAGCGGATTGCCGGCACCTACGACGTCTTGGTGACCAACTATCGCCCCGGCGTGCTTGATCGCCGCGGCTTGGGCTTCGAGGAGATGCAAAAGGTCAACCCCAGGCTGATCTATGCTCAAGCCAGTTCCTGGGGTCCGAAGGGACCGTGGGTGGGCCGCCCCAGCCGCGACATCCTGGCTCAGGCCGCCGGCGGGTTGATGGCAAAGACCGGGATGCCGGACGACCCGCCGATTCCGGCCGGCGCGTTTATCGCCGACCATTCGGGCGGATTGAGCCTTGCGGCCGGAGTTCTGGCCGCGCTGTTCGCCCGAGAGCGAACCGGCCTTGGGCAGCGGGTGGACGCGTCCATTTATGGAACGCTGATCGCGATGCAGAGCCTCGAAGTCAATTATACCGCGGTCAGCGGACTTGAGAGTTCGCGCGCGGGCCGCGGCCATCAATTCATGCGCGGCGGCATGTACAGCGCCTTTCGCACCAAGGACGGCTTCATCTGCATCGCAGGTGTTCACGACAAACGCTGGCACGCGTTCTGTAAGGTCACCGGCATCGAGCACCTTGAAAACGATCCCGAGATCTCCGCCAACGTGGTGCGCAATTTCAAAGGCTATCGCATCCAGGCGATCATGGACGAGATCTTTCCGCAGCGCACGACCCGCGAATGGCTGGAGGAATTCGTCAAGGTTGATGTTCTGGCCACCGAAGTATCTGACTACCGCCAACTGCTCCAAAGCGAGCAGGCCCATGCCAATGGCTATCTACGGCGGATGGACCATCCCGAGGCGGGGCCGATCACCGTGGTGGGCTGTCCGGTTTCGACCGGCGGCGAGACCGATACTCAGGCCGCGCCACCCCCCGAACTGGGCCAGCATACCGAGGAAGTGCTGCTCGAGGCCGGCTATGGATGGCAGGAGATAGACCTGCTGCGCGAGGCGGAAGTGATCTGATCCCTGCGATGGCCAAGGTCATATCATTCCCGCCGCGGCGTCCCGGGGCGAAATCAACGTCTCAGCCAACGGGCGACGTATGCTCATGCGGGCACAAGGCCAACGTTCATATACGCCATCCCAATGGCGTCATTAGCTGCGCCGCGCGCGGCTGCCGCTGCGAGACGCGCCCCAGGAGTTAAGCGCTCTTAGCCGGCGGATTCGCGATCTCCATGGCCTTGCGATACGCGGGTCGCAGCCCTATGCGCTCGAGGTAATTCCTGGTGTTGGGATATACCGACATGTCCATTTGCAGAAATCCCGTAACCATTTGGTAAGGGTACACCATCATGATGTCCGCGGCGGTGAACGAATCGCCGGCGAAATAAAGACGGGTGTCCAATTCGTCGTCGATATAGCGCAGCATCGATGCAGTCCGTTCCTTCATCACCGCCACCATCGGCATGGACTGGTCAACGCCGGTTATCAAGCCGCCCAGGAACAGATGAAGGAGCAATTGGGTCATCGCGGAGCCCTCGGCGAAATGCATCCATTGCAGGTAGCGCGGGTAATCGGGCGAGCTGGCTGGCACCGAGAACTTGCCCCGGCCGTGGCGCTGGATGATGTATTCGAGAATCGCGCCGGACTCGACCAGGACCGTGTCGCCGTCGCGGATGATGGGGGATTTGCCCAGAGGATGGATCGCGCGCAGCGAGGCTGGCGCCAACATGTTGGGTTCGCGCGCAAAGCGCTCCAGGTTGTATTGGAGGCCGAGTTCTTCCATCAGCCAGATGACCCGTTCCGAACGCGAGGTGGCCAGATGATAGATCGTAATCATTTCCGAGCCCTCCTCTATTGGGGTTAGACAGACTAACCCCGCCGTTACGCATTTGGTTCCGGCGCGAACGGGCGCCGGCTCTTATCCAGACAACCTTGAGCTAATCGTGCGGCCCGGACTCGGGCCCCGCCATCCCCAGTCCATCACCCAGGAGATAGACGATCATCCGTTCCCGCGCGGCGAGGCTGGCCGGCGAGAGCGGATGCGCGATGCCGATGTACTGGAGAGCGGGCAGCAACAGGAAGTAGCCGAAGGTTTCCACCGTAATACTGACTATGAGCTGGAGCGGGTCGACCCTCCGCATTCGGCCGGCGTCCATGTCGCTCAGCATCAGTTGGCGTCCGCCGTCAACCAGCGGCTTCAGATACTGACTGGCGATTGCGCGCGAGCGGGATTGGTCGTCGATCACTTCGCGCACGATCAAGCGCGCCCAGTTGGGGTTGTCTGCCAGGTAGGCGAAAAGCCTGCTCACGAAGAAGCTGAGACGTTCCCTGGGCGTGGGCGCCACCAGTGCGTCAGCCATGAATTCACCCAGCCGGCCCAAGGCCCGCTTGACAACCTCATCATAAAGCTCGGCCTTGGAGCCGAAGTGATAAAAGGGCAACGCCTTGTTTACCCCGGCGCGCGTGGCGATGCTCTGGGCGCGGGCGCCGCCGAAACCGCGCTCTGCAAACTCCTCTTCAGCCGCCTTGAGGATAGCCTCGCGGGCGGCAGCGGAAACCGGCCGCCGCTTGGTGCGATGACTTCCGTGTTGTGGGGTGGGGGTCCGCATACGCTTCCCTCTCGTCCAGCCTGTACTTGATTGGAAGGGCTCTGCGTTCGAGATACCGCCTCGAACCGCCATGCAATCGAGTGTCGCCCGGAATCAAAAATGAACGACCATCGGCGACGCCATTGGCCCTCCACGCGCGCGGCCGCCCAAATCCCACACGACACGGGTTGCGCGTCTTCAACCCGTGGGCGGCGTCCAAACTTTCCCCCTGTATAAATTCGCATTCAAGCTCATATTTGAGTTTACGATGGACGTTGGTCAAGCAAACCGCGCGGCCTTTATCCAACAGCCGCTTTCAGGCAAGCTGCTAGCCTTGGCCGTGAGCAACCGCATCCACAGGGCAGCTTCGCGCGGGTCGCGCAGTCTTATCCGGGGCAGGTTCAAGGCCCCCCGCCTGGCCGACGTGGAGGCCTTTACCGCTTCTCTGCCGTTTGATCGTCGCCTGTTTCGCCACGACATCCGCGGCTCAGTCGCGCACGCGCGCATGCTGGCCAAGGTGGGTCTGATCAGCAATGCCGAGGCGGATCGGATCGTGAAAGGGCTCAAACAAATCGAACGCGAGATAGAAACCGGCGCATTTCGCTTCGACTTGGCCGATGAGGACATCCACCTGGCGATCGAGCGGCGCCTGACCGAGGTCGCCGGCGCGGCCGGCGCCAAACTCCACACGGCGCGCTCGCGCAATGACCAGGTGGCGCTGGATCTGCGCCTTTACCTGGCCGACGAGATCGTCACTTTACTGGATTTACTCCATGGTCTGAGGCACAGCCTGCTCACGGCGGCGGAAAGCCATGTCGAAACCGTGATGCCAGGTTATACGCATCTGCAGCGCGCGCAACCCGTTTCCCTCGCTCATCATATACTGGCCTACGTCGAGATGTTCGGACGGGACCGCGAGCGCTTCGCGCAGGCCCTGGAGCGGACCCGCGTGATGCCGCTGGGGGCGGGCGCGCTGGCCGGCACCACCCTGCCGATCGATCGGCGGGCGGTGGCGCGCGAGCTGGGCTTCCCCCGCCTGAGCGAAAACAGCATCGACGCGGTCTCCGATCGCGACTTCGCCGCCGATTTCCTGGCTGCCGCGGCGCTTTGCGGCGTCCATTTGTCGCGCATGAGCGAGGACCTCATTTTATGGGCGACGTCGGAGTTCGGCTTTGTCCAACTGCCCGATGAATTCTCCACCGGCAGCTCAATGATGCCGCAAAAAAAGAATCCTGATTTGCTGGAGCTCTTCCGCGGCAAGACCGGCCGGCTGCTGGGAAATCTGACCGCGCTGCTCACCATCCTGAAGGGGCTGCCAATGGCCTACAATTCCGATCTGCAGGAGGACAAGGAACGGGTGTTCGACGCGCTCGATACGCTTGGACCGATGCTCGACCTGATGGCGCGGTTGTGGCCGCGGCTGGTGTTCAACCTCGAACGGATGCGCGCCGCGGCCGGCGACGGTGCTCTGGCCACGGACTTGGCCGAAGATCTTGTGCGAGGCGGCGTGCCGTTTCGCAAGGCTCACGAAATGGTAGGCGCCCTGGTGGGCGCCGCAACCGCTGCGGGTAAGCGCCTGGAGGATCTATCGGAGCAGGAGTTGCGGCGTCATTGCGGACCTCATGGGGGCGGAATGAAGCGCCGGCTATCCGCGGAGTCTTCTCTGCGCCGGCGTTTTGTAATCGGGGGTCCCAGCCCAGCCGCGGTCCGGCGCCGCCTTGCCCAGCTAAAGCGCCAATGAAAACCCGTGTCTCAATAATCGCCGTGCTCCTGATCGGGGCCGGGCTTACGTACGCGGGATGCGGTATCAAGAGCCGGCCCCTGCCGCCCTCCGAAGTGCGTCCTCAACGCACTCTCGACCTGGAAGCCATTTCGGTGAACAACGGAATAAGGATCCGCTGGAGCAGACCGGAACGCTATTCAGGCGGAGCCCGGATGCGAGACTTGGGAAAATTCGAGATTCTGCGCGCTAGCGGCGGCGGCGAACCACAAGTCCTGGCGGATATTCCCGTGACTGACTTGCAGCGCTTCCGCCAGCAGCGCCATTTCTCTTACACTGATACGGATACCGAACTTGGCCGCCGCTATCGCTACCAGATCATCTCGGTCACCACGGACGGTTATGAAAGCCTCCCTTCCAACCAGGCCGAGGTGGTAAGAACAGTGCCCAAGCCGCCGCCCAATCCGGAAACCTACGTCCTCCCCACGCCAGTGCCGCTGCCCAGGTAAAATCGCGAAGCGTCGCCTCTGTTCCCTCTCCCACAATGGTCGCGGGAGAGGGCGAGGGTGGCGATACACTGGGCAAGAAACTGGCCGCCTACTGCATAACTTCCGACATCCCGGCGGGAGTGCCCCAGCGGTAGGAATCCCAGTATTGCCTCGGCACTTCGGAATTGATCTTGCTATTGAGCATTATCGCAAAGGTAATGTGATTGTTCTGGATATCCCACAGTGTCGAACAGATATTTCCCGGACCGCCCAGCGCGGTTACATAGTCACCCGGCGAGCCGGGCAGCGGCGTGGGATAATAGATGTTTAGAATGCCCTTCCAGAATGTGTTGTTGGCGTCGTAAAGGTCGACATCGATTGGCTCGAAGGTTTCTTTATCCAAAAACACGATTCGATGCGAGTAGCAATATCCGCGCGCCAGAGATGGCAGTCTCTGTATATCAACTACATACGCGTCGCGCAGTTCCCATTTGCCCACGGCGGCCTTCGGGAAGGAAACCGGGTTATAGTAGTTGTTGTAGTCGTGGTAGCCGGTCGGATCCGCGTGAGCGATTTGCAGCACTCGCTTCATGCCCAGCAGCTTGCCTTGGAAGATGGGCGGCTGGATGTTCAATCCTTCGCGCGAATCGTCCGCGACATAGTCTCCGCCAAGCAGAGGCGCGCAGCGCGCCGCCGAAGAAAGCCTGAGCGAACGCCGCAGCGCGGGCACGAACACGTACACTTCGGGATCGCGCGCGGGATCGTCATAGAAGATCAGCAGGTCATTCGTATATTTGCTCTGTTCCGGCTGCCATACCACGTTGTTTTGCGACAGGAAGATGTCTCCCTGTTGGTCGGGCGCGTTTACCCCCATGTCGGGTCGCTGATGTGCTTGAACTTGAAATAAATCTCATAAACATAGCTGTAGGTCTTGTTTGAATAACGATCGACCGAGGTCCACCCGGCGCCGTTCTTCGGCCCCGCCTCGCTGAAGACCCGGTAAGGGATGTAGTTGTAGTAGTTGTTATATATGAGCTTGACTCCGGCCTGGGCATCCTTGGGATCGATATCCGGGAAGGGTAACCCAGCAACGTAGCCGGCGATCGAGTACCCGCCGCTGCCCTGCGGCACCAGCTTGACCTGGTTGTGGTACTTTTCCGTGTCCTCGCGGTACTTTCGCGGCAGGCCGATTTTTACCGTGGGACTGACCTCCAGCACCGCATCGGCCGGGACTTTCCAGAAGTATTTCTGGCTGATGATCGACCGCAACCCAACCGACATGAAGCGCTGGTACTGCTGCCAATTGCCGATCGTTATCTTGGTGCCGGGCGCGATGGATTCGCCGGGATCAGCCATCGAGGTGTAATTGGACGGGTCGTATGACTGTTCAGCGCCGGCCCTGCCGCCAATAGTCAGAAGCATTAATAGCAAGAGCGCACAGATCACTGTCGGAATCTTCATAAGGGCACCTCCCTGAAGGGAACAGACCGTTGAGATCCGATAGTACCGGCGTAGCAGAAAATGACGTTTCCCATCAAGACTGAAAAGGGAAAGATCCCGAAATCCGGTGTACCGAAGCGGGCGGTGCGGAACTATTGTTTAGTATTCGCGTGTGCTGCTGAAATGGCTAATCCTGAGCATCCCGATGTGTAGCGAGGCGAACTTGAAGACACGATTAGTCAATTGCAGAATTCTGAATAAGATTGTAAACCAGGGTCGAGTTTTCAGATGCCAAGTTAAGATTATCCGGAGGCCGTGGACTGCTTTGATTCGCTGCTCTCTCCGGCGCGTCGTTCAGGCGCAAAAGGGACGGGCGGAAATAAATCACCCTGAACCGTTCATCCCACCACTGTCATTCCGAACGAAGAGAGGAATAGCGAGCGGCTGGCGACCGTACCACTGTTGATCTTTCGAAGATCTTCGCTTCGACGGCCTCCGTCTCGGGCATGGTTAAGGCTCAGGCCGGGAGCTGCGTCGTACAGAACGCGCACTTCTTGGCCTGGATTGGGATTTCGCTGATGCATTCCGGACACTTCTTGGTCGTCGGATCGGGTGGAGGTTGTTTGCGCGCGCGCGCAACCAAGGCATTAACCGGCAGCACGACCGCGTAATAGACCGCGGCGGCGATCAATACGAAGGAGATGATCGAGTTGACGAAGTCGCCGATCATGAACTTGCTGCCGTTGATCTGAAAGGCGATACCGGAAAAATCCGGCTTGCGGACAATAGCGGCTATAAAGGGCGTCATAAGATCTTTGACAAATGAAGCCACCACGGTCCCGAAGGCGGCCCCGACCACAATACCTACCGCCATGTCCACCACGTTGCCGCGCAACAAAAATTGCTTGAAACCGTTCATGTATATCCTCCTTCGCGTTTGGTTGTCCTAAAAATCGGCTTAAGAACCATCCTGCAGATGGAGCGCGATCCGAAGCGCGCTCTTGTTAGCGTCAGCCCTGACCGTCTACCACGACCAATCGATAGGAAAAGAGCCAGGCGCCGTCGATCTTAACCAGCTTATCGCGATAGTAGCCGACCACGCCGAGATTCGCCTTCCCGCCCCGGCAATGGTAGGCGGTCAAATAGCAGCCGCCGGTTGCGCTCTCACCTTGGATCTCGATGGACAGATTGGTCAACACATGGCGACGCTGCTCGTCCTTTTTCCATGATGCGTGATAATCCTTAACCCAGGTCGCCAGGGCCGCGTGCCCGGCTCCCAGGATTCCCATGGTCGGAGTTTCCAGCACGCCGTCAGGCGTGAAGCAGCCGACCCATTGTTCGTCGGGGCCATCATCGAGCGCGGCGAAATAGCGCGTATAAAGATCCTGGATCGCAAGCCATTCCTGCCAAGAATCCGGTGCGCCTTGCATGAGATGCTCCTTTATGGGTTTGGACTAGCGGCCTATTTAGCGCAGCTCGGCCGCCGTGCGAAGGGCGGCCTGCAGATTTTCCGAGCTCAAAGGCGGCCTACCCCATAGCGGCAAAAATCGAGTATGATTCCAAGCGGCCAAAAAAGCCCTGATTGACCGGCCACCAATGATAGCGGAGATAATTCATGAGCCGCACCTATGACGTAATCGATGCCGACGGCCACGTGTTGGAGCCTCTGGACCTGTGGGAGAATTACATCGATCCGGCCTTTCGCGACCGCGCGCCCCGATGCCATATCGACGAGCGCGGTAACGAACACATGATCTTCGAAGGGCGAATGTTCCCGGGTGGAGAACGGGGTCTGGGCCTAAGTGGCGGCGTTGGCACCGCTAAAAACCACCAGCGCCCTCCTTACGAGATGAAATACTACGAGGGCCGCAAGGGCGGCTTCGACCCACACGCGCGCATTGCGGACCTCGACCTCGACGGGATCGATGCCGTGTTTCTCTATCCCTCGCTTGGGCTCAACGCGGGCAGTATCCAGGACGCACGGCTGGCCGCCGCGGTCTGCCGCGCTTACAACCGATGGTTGGCGGATTTCTGCAAGCCTTATCCGGATCGCCTTTTTGGAGCGGCGCAACTGCCGATGCAGTCGGTCGAACTGGCGGTCGAAGAGATGCGCCATGCACGCAAGCAATTGGGGATGCGATCGGGATTCGTGCGCCCCAACCGTTACAACGGACGGTCGCTGGATGATCCAGCCTACGATCCGTTGTGGGCCGAGGCGCAGGAGTTGGACTTTGCAATCGGCCTGCACGAGGGTATCGGCGGGATGCCCGCGGTGGGCGCGGATCGCTTTCAGAATGTGGGCGCCAAGCACATCGTTTGCCACACGATGGAGATGATGCTGGCGTCGCTGGCTCTCATCTGGGGTGGGGTCTGCGAGCGCTTCCCCAAAGTGCGCTTTGCCTTTCTGGAATCGGGCGGCGGTTGGATGGCGGCCTGGCTGGACCGCATGGACCGCCATTTCGATGAAAGCAAGGTTTGGGGACCGCCGGTACGCACCAAGCCCAGCGATATTTTCCGCCGCCAGTGCTGGATTTCATTCGAGCCGATCGAAGGCACCATCGCCTCGATGGCGGATTACCTCGGCCCGAGCAAGATTCTTTGGGCCACCGACTATCCGCACCTCGACGGATTTTTCCCCGGAGCTCCGGCGATGATCGCGGAGCGCTTGCCCCAAAGCATCAGGCGGCAGGTCATGGCGCAAGGTGCAATCGATTTCTACAACCTCCACTGACCGCGCGAGCTGCAAACCCAAAGCCCGACTCAAGCACTGAGACGAAAAATACTTTGGGACCGTGTGTGCACTAACACCTTGGCGCAGAAGTTCTTTCTGTACCCTCTCCTTATCACAGGAGAGGATGAGGGAGCGGCTGCACGCGGCGGTTCCCGATACGCGCGCCCTTTTCCTTCGTCGTCTTGCGAACCGTCGGCCAATCAAGGTTTCGCTTCAGGTCTGGCTTGATGAATGCGCCGTGGCAGCGCTTGGGACCCATCGTCCTCTACGGCACCCTGGCATCGTTGATCCTGGGCTCGGGCGGCGTACTGTCCGATCCCGCTCATTACAATGTCGGCGGTGGAACCGATCCTACGGTGATGATGTGGTATCTGACCTGGTGGCCTTATGCCGCGATGCATCGCCTCAATCCGTTCATTTCAAAGCTGGTGTGGGCTCCCACTGGCGTTAACCTTACCTGGAGCACCTCGATCCCCGCGCTGAGCGTTCTCGCCTTTCCGATCACGTCCCGTTTCGGGCCCGTAGTCGCATACAACGTCCTGGCGCTGCTCGCACCCATTCTTTCCGCGCTGAGCGCGTACCGCCTGTGTACCTATCTAACCTCGTCATTCTGGCCCGCCCTGGTGGGCGGGTGGATCTACGGTTTCTCGACCTATCAGACGGCCCACGAGACGGGCGGCCATTTGAGTTTAAGTGTCACATTCGTTCCCCCCTTGTGCGCGCTGCTTTTCATCAAGCGTTTCAAAGGTGAAATTGGTGCGCGGGCTTTCGTCCTGGAGTTGTTCGCCCTGCTGGTGCTTCAGTTTCTGATATCCAACGAGATTCTCGCCACCATGACCGTTTTCGGGGTGGCGGCCATCGCACTGGCCGGGATTTTTGGAGATCGGGCGATTCGGCGGCGGCTTTTGACCTTGACGGCCGAAAGCGGAGTTGCGCTTTGTGCTTCGGCGGCCGCGGTAAGCCCATATCTTTACTATATGCTCGGCTACAATCCTCCGCGCGGGCCGCTCTATCCGCCGGAGTTTTATTCCACTGACCTGCTGAGCTTCGTGCTTCCCAACAACCTTGTTTACTTCCATCGCATTGTCCCCGGCTTACATATTGAGTCCTATCCATTTCTCAACCAGGCCTGGGAAAGAAACGCCTACCTCAGTTGGCCGGTGATCGTGATGGTGGCGTTGTACGCCTGGCAAAACCGCAAAAGCAGACAGGCGGGCCTGATCCTCTCCCTGCTCGCAGTGATCTGTCTGGCTTCGATGGGTCCGCGGCTGCACATCATGGATCACGAGACGATCGTAATGCCGTGGGCCGCCGCCTCGCACCTGCCGCTGCTCGAGCACGCATTGCCCGGGCGATTTATGCTGTTCGCCTTCCTGGTGCTCGCCGTGCTCGTGACCATCTGGCTGGCATCGGAACAAACGCGGACCGCGCTCAAGGTGGCGCTGATTGCAATGGCGATACCTCTGCTGTGGCCTGAGGTCTCAACCTCGCAGGCGATTTCGCCGCCTTTTTTTTCCGACGGACTTTATGCCAGGGATCTGCCGAGGAACGCACTGGTCATGGTGGTGCCTTTTGGTGAATCGGGCCAGAGCATGCTATGGCAAGCCAGCAGCGGGATGTACTTTCGGATGGCGGGCGGATGGACTGGCCCGACTCCATCTGAATTCAGGGACTGGCCCATCGTCCGAGGGCTGCTGACACGTGTTCAGGTTCCACCGCCTAAATATCAGCTCGATGCGTTCGTGGGACGGTATCGGGTGAGCACAGTCCTGGTCGCGGATTCGGACCAGTCCGGATGGCGCCCGGCAATCGCCGGGCTCGACTCCAATCCTGTCCACGCGGGGGGAGTTACTTTGTACAAGGTTCCGCCCCGCCTCTTCGTTCTCTATCGCACGGCCAGCGCGAGGCAGGCCGAACAGGTGGCGCTCGTCGTGATGATACGGGAGACGCTCGCCGCGCTTGATCGTTACTTGGGTGAGAGCGGGGGAGATTTGCACGGCGTCAGTGTCGAGCGGCTGCGCGCTCGGGGATTACTCCCCGACCGGGGCGAAACCGCATCATTGGCGCGGCGGCGCGGCGTGCCGGAATATCTGGAGGTTCAACCTGCCGGCAAGGACACGATCATGCTACAGGTATATGCACTTCATTCTACCATCGAGGAAATCGATCGATTATATGGCGCGTACGACTGCCGGACTCATGCCCCTTCGCCCCAGCATATATTCAAGGTCAACGAGGATTACGGCTCTGAAAGCCTGGTTTTCGACCTGTCGGGAATCAGACGCGCCGTGGCTTCCTTGCCGCCCAGCGCCAATACCGTCGCCTTGCCGCCGCGCGGTTCAAGGCAATAAAGATTCAGCGGTCGCAGAAGGTTCAACCTATGGCGCATCAATCGCCCGATGAGCGGATCTCATCGGTTCGCTGGTATCACCGATTCGAAATATTACCGGGTGTGTTCACTCCCGGGAGCGTGGCCTTCGACGCTGCAATGCTTCTCGATTCAATTGGAATCCCCAAAGATATGTCGGGCAAAAGCGCTATCGATATCGGCGCGTGGGACGGCCCGATGGCTTTTGAGTTGGAGCGCCGCGGCGCCAGAGTGATCGCGCTGGACGTACTTGACCCCAACGAGACCGCCTTCAACGTGGCGAAAGAATTACTGGGCTCGCGCGTGGAACACGTGCGCGGTTCGGTTTACGATTTGGGACACTTGTTCAATGAGCCCTTCGATTTAGTCTGTTTCCTTGGAGTGTATTATCATCTGACGGATCCGTTTCGGGCCTTCGAAGAGGTGTCGCACGTCGTTTCCGCGGACGGCCAGGTGTTTTTCGAGGGCGAGTGTCTGCGCAACTACGCCGAAACCCGGGATGGTGTCCCGGTTCAGAACGACCTGATAAGACAAATCGCCGTCTCCGATCTTCCCCTCGCACTCTTGTGTCCGGGTGTATATAAAAAGAGTCCCAATTGGTGCATTCCCAACTTTGCATGTTTGTCCGGATGGCTGGGAATAGTGGGTTTGGAACTGGTCAGGCACTACTTTGAAGAAGCCGCGGACAGCATTCCGCCCCATCAGCGAATCAAAGGACTGGCTGTAAAGCGGCGCCCGTCGATCGCGATAGAAGAAATCAATCAGATGGGCCGTACTCTGATCGTAACCGGGAGCGATTTCTCAGAGCGGACGGTAATCAACTTCTATTGCAACCTGGATGGACAGCAGGTGAATCTGGGCGGTCTCGCGCACGACGGGGGCGTCAAAATCCCGACCACGGTCGAAGGCACGGGCAAACTCCGCTTTGAACTTCCGGCGTGGGTGAAACCCGGCAGGGTGCTGGTTCAAGCGCTTAATCCACCGTTTAAAATAAACCAGTGCGCCGGCTTCGAATTCGACGTCCAGTGATCACAATATGAAGATACAACCGTAGTTGGAGGGCACCGTTATGCGCTGCACGGCGCCGTCGGAGGCTACCTGAACCGCCCACGGGTTGACACGAACGTCAGCGTCCAGCTCTTCCATCCACGTGCCCCCCTTAGGGAATGGCACCGCAATCGTGTCTGCATTTGACGCGAAATTCAAAATCACCATGGCATACTCCTCGGCGCCGTCGGGGCCCGCGGGTGCGTGCCGATGATAAGCAACCAGTTGACTGCTGCTCTGCAACGACTGCTGCCAATAGTAGAAGGAGTCGCGGCTGCGCAGCGCACGTCTGGAGTGGCGCAATTGCGCGAGGCGGCGATAGAGCCTGATCAAGGGCACTCCATAATCGTCGTAGAAATACTCCCAATGCGTATCGCGCCGCAGGTTGACTCGGGCCGACCCCTGATCAGGCAGATTGTAATCGTCGGCGAACTCCTCGCCCTCCCAAAGCATCGGCACACCCTGGGACGTGTAAAGCGCGATCGCAAGCGGCTGGAGTCGCCAGAAGCGGCTGCGGTCCCCGGCGGGAAAAGGGCCGCTGCCCGTTGTGCCCGCAAAGACGATCAGGTGGCTGTGGTCGTGCGAATTGAGATACTGGAACGGTGCGACCGGCATATCGACAGCCTGGCCGGCCGCGTTCACAACGGACTTGGTTGCCGGATAGCGATTGCTGAAAAAAGGGTCCAGGACGTGTGCGAAATCATCTGTGGGTGCACTTCCGCCGGCGATCGCTTCGGCCCCATCGAGCAAATCATTTTGCCACGCGCAGCTCGTGTACGTGTTGCTTAAGACGTCGGGCGCTCTCCAGAGCGCTTCGGCGCACTGGATGATGCGGCTGTAACCACCGGCTTCGCGCTGGAAGCGCGGGAAGTTCAGTGAATACCTATATGTGTCGTATGCCAGTTTGGCGTATCCGCTGTCCGTGGGACCGACGTAGAGATCGGTTACCTCATCATACCGAAAACCGTCGACATGGTATTGATCCAGCCACTGGCGGTTGGAGGCGGCAAAGTACTGCTGGGTGAAGACCTGTCCAAAATCGCATTGCGGACCGAATGGACCGTTGGCCCCTATCATCGGACTGTTTGCGTTCGGTGGCCCCGGGGTGTTGTTCACATTGTCGTACACCAGCTTGTACGCGAAGGCCGGATCCACATGCTGATAGACGACATCGAGGATAACCGCGATCCCTGAATGGTGGCAGGCATCGACGAGGCGGCGAAGGCCATCCGGACCGCCGAAGTGCGCGCTCGGCGAGAAATAGTGAAGCGGTCCGTAGTCCCAGTCAAAATCGAGCTTGGGGCTGGTGACCGGCATGAGTTCCAGGCAGTTCACTCCCAGGCTCTGAAGATATGTGAGGCGGTCTATGACGCCGTCGAAAGTGTCGTTGAACTGCTCGACATGCAGTTCGTAAACGATCAGATCGTCCAGGTCGGGTGTCTTGTACAACGCGTCGGTCCATCCGAACGGCAACGGATTGCGCGAAAGCGTCACGGCGGACAGGAGACCGACCTCGGTCTGCCGGGCAAACGGGTCCGTGAACCACGGGTGATAAGCTGGCGCGCACCTCCTGGCGGCGTCCACCAGAGTTGGAAACGGTATAGATAGATTCCTTCCGTACCAAAGTTGCTGCCGGCAACCGGCGCCACATTTATGGTGGTGCTCCAGAGGTCGAGCGCATGACCCGCATTCCAGGTAAGCTGTGAGTCCTGCGACTAGATGACGGGATCGAAACGGTCTTCTTTTTTGATCAAGCGCACGACGACTTCGAAACCGTCCGCCGCACGAATCCCAGGCAGATAGAGCCCGAAACGAATCTGAAATCCTCCCCCGGCCGTAACCAAGGGAAAGGCACCGACTTCAAGAACATCGATATCCACTTTGATTGCCGAGCGGCCTCCGCATGATCATGCGGTCTTCTTC
>Ga0126381_100001527_pt1 | contig 24843 bp, 29 predicted proteins | sample PanSoiMetPlot_28_FD_96465 | JGI IMG/M metagenome (GOLD analysis project Ga0126381, IMG submission 96465) | Tropical forest soil microbial communities from Panama - MetaG Plot_28 | ecosystem: Environmental > Terrestrial > Soil > Tropical forest > Bulk soil | place: Panama | collected 2016-02-17 | reverse complement strand
GCAACAGCGGTGGCCAGCTCGTCGCGGCGGACCAGGAGGAACGTGACCGGGACTCCGGCCAGGCCGATTGCGCCGCAGGCCCAGAATGCCCATTGGAAGCCGCTGGTCAGCGCCGCGGCTGGGATGGCGCCCTGGTGCAGCAGCGTGCTGGCGTGGGTGGCGGCGATCGTGGACGCGATCGCGACGCCGATCGCTCCGCCGAGCTGCTGGGATGTGTTGAGGAGCCCGGAGGCCAGGCCGGCCTCATGCTTGGCGATCCCGGCCAACGCGGCGATCGAGACCGGGATGAAGGCAAAGGCGGTACCGATTCCGACGACGGCGAAGGGTCCCGCCAGGCTGGACCAGAAGTTGCCGTGCACGGACACCTGGGTGGCCCACAGCACGCCGCCGCCGATCATGGCCATGCCGGCCGCCATGACGATCTTGGCCGAGCCGCGGGTGACCAGCGCCTGCGACAGGCCGGCGAAGGCGATCGAGGTAAGCGACGCCGCCAGCCAGGCCAGGCCGGCCTTCAGCGCGGAGTAACCCAGCACCTGCTGCATGTAGAGGGTGCCAACGAAAATGAACGCGAAGAAGCTGCCGCCAAGCAGGACGCTGACGGCGTTGGCACCCGCCAGCGTCGGGCTGCGGAAGATCCGCAGCGGCATCAGCGGCGCCTCGACGCGCGTCTCGATGACCACGAAGGCCGCGAGCAAGGCGGCCGACACCGCAAGCAACGTCACCGTCCTGGCCGTGGCCCAGCCGACCTGCGGGGCGGTCGAGACCGCGTAGACGAGCAGCGACAGGCCACCGGTCACGGTGACCGCGCCGAACGGGTCGTAGCGGCGGCGTTGTGCGGCGAGCCGGCTCTCTGGCACGATGCGCGGGGCGAGCAGCAGCGCCGCCGCGCCGATCGGCACGTTGAGGAAGAAGATGTACTGCCAGCCGGCGTAGCGGGTCAGCAGGCCCCCAGCGATCACCCCGACAGTCGCACCGCTGGCCCCGATGGCGCCCCACACGCCCAGTGCCTTGTTCCGCTCGGCGCCCTCGGGGAACATGTTCATCACGATCGACAGCGCCGCCGGGAGCACAATGGCCGCGCCGAGCCCTTGCAGGCAGCGCATCGGGATCAGGACCGAGTCTGCTGTCGCCAGCCCGCAGCCCAGCGACGCCGCCGTGAACAGGGCCAGGCCGGCCATCAGGATACGGCGGCGGCCCAGCAGGTCCGCGGCGCGGCCGCCGAGCAGCAGGAAGCCGCCGAAGGTGAGCGCGTAGCCGGTGACCACCCACTGCAGACTCGATTCGGGCATGTGCAGCTTGCGGCCGATGGTCGGCAACGCGACGTTGACGATCGCGAGGTCCACGATCGTCATGAAGAACGAGACCGCCAGCACGGCGAACGCGCGCCAACGATGGACCTGATTCATACCTGGACCCCCGGGGGTGCGGTAGCCGATCTCGTCGGCGAGTCGGTGCCTAGACATGCGGGCTCCCTGATGTAGGTGAGGCGGGCTTGACCCGCGTTTCACCCAATGCAGATCCGGGGCGCAGCGAAAACTGACCGGGAACCGCCGCGGCAGATCAGCGGCAGATAATCCGCCGCCGGCCGGTGACTTTCGCGGCCGGGCCGGATCTGTACCACTGACGGCGCACATACGCGACGGAGGGAGGAAGCAGCCATGACAGTCAGCGAGGAGTTCGCGCGTCTCACCGACCCGTTCCGGCCGGAGCTGCTGGCACACTGCTACCGCATGCTCGGCTCAGTCGACGACGCCGAGGACCAGGTGCAGGAGACCATGATGCGCGCCTGGCGGTCCTACGGGGAGTTCGAGGGGCGGGCGTCGCTGCGGACCTGGCTGTACCGAATCGCGACCAACGCCTGCCTGCGCGCGCTTGAGAACAGCAGCCGCCGGCCGTTGCCGTCCGGCCTTGGCGGCCCGGGCGAGTACCCGGAAGCCCCGCTGGCCCCGGCGCGGCCGGAGGTTCCGTGGCTGCAGCCAATTCCCGACGTGCTGGTGAGCAGCGGGTTCGCCGATCCAGCCGAGGTCGTCGCGTCCCGGCAGAGCGTGCGGCTGGCCCTGATAGCCGCCCTGCAACACCTGCCCGCGCGGCAGCGCGCGGTACTGATCCTGCGCGACGTGCTGCGCTGGCGGGCAGCCGAGGTCGCCGACCTGCTCGGCACCACCACCACGGCGGTGAACCGTATGCTGCAGCGCGCCCGGACGCGGCTCGCGCAGGCGGCCCCCGAGGAGGACCAGATCCACGAACCTGTCAACCAGGCTGACCGGGACCTGCTCGACAAGTTCGCCACAGCGTTCGAGAACGCCGACATCGCGACTGTCATGCAACTGCTGCGCGATGACGCGGTGTTCGAGATGCCGCCCTTGCCGACCTGGTTCACCGGCCGTGAGCTGATCGTGCGCTTCCTGCAGGCTCGGGTCCTCACCCAACCCGGCCGCTTCCAGATGATCCCTACGGCTGCCAACGGCCAACTCGCGCTGGCTGCCTACCTGCGCCAGCACGACGGCGTGTACCGGGCTCACTCGATATGTGTGCTCACCATCGCGGGGTCGCATGTGGCACGGGTCACCTCGTTCAACGACCCGGGCCTGTTCGCGTCCTTCGGCCTGCCCCAGGCCGCCCCCGCTGCCGTGGCCCCGGTACCAGGCCGATGAACCAGGCAACCCCAGCGGGATGGTCGGCTGAAGCCGCCCGGCTGCTTGAACCGTCGATCGGCTACGCGCTCGGCGTGGCCATGGCCGTCACGCCGGATCTCCTGTCGCGCCCGACGCCATGCCGGGCATGGGACCTGCGGATGCTACTCAGGCACGCCTGCGAATCCCTGACCGTGCTCGCCGAGGGCATCCAAACCGGACGCGTGGACCTGGACCCCGCCGCCGAGGACGCCGACCTGGCGGCTGACCCTGCCCGGGCTTTCCGCGATCGTGCCTGGCAGCTGCGTGCGGCCTGGACCAGCCCTCGTCACCAGCGCCAGATCATCGAGATCGCCGGCTGCCCGCTGGCGGCCGGCCTGATGGCCGCTGCGGCCGCCCTCGAGGTCGCAGTCCACGGGTGGGACATATCCCGCGCATGCGGGCAGCGCCAGCCCATCCCGCCCGCTCTAGCCACCGACCTGCTGATGATGGCCCCGGTGCTCGTCCCCCGCACTGGCAGGTACCCCCTGTTCGCGGCGCCAGTCACCGTGCCAGCATCGGCCAGCCCCGGCGACCGGCTCGCCGCCTTCCTCGGGCGCACTCCCCCCGGGTAGCGACCGGCCACGCGATTCCTCGTTCCGATCCGCTCACTCCCGGCCGCGCTCTTCGAGCGCGCGCAGTGCCTCCGCGAACGGCCGCTCCAGCCAGGCGAGGTGGTTGGCCTCGCCGTGATGGTGCGTCGTGAACTGGTCGGACCTGCGGACCGCAGTGTGCCGGACATATTCGCGGGCACCCTCCACCAGGGTCCGTATATAGCGGAGGCCTTCTGGGTCGTTCATCGTCCACTCGCCGCCGCAGGCGACGTAGACCGGGGAGGTATGGGCGAAGACCCGGCGACCCCATTCATCGAGGTGGTAGTCGACACCGAACGCTCGGCAGGCAATCCACGAGTTGCCGTCGATCGGCAATTCTTCGCTGATTTCGGCCTGCCGTCCACCACTGGCTTCTGCCCTGGCCACGACCTCGCCGTTACGCACGACCTCGAGCGAATGGAGCGGGAAAATGCTGCGTACCGCGGCATGAATGCTGACCGTTCCTGGTCCGGAAAGCGCGACAGTATCGCCCGGCTCGCACCCGTCGACCGATAGCGTCACGAGCGGCCCACCGGAAAGGAACGTCCGACCCGACCGAACTGCCCGGCACCAGGCCTCATAGCTGAACTCCTCGTCCAGCCGCGCGTACGTCCGGTACAGGCCGACCGGCACGGCACTTGACATCTTGTCGGTGCCACCGACGAGCGGCAGCCGGTAGCCGCTATTCAGGTACCGGTAATACTCGAGCGTCGAGTCGTCGGAATGGGCTAGCATCTCGACGGCGTCGGCCCGGCCGGTCGCGACGAGAACGGCCGGCTCGCCGTTCGGATTCGGGAAATGCGCGGCGACTACGGTGCCACCCTGGGCGTGCGTCCGGTCGGCCCAGTCGCTCAGCGTCGCGTCAAGCGCGCCGCCGAGCTCGGCCTCGTCGGGACCGTCGCTGCACCACGGCATTACCGGCTCTTTTAGGCCCCAGAGGACCATGTGGCCGAGCGCGTGCTGCCTGTTTTCCTGGCCGATATAAGTTACGTAGCCGCCGCCATCGACGAGCCTGGGCTGGCCGGAGAAGTCCTCGGTGTTGGTGAATAGCGCGCCCCATTGCGTCTGCAGCACGTTGACGACACGCAGATCTTCCCCCATTTGCTCGAGTTGAGCGCCCGGGGTGGAGAGAAAGTGCACATGCGAGTCGCCGGACCACCACCCTTCCGCGGCCATATCAGCGACGCGCCTGATGCGCAGCGTCAGCTCTCGCTGACTCGGCTCGATCCGCACAGACTGCCGGAGCGGTTCGTACTCGAACCCGCGCGCAACGTCGACGACGACGTCGCCTCGCGGCAGCCATCCCTGGCAGGTGCCGTCGATGTATGCGTAGGTGCGCTGGCCAAGACGGGTGTCACCGCCAACGTCGTAATGCCAGCTGCCGAGATTTTGCGTGACGTGATTGTGGTGGCCGTGCGGCTGGTAGGGAATGCCCTCGGCCGAACGGAAGTGGACCCGGCAGGGCACCGGCCGCCCGGTCGCGTCGTCGACGACGCTGACATGCACCCAGTTGCGGCCGGCTTCCACCAGCTCAAGCAAGACCTGGCCGCCGTCCGCCCGCCCGTCACGTTCCACGTCGCCCCAGCGCACCCGGCCGAGCTCGTCGCCACCCCGCCGGACCGTGACGGTGGCCGACGGCAGTGCGGCGATCGACGCGTACGCGGACGTTCCTTTCCTCGCTCCCCAGCCAGCCCTGTCGTCCTCGCCGGGCAGCGGCTGCGGATAGGTCGCGACACCTCGGTCCACGTCGATGTCCAGGACTGCGTTCCGCCCGTCCTTGGCGACGAGCCGCACCGGACGCGCCGGCGCGCGGACGAACGGGTGCTCATCAACGTCGCTAGTCGTGATGGCGGCAACGATGAACCGCGGGCCGCGTGGAATGAACTCGATTCGTTCGACCGCACGTTCCTGATGAGGATTTTCCCAGCACCACAGGAAGTATCCGGCGGGCCATCCCATGGCATGCTCCACCAGGCGGTACCCGGATTCGCCCCATTTGCCGTCGAAACGCGGCAGGTTGTGGTCGCTGGTGTCGGTGACCGCGAGGAACGGCAGACGGCCCCACCCCGGCGGCACCACCTGGATTTCGAACCGCTCCCGGATGGGCGCGGTGGCGACCTCGCCGCCGGCGAGGTGGAAAACGTACTCCGCGACGGTCTGCCCGACGGCGTGACCGGCCGGTGCCCCCGGTTCGAGCAGCCGATGCGCGACGATCACTCGTCGCGCAAGCCGGCCGATGCCGACCTGCGTCGGGACGCTGGGCAGCAGGAAGCACCGCTCTGCGGACGCTGACTCCGGCCCGATCAGGAATGGCAGGCCGCGCAGGTCGACCCTGCCGAGCGGAACATCGCCCGGCTCATCGCCAAGCACATCCACACCCGCGTTGCACGCAGCGGACAGGTCTACTGGCTCATAGCTCGGCATGCGTCCGATCGTAAGGCGCGGGGCCGGTCTGACCCCAGCGGATTTCGGCCCGCAGCCGCGGTGGGCTCAGGCGCGGCGCCCGAACCGGGCCAGTAGCACGGTCTGGGCGTCCGCGTCGCCGGATACCGGCGGCCGCGCGCCGATCGCGCCCGCGTTGCGGTAGGCGTCCTCAGCCGAGTCGAACCAGCCGGCGCAGGACTCAACGAGCCCGCCGTCCAGGCGCTCGTCCGCGCCGATCGCGCGGGCTAGGTCCCACGCGTGGATCAGGTGGTCGGCCATCAGCTGCCACGTGTACTCCGAGCCAGGGAAGTCGCCAAAGGACAGATGCACGATCCGGTCCATCGCGCCGTCCTCTTCGACCGCTCGCACCGCCGCGACAGACGCCGCCGCCCACGCGGCTAGCGGATCGGTGCCGAGCACGTCGCCATCGAAACGGTCACCTACCTCGGCGATCGTGGAACCTGCCAGCAGCGGCGGCACCCACAAAGCCTCGCAGGTAACGTGATTCACAAGGTCGCGGACGTTCCAGCCCTCGTCCGGAGTCTCGGCCTGCCACTGGCCGTCGCCGATCGCCCGGACGCGCGCATCGAACTCCGCGACCGCACGGCTGAACATCGCCGGGATATCCATGTCGCCTCCCTGCGGCCCAACTTACCGGAACCCCGGCAGAGCAATGCCGGAGCCGGGTGGCGATACCATGTTCATGGTCGCGCTTGCGCCCCTCACCAGGTAACTGGCGAACGCGATCCCAACAGCCAGGGCGCCTCATCGGAGGGACGCCATGGCACAAGCTCTCGCAGTTGCCGCATCGTCTTGGGCCGTATTGATGGGCATCGCACCCGTGCTGCAGATCCGCCGCATGGTACGCCAGCGGTCCGCTCAAGACGTGTCCGTCGGATACTTCACGATTCTGCTCGCCGGATTCGTACTGTGGATCGCCTACGGCGCGGCGGCCGGGATTGTCGCGCTCGTCATCCCTAACACAGTCGCCCTGCTCACCGGAGCGGCCGTGGTGATCGTTGCCCTCCGTCTGCGTCAGCGAGAGCGTGCCATGTGACCGACCGTACGACAGTGAGGCAGTGGCTGGCAGGGTATGAGGCCGCCTGGCGGGCACCTGGAACCACCCGCCTCGCTGACCTGTTCACCCGCGATGCCAGCTACTTGAAATCCCCCTACGAGCAGCCCGTCACCGGGCTGGATGCGATCGGCCGGATGTGGGAGGCCGAGCGACAGGGGCCAGACGAAGTCTTCACCGTGGCCACCGACATCCTCGCGGTAGACGGCCAGGTCGCAGTGGTACGGGCAGAAGTTCACTACGGCGAACCGCTGCGCCAGGAATACCGCGATCTGTGGGTCATCCGGCTCGACGATGACGGCCTGTGCAGCTGGTTTGAGGAATGGCCCTATTGGCCTGGGCGCCCTTACGCCGCGTTCGACGGCCCGGCTTAGCCATCGACGGGGCCGGCGATCGGCGACATCATGATCGAGTGAAGGTCACTGGCTTCGAAGTCTTCCCGGTCGTCTGCCCGCCGCCGTTCCGCGGCGGGCGCAGCTGGCTGTTCGTGCGGCTGGACACCGACGGCGGGACGCACGGCTATGGCGAGATGATGATGCTCGGCACGGGCTTCCGGCTCCCGGTGCTTGCCGTGATCATGGCCGACATCATCGACCAGGCCGTCGTCGGTCATGACCCTTACGACATCGAGATGCTGTTCGACAAGGTGTACGGCCGGGCCGGCTACAGCCACTACCCGGAGCTGACCAAGCTCGGGATCCTCAGCGCGATCGAGATGGCGTGCTGGGACATCGTCGGCAAGGACTGCGGTCAGCCGGTGTACAAGCTGCTCGGCGGCGAAATGCGGGATCGCGTTCGCACCTACACCTACATCTACGACGACCCCGCCGCCAGCCCTGGCCGCGGCAGCCCGCTCAGCCGCGACGTGTGGCTCAACCCGGCGCACGCCGCCGCACGGGCACGGCACTACGCCGAACAGGGCTTCACAGCGATCAAGGTCGACCCGTTCTCGCTGACCCTGACCCACGACCAGAGCCTCGGACAGAACGTCCCGCTCCAGTTTTCCCTATCGGCGGCCGACACCGCCGAGCGAGTCATCGGCGCCATCCGCGACGAAGTAGGGAACGCCTGCGACATCATCATCGGCACGCACGGCCAGATGACCGCGGCGGGAGCGCTGCGGATCGCGCGGCGGCTGGAGAAGTTCGATCCCCTGTGGTACGAGGAGCCCTGCCCGCCAGAGAATATGAGAGCCCTGGCGGAAGTAGCGCGGCGCACCACGATCCCGATCGCGACCGGTGAGCGGCTGACGACCAAGTTCGACTTCGCGCGCCTGCTCGAGCACCGCGCCGCGGCGATCTTCAACTTCGACGTCGGCCAGGTGGGCGGCATCGGCGAGTCCAAGAAGATCGCGAGCATGGCCGAAGCTCACTACGTGCAGGTCGCACCGCACGTCTACGGGGGGCCGCTGATCGCCGCCGCGGCGCTGCACCTGTCGCTGTGCAGCCCCAACTTCCTCATCATGGAGGCGATCGAGCGCTTCGACGGGGTGCATGCGGGGTTCGTCGAGTCGTCGTTCGAATGGCACGACGGCTACCTGATGCCCCCGCGCGGTCCCGGACTCGGCTTTAACCTGCGTGAGGACGTGGCCAGGAGCCACGCACCGCAGGGCCCGCAGCCCGGCACGATCCGCTCGTACTGAAGAAAGTCCAACAACCATCGAGAGGAGCTCGATGAACCATCCTGCGGACCGCACATACGACCGGCAGGACTTGATCCGCCTCACCGACCGCTACCTCGCCGCTCTCGTCGCGAACGACCCGAGCGCAGCGCCGCTCGCCGACAGTGCGCGCATCGTGGAGAACCTTCACCCGATCAAACCAGGCGAGGGCCTCTGGGCGACGGCGAGCGGCGGCCCGGCCGCCTTCGCCATTTACGTGCCCGACCCGCAGCGGCAGACGGCGGGCTTTCTCGGCATCATGGAGCAAGGTGGCGCTCCGGTCCTGCTTGGGCTGCGGCTGGCGACCGAGAACGGCCAGATTGTCGAGGCCGAACACCTGCTAGCCGCCGGCCTCGCCGAGGCCAATCTGCCTAACTTGCGGGTGCCACGCCCGGGCCTGCTGGCTGAGATCCCGCCCGGCCAGCGGCTGCCGGAGGAAGACCTGCGCACGATCGGCGCGACCTACTATGACGCCCTGGCAGGCAACGACAGCAGCCTGGCGCCCATCGCCGACGACTGCGAACGGCACGAGAACGGACTGATCACGGCCGGCCCCAACAGAGGCGCGCCGCCGCCGGGCAGCAGCTTTCCCGCGGTCCCGACCGCCTGCGCTGCCCAGATCGACAGCAAGGCGTTCACCTACATCGCCGACATCGACAACCGACGGGTGTTCGCGGCCGACCCGCCGACCGGCCTGGCGATGGGACTGTCGATGTTCCGCCATCCGATGGACAACATCCCGTACGAAATCATCCTCGCCGACGGCACCACGGCGATGCACGCGCCGGCCTTCGCCCCGTTCGACCTGCCGGCCGCACACGTCTTTAAGGTCGGGCTAGATCGCCAGATCCACGAGATCGAGGCGATGGGCTTCGTTGCGCCGCACGGCTCACCGACCGGATGGTAAGGACCCGGCAGCTGACTGATCTGCGTCGTAGCGCAGCAGGTCGCCTGGCTGGCAGTCCAGTGCGCGGCAGAGCCTGGCGAGGGTGCTGAAGCGGATGGCCCTAGCGCGGCCATTCTTGAGTACTGACAGGTTGACGGTGGTCACGCCGACGCGGTCCGATAGCTCGGTCAGCGTCATGCGCCGCTCGCTGAGCAATGAATCGAGGCGTATCGCGATCGCCGCCGCCTCGTCTTGGTCGTCGGCGGCGCCACCGTAGTCATGGTCGTGCTTCATATCGTGCCCTGGATCTCGGCGTCCATGGCGGCGCCAGCCTTGACGATCCGTGCGAAGGTGAGCAGCGCGGCTCCAGTCAGCAGCGGGATGGGCATGTGCAACGGCACCAGGAGCAGGTTCGGGAACGGATTAGCTTCGATCTTGGCCATGATCGTTAGCAGCGCGTCGGTCGCGATCAGGTGAACGACTGCGGCGGTCGTGCTGCCGATGATGATGAACCAGCCAAGCCTTCGCAGGGCGGCTGCGACGCGTGGCGTGAACGGCCCGCTCCGGCGCGCGGTCACCATCATCCGCCAGAGCAAGAACAAGACACCGCCCCAGAACAACACGGCGGGCAGCGCGGCCAGCAGACCGAGCGCCTGCTCGCCGAGCGTGGAATGATCGGCGCACACCTGCAGGCTGCCAATAACGCTCGTCGAGTGACCTGGCCTGGCGGTGGCGAACGGGGTGTTCCAGTCGCTGGAACTGTACTGGGTTCCTGGCTGCGTCACGCACACGTTGCCTGACGGGCCGAAGGTGCCCGAGCCGAACACGAGGAACGCCACGCCGACCAGCGCCGAGATGATCACGAGCGCGCCGAAGAACGTGGTCACAGAGTCCATTGGCTCAAGCAGTTTGCGGCGTTCGTCACTGGTCGCCATCTCAGGGTCCCTTCGGTCAGCCGGACGGCATCCTGCCCGGTTCATATCGTTAGTCGATACCAACGACAATCGATAGTATTGATAATCGATATGCTCTTGTCAAGCCGCCGCCTGACGCCTGGCCGGCCAGTGATGGGAAAATCCCACGATGAGGAACACAGATACCGCACTGCGGGCAGCGGGCTCAGCGGGCTCGCTGCTAAGCATCGGATCGAGCGGGTCGATCTTGTCGATCGGTTCCACCGGCTCAATCCTGTGCATCGGCTCTGCGGGGTCGATCCTGTCGATCGGCTCGGTCGGCTCAGTGGCGTCCATGTTCTCGGTTTGCTCGGCAGCGAGCTCCGGCTCGATCTTGTCCGCGCTATCCAGTTGGTCCCTGCTGGCCTGGCGATCGACGGGCAGCGCCGCTCTGCCAAGCCGCAGGAAGCTAAGCGCGGCCTAGCTCCGCACGCCTGGCGGGGCCGCGCTAATTCCGACCTCCGCGCGGCCGCCGCCGTGACGGAGTCCGCGGCCGCTGCCCGCGTCCGGAACAGCGCTTCCTGGGCGATGCTCGCGACGCGGGTCCCGTCGCGGGTGTAGACGGCCCCGGTGAACCAGCCGCGGCCGCCGGCAACCGTGTGCGGCGTCAGTTCCTGCGACGTCCAGTCGTCCATCCGCGCTGGGCGGTGAAACCAGACCGTGTGGTCTCGAGGTCGAGGATGGACGGCAGGTGTGCCACGATGCTGGCCTCTGGGGGAGAATGAGATTCTCCGATTATGAAAGGAATACTCTAGGCGAAGGAAGGCGGCCGTCCGATCTTCCTGTAGTCCCAGCTGACGATCTGCTCGGGGACCAGCCGGAGCCAGGCGTGACGACCGTCGTGGTGCATGGAGTTGCCGCTCATGTACTTGCGGGCGAAGAGCAGTTCGGCGCCGGCGACCCGCTCATCGATGGCGCTGGTGCGCGGCACCTCGCCGATGATCGCGACCGAGCCGCGCAATTCGGCGCCGCGCAGATCGTCGTACTGCTCCCCCGCGTCGACGACGATCGCGACCCGCGGGTCGGCCCTTAGGTCCGTCCAGCGCTGGCTCCGCACGACGGAGGTGAGCCATATCGCCGACCCGTCCCACACATACCACAGCGGCGTCACATGCGGCCCGAGCGGACTCATGGTGGCGACACGGCAGGTGCGCTCGCCCGCAAGGAAATCGTCGAGTTCGGCCTTGCTCATGGCGATCTTGCGGCCGCGGCGTTGGTGTTGCGGGTCGGTCATGCTAGTCCCCTCACGGTCCGGGCGGGTGCCAGGTCCCCCTTGATCGCGGCCACCATGTCGAGCGCCTGCCGGGTCTGCGCCACGTCGTGCGCGCGGAAGATGCGCGCGCCGAGCCAGGCGGCCACCGCTGTCACTGCGAGCGTGCCAGCTAGCCGTTCTTCGATGCCGGCGCCGAGGGCCTCCCCAACGAAGTCTTTGCGCGACGCGGACAGCAGCACCGGCCAGCCGGTCGCTGTCATCTCACCGAGCCGCCGGGTGAGTTCGAGCGACTGCCAGCTGTTCTTGCCGAAGTCGTGCGCGGCGTCGATGACGATCCGTGCCGGGTCCACCCCAGCACGGACCGCCCGCCCGGCGAGCTCCAGAGTCCGGTTCAGCACGTCCGCCATCACGTCGGGATATGAGACACGGAACGGCCTGGTCCGCGGCGGCAGCCCGCCCGCGTGCGAGCAGACGATGCCCGCGCCGAACTCGGCCGCCACGTCCGCGAGCCGCGGATCCCAGCCGCCCCATGTGTCGTTGAGCAGGTCGGCGCCGGCCTCGCAGGCGGCCCGGCCCACCTCGTGCCGCCAGGTGTCGACGCTGATCACAAGCCCGGGGTACGCGGCGCGCACGGTCTCGATGAACGCCACGACGCGGCGGACCTCCTCGGCGACCGTGACCTCGCCGCCCGGCTTGGCGGGCACCCCGCCGACGTCGAGGATGTCCGCGCCCTCCGCGACCACCTCGTGCACCCGCTCGAGCGCGGCCTTCTGGTCCCAGGTCAGCCCGGGCCGGTAAAACGAGTCTGGCGTCCGGTTGACGATCGCCATCACGAGCGTACGGCCCGGCGCGAATTCGCTGTCGCGCAGCCGCAGCGGCCCGGGCTGGCGCGACGCCGCGCTCTCCTCGCTCACCATGCCAGGTTATCCCCGCTACGCTGGCTGGACATGAGCGACATCGCCGGGGTACTCGGGGCCCTCGCCGCGTCGCTCGACCTGGACCTGCAGGCTGACGGAAAGCCGGGCAACCCGCTGGTGGTGCTGCGGCTCGACCGCTGGCTCAACGCGACACATGAGCAGGTAGCGGGCGCGGCTCGGACGACGTCCGGCCGCTGCGCTGCGCTGGTCAGAGCGATTGCAGGCCCTGCAGCACCTTGCGCAGCAGGCGCATGCCGGTGACCCGGCCGCGCGGCGCGGCCGACGTCACCTCGATCAGGTTCTCGCGCAGCAAGTCGTCGAGGACGACCCGGACCACGCCGAGCGGCGCCGTACAGCCGAGGCGAGCTGGGCGACCGCGGTCGGGACGCGGCAGAGTTCCAGGATGCGGCGCCAGTCTACCTAGGCTTCTCGTACCGACTTGGCGGGCGGCCGCTCACCGGTCGGGACGAGGCGGGAGCGCTGCCTCATTTCTTTATTGACCCTTATGAATTGCCACAGGTTAACGGGCTCTGGCGAATTCTCCGCCTTAGCATCCGGCCGACGGCGGTCGGCGACGAGCAGCAGCTCCGCGGCCATCACCGCGAGGTCGTGGCTGGCCTGATGCTTGTGCCCGCGCCGGCCAAGGTCCACCTGCGCGACCGCGTCCAGGCCATGTCCGGCGGCGGTGTCCATGAGCACGGCGAGCTCGATGCCGTATCCGACGGGGATGGACAGCGACTCCATCAGGTCACGTCGGGCGGCCCACTCGCCGGCCAGCGGCTGCACGACGCCGGTCAGCTCCGGCCACCACAGGCTGAGCAGCGGGCGGGCCACTAGCTCGGTCACCCGGCCGCCGTCGGCAGTGACAGAGCCGTCGCCGCCCTGGTACAAGCGCTCGTAGAAGCCCTTGACGAGCAGCACAGTTTCGTCGGCAAGCAACGGGCCGAGCAGGCCGGTCACGAAGTGCGGCCCCCAGTGCGTCAGGTCCGCGTCCACGAAGATGAGCAGATCGCCCGTGGTCACGAGCAGCGACTTCCAAAGCGCCTCGCCCTTGCCCTGGAAGGAGCCGAGCTGTGCTGCAGCTACGTCTCTCGACCGGTATACCGTGGCGCCCGCCCTGGCCGCTTCCTCCGATGTGCGGTCGGTGGAGTCCGAGTCGATCACCACGAGCTCGTCGACCAGCGCGGTGTCCGCGGCGAGTTTCGCGATCGCGGCCACCACCCCGGCGACCGTGCGCTCCTCGTTGCGAGCCGGGATGACGACGCTGACCGTCACGCCGAGGTCTTTCTTGCGCTTGGCCAGCTTCTTGGCGGGCCAGTCTTGCCAGCGGCTTGTTCGGCGGCTGGACCACGCAGCGGCGATCAGGTCCGCCTCGCTCAACCCTCGCCTCCCGCTAGTCGCGGAATGCCCGTCGTCCGCGTCGTTTAGTGCCGGTCGCGCTGGCGCCAGCGCCGTACTGGCCACGGTAACACCAGCTATTGCTGAAGTGGCGCCGCGGTGGAGGCGGCGGCGGCCCGAAGCGGCGCAGCAGGGTGGCCAGCCTGGCCGGCCGCGTCGGCGCGAAACGCAACATGCCTACGAAATATTCGGGCCTGGCGACCAGGCCTTGGGGGCAGGACTGTGCCGCCCAGCAACCGACTTCGCATCACTTTCGTACGCGATCGACTACCCATAACGGGGCAAAATGACCACGAAAGCGTACGGTCCGTATGCGAAGTCGGACGGCAGGGGCTGATGTGACCAGAGGGAGAGCTACCTCTGGCGCGCAGGAGGGGCGGTGGAAGGCGCACACTCTCAGCGTGGGGAGGCAGACGCCAGAGCGTGGGGAGGCGGACGCCCGCCGGGGGGAAGGCGGGCGCCCGCGGCGGGGGGCACGTGGGGGCCGCGGCCGCGGCTGCTGGTCGGAGGCGGGGAGCGGCTTCGCGGCCTTGATGGTCATCGGGGCGCCGTCACAGGACAAGGTGCCGGCACCCGAGGACGTGCACAGGAGTTCTACCGACTCGGCGTCGTCCACGTACCGCTTGCCGATAAGCGTGCCCGAGTCAGGGCCGCCGGGGGATGGCTGACCGCCCGGCGAGGCCTGCACCATCGCGCTGCCGCCGCATTCGATCAGCGGCCGCCGGTCCTGCGGGACACGGATGACGACCACTCTCGTCGTGCAGACGGTGCTCGCGAGCTGGTCACCTGGCCGAAGGCTCAGGCCTGGCGTGGTCATGGTGAACGCCCTCCTCTCCCCGTGGGAAGTCTGCTTCTCCATATGAAAGAATCAACTATGCCATGCGGCCCGGAGGGATGCCAGCGCCGGGGTGGGATGGCAGAACGAGGCCGGTGGAGGGACCGAATCCGGCGTGCCGGCGGGGGGGCTAGCGGGAATCCGAACAGAGACGATGCATAATAACAATGTCAAGAATCGAAAACGACGATCTCACAGCTGCTCCGTGTCACGCAGCCTGAACGGTACGTCGCTTACCGTAATTGCACAGTAAGGTTGTACAGATGACGCCGAAGACGAACGCGCTCGCCACCGAGCCCGTTGACGAGCCGTCCTGGAAGACGCGGGCGGTGGAGCGGTCAACCCGTGCCGCCAAGCTGCGCGCCGAGCAGCGGGTGCAGCGGTTCCTCGACGCAGCGCAGGCAATCATCACCGAAAAGGGCAGCACCGACTTCACCGTCCAAGAGGTCGTCGACCGCTCCAAGCAGTCGCTGCGCTCGTTCTACCAGCACTTCGACGGCAAACACGAGCTCCTCCTCGCACTGTTCGAGGACTCGCTGCGTCGCGCCACCGCGCAGATCGCCGCCGCAGCGTCCGGCCACGCCGATCCCGAGCAGGCCCTGAAGACCGCGGTCCAGCTGCTGTTCGAGCTGTCCCGGCCGGACCCCGCTGCCCGGCGGCCGCTGTTCACTGACTTCGCGCCTCAGCTGCTGCTGACGCACCCTGCTGAGGTGCGCCGGGCGCACGCGCCGCTGCTCGCGCTGCTGACCGACCTGACCAGCGCCACCGCCGAGGCCGGGACACTTCGCCGCGGCATGGAACCGCGCCGCGCCGCGGCGCTCACGATGGAAACGGTCATGTTCGTCGCCCAGTCGAGCGGCAACCCGGCGCCGGGCCCGGACAACGAGTCGCGCCCGGTCAGCGCCGACGAGATCTGGGACTTCTGCGCTCACGGGATCGTGCGCGCCTGACGACTGGTCGCGTTCTTGCTGTCCGACTAGGCCAGCTTCGTGAACGGCACCGACGTCATGATCGATGGTGGCGTCTGTGCCGCCGTCCGCGGTTCCTGACCGCGTCAGCGAGCGGAGCTTGGCCTGGGCTCGACCACAGCCGCCGTCCGCGTGAAGCCGGGCGGGATCGGAGCCGTCAGCTTCGCCAGGTTCTCGGCAGTAGGCGCGAGGTACTGGTAATCGTTGCGCGTGCTGTCGCGTGTGGTGACCACGCCCTGCGGCGTGCTGAACATGCCTACCACGCCGCTGAACGTGTCGCGGAGTGGAAGGTAGGTCTGGGCATCGATCCACAGGTATCGCGTGCTGTTTGACACGAGCGTGAACTTCAGCTTGATGGCGGGGCGCCCGTCGAGTTCGGTCTTGCCGACCACGCTCCAGTTCCCGTCGTGGACGAGGTACCAGATGTTCAGCGGCGATCCGGCGCTGGCGTCCATCAACTGTGAGACGTGCCGGTCGGACCATGTCCGAGTACCGTACTCGACGTCGATGATCTCGCCGCTCGCGGCGAGCTGCTGCTTCGGCGTGGGCTCGGCGTAGCTGAGCTGGGTGTCCCGCAGTGGCGTGCCGTCGCGGTTCAGGACCAGCTCTCGGCCGCGCACCAGCTCGCCAGCCTTGGGCCGCCAGGGGTAATACCAGCTCTCCATGACCTGAGCGGCCGCGGCGCCAGGGCTTGAGATCGTGGTGCGGTCGTAGATGATCTTGCTGTCGGCGCCGGCCAGCGCGTCAAGCAGCTTCCCGCGCAGCACGTCATGCGGCAGCACGGCCTGCGACACCGTGTGGTGGCGCGGCGCGCTGCCCGCCCCGGGCAGCAGCGCGACCGCCACGGCCACGGCCACGCCGATGGCGACGGCGACGCCGAATGCCGCCAGGCCGGCGAACCGCGGGCGGCGGGTGGTTGTTTTCGGCAGCACCCGGTCGGCGGTTGTTTTCGGCAGCACCTGGGCGGCGGCCGGCGCCTCCCGCTCGAGCGCCAGCAGGGCCGCGCGCAGGTCCTCTTCGGTCCTCATCGGTTTACCTCCTCGGTAGGCACGGGCGCCGGCCGCGTGAGCTCGATGCGCAGCGCGGCGAGCGCCCGGGATGCGTAGCCGCGGACGGTGCCCGGCGTGCAACCGAGCAACTCCGCGATCGCGGTGTCCGGGAGAGCCTCGTAGTAGCGGAGGACCAGCACGGCGCGCTGCCGTCGTGGCAGCTTGCCGAGCTCGGTGATGAGTGCGTCGCGTTCAACGTGCGCCTGCGCGTGGTCCGGGGCGGACCGGCGGTCGACATCGTGGCCGGCCCCGCCGGGGATAAGCCGCCAGGACCTGCGGCGCCAGGACAGGTATTCGTTGACGACCATCTTCCTGACGTACTGCTCCGGGCTGTCCAGCTGGCCGATATCGGGCCAGCGCTCGAACGCCTTGAGCAGCACCTCCTGGACCACGTCCTCGGCCAGCCTGCGGTCGCCGGTGAGCACGCCCGCGAACCGCAGCACGGCCGGAAGCCTGGCCGCCACGAATTCCTCGAATTGCATCGTGTTCCCATCGTCGAGGTCTCCGACTGAAAACACGCGCGAGCCGCCAGAAATGTTGTGGCGACCCGCAGTCAATCTCTGGCTGAGCAGGTTTAGCCGCGCGGACGCAGCCGGACGTTGGGCAGTTCTGGCGCAGCAAGCGTGTGCTGCCACGCGTCGGGGAACACGCCGTAGCGGCCCGGCCCGCCGGCGCGCTGGCGCTGCCAGTCCTGCCGGAAGCCGGCCACCTCCTCGTGGCTGCGCCCGATGAAGTTCCACCACATGACGATCTGCTCGCCGAACGGGACGCCGCCGAGGACGAGGAGCCGGGTGCGCTGCGACGGGCCACCCCGCAGAGTGATCCCCGAGGAGCCGGCCGGGAAGTAGATGATCTCACCCGGTTTGGCGAAAGCGCCGTCCACGGCGAGGCTGCCGATGTCGCACAGGAAGCCCATCTCGTAACCGGGGTCGACCGCGACGTCGAGCGATTGCCCAGGCGCGAGGCTCACCTCGGCGCCGAGCAGCGGCGAGTAAACCGGCACCGGCGAGACCAGCCCGAACAGCGCACCGATAAAGACCCGGACCGTCGCGCCGTCGACGTCGGCCGGCGGCGGCTCGTAGTGCTCGAATCCCGGGGCGGCGAACTGGTCCGCCGCGGGCAGCGCGAGCCACAGCTGCGCGCCGTGCAGCACGGTGGTCGCCGGGGTGGAGTACTCCGAGTGGGCGATGCCCGCGCCGGCGGTCATCAGGTTCAGCTGGCCCGGGCGGACGAACGCGTGCGTGCCGGTCGTGTCGCGGTGCTCGACCTCTCCGGTGAACAGCCAGGAGACGGTCTGCAGTCCGGTGTGCGGATGGCCGGGCACCGACATCCCGCCGGTCCGCGACACGTCGTCCGGGCCGTAGTGGTCGACGAAACACCAGGCCCCGATCAGCGACTGCGCGCGCTGCGGCAGGCTGCGCCGCACTGGCATCGCCCGCGGGCCGCCGAGGGGCACGTTCCGGTAAGGCAGCACGACCGGCCCGCCCGGAACATCGCCGCGACTCTCGCCGATGACCTCGGCGGGTGCCTGGTCCAGGTTGCTCACCAGCTCAGACTAGCCCTGGGCTGCAGGCGGGCGCGGCCTCGAGTTCGGCTTGCAGGACGCGGCGGAGCAGCTTGCCGGTTTCTGTCTTCGGCAGTTCGCTGCGGAACACGATCGTCTCGGGGGTCTTCGACGAGCGCAGCCGGGTCCTGGCCCACCGCCTGAGATCGTCCGGGTCCGCGTCGCCGACGATGACGGCGACAAGCCGCTGGCCCCACTCGGGGTCAGGCACGCCGATCACCGCCGCCTCCCTGACGCCCGGGTGGGCGAGCAGGACGTCCTCGATCTCGGGGGCGGGAGCAATGTTCTCGCCGCCGCGGATGATCGTGTCGTCGGCGCGACCCTCGATGAACAGGTAGCCGCCGACGTCGAGCCCGCCGCGGTCCCGCGTCGCGAACCAGCCGTCGGCGTCCAGCGCGCTGTGCCCGCCGTACTCGCCGGAGATCTGAGCCCCCGGACAAACACCAGCCCGGTCTCCCCCGGCGCGGCCTCCCTTGCTAGATAGGAGAATTATATTCTCGCTAGTGGGATACCGTAATGTCCTTCCGGCGGATGTCCGCGCGCTAAACGCCTCGCTGCTGCTGCATGATGGGTGCATGGACTTCGAGCCGTACCGGGGCGAGCTGGTCGCGCACTGCTATCGGATGACGGGCTCGTTCCATGAGGCCGAAGACCTGGTGCAGGAGACGATGCTGCGCGCGTGGAAGGCCCGTGACCGGTACGACGGCACCCGGGCGACCGTCCGGACCTGGCTGTATCGGATCGCGACCAACGCGTGTCTGTCGGCGCTTGAGGGGCGGGCGCGGCGGCCGTTGCCGTCGGGGCTTGGCGCGCCGAGCGAGGATCCCGCGGCACCGCTGACGCCAGCGCTCGACATTCCCTGGCTGCAGCCGTTTCCCGACGCACGGTACGACGCGGGGATGCGGGCCGACATGAGGCTGGCGCTGGTGGCGGCGCTACAGTTCCTGCCGCCGCGGCAGCGGGCCGTGCTGCTGCTTCGCGAGGTACTTGAGTTCAGTGCCGCCGAAGTCGCCGAACAGCTGGCGACCACCGTACCGGCCGTCAACAGCACTCTGCAGCGCGCCCGCGCCGCCCTCGCCGATGTGACCGATATGGCCGAGGTCACCGAGCCAGATGATCCCGGGGTCCGCACCGTCATCGAACGGTACGTGCGGGCCTTCGAGGCCGCCGACGTTCCCGCGCTGGTGCGGCTGCTTACCGATGCCGCCGTCATGGAGATGCCACCTGTGCCGCTGTGGTACCGCGGACGCCGCGACTACGGCCTGTTCATGGACCGCGTGTTCGCGATGCGCGGGCCCGGCTGGGCGGTGCGGCAGGTGACCGCGAACGGGCAGCCAGCCCTGGCGGCATACGCGCCGCAACCAGGCGGCGCGCTAGGCGCGCACTCGCTTCAGGTCCTCACGGTCACCGGGGGGCTCGTGGCGCGCAACGTCGTGTTCGCCGATCCGCGCCTGTTCGATGCGTTCGACCTGCCGGGACAGATCGGCTGAGGAAATTCTCGCCAGCCGCGATGAGTCTGCGCGGTGCCGCCGGTATGTACCGGCGAGCATCAACCAGAGGGAGATCATCGTGAGCGTCTTCGTTATTCAGTTCATCACCCTGGACGGGATCGTCTCCGACCCGGACGCATCCGCGGGCGCGCCGGCCAGCGGCTGGGCCTTCAGGCACGGCCCAGAGACGGTCGCCGGGGACCCGTTCCGGCTGAGCGACACGCTAGATGAGGGGGTGCTGCTGCTGGGACGCAGGACCTGGCAGATGTTCTCGCACATCTGGCCGCAACGCGACGACCCGTTCTCCAGGCGGATGAACGCCGCGACCAAGCTGGTCGCGTCCCGCACCCTGACCGACGCGTCGGCGTGGGTGAATTCGCAGGTAACCGCCGGCGACGTAGGCGAGGCCGTCAAACGCGAGCAGCGCGATGTGATCGTCATGGGCAGCCTGGGCGTCGTGCGCGCGCTGATGGCCGAGGACCTGATCGATGAGTACCGGCTGCTGACCTTCCCCACCGTCCTCGGCAGCGGCGAACGGCTCTTCCCCGACGGCAGGCCGCCGGTGTACCTGGAGTGCCTGTCGGCAGAAAAAGCAGGGGCCGCGGTCCTGGCGCGCTACCAGCGAGAGACGCGATGACCGCGCGCTTCCTCGCGCTCTACGAGACCCCGGCCGACCCGGAGGCGTTCGACCGGCACTACCGCGAGGTGCACATTCCGCTCCTGCGGCAGCTGCCGGGACTGCGCCGGTTTACGGTCGGCCGGGACGTCACGCCGCTACATGGCGCCCCGTGCTATCTGATCGCGGAATTGGAGTGGGAGACGATGGACGATCTGCGCGCCGCGTTCGGCACGGCCGAGGGCCGCGCAACCGCCGCCGACGCGGCACAGTTGCAGGAGCTCGCCCCTGTCCGCAGGATGATCTTCAGCGTGGACGAAAGCGGCTAGCCGGTGGCCGGTTTCAGGACTGCCGGGTGGATGCTTGGGGAAGGCTGGCTTCGTCAGGGAAGCATGCCAACAAGGGGGGAACCATGCCGACTCGCAGCTCCTATAGTCACGGAACACCGAACTGGGTCGATCTGCAGTCCACCGACCAGAGCGCGGCTAAGAAGTTCTACGGCGGCCTGTTCGGCTGGACGTATGACGACCAGCCGATGCAGGAGGGCCAGGTCTATTCGATGGCCATGCTCGGCGGTGACTCGGTCGCCGCGATCGCCCCGCAGTCACCGGAACTGGCCGCCGCTGGCGCGCCATCCATGTGGAACACCTATATCGCCGTGGACTCGGTCGACGACGCGGTCAGCAAGGTCCGGGCCGCCGGCGGCATCGTGGCGATGGAGCCCTTCGACGTCATGGACGCCGGCCGGATGGCTTTCATCATGGACCCGGCTGGCGCGCCTGTCGCGCTGTGGCAGGCCGGCCAGCACATCGGCGCCACGCTCGTAAACGAACCCGGCACGCTCAGCTGGAACGAGCTCATCACCGACAAGCCCGAGGTCGTGACGTTCTACGAGCGTGCGCTGGGCGTGCACACGTCCACGATGGACATGCCGGAGGGCAAGTACACCCTGTTCGAGGTCGGCGGCCAGCAAGTGGCCGGCAGCATGGCACCGCAGATGCCGAACACGCCTAACCACTGGCACGTGTACTTCGCCGTCGCCGATGCCGACGCCACGGCGGCCAAGGCAACCAAGCTCGGCGGGACAGTCATAGCCGAACCGTTCGACAGCCCTGTCGGCCGCATGGCCGTGCTCGCCGATCCGCAGGGCGCGGTGTTCAGCGTCATCCGGCTAGCGGAGCCACCCGCCTAGCACGGCCGGTCCAGCGAGTCAGGAGCCCACGGCGGAGATTCCGAAACCAGCGGGTTCGGGCCCGCCGTGGGCGTCCGGCTTGACCTTCACCTAGTCGCGGTGGCCCCCGACATGACCGCGCGAGCCCGGGACCGGTAGGCCTCGAGCTTCTCCTCAAGCTGGACGATGCGGTGACTGCGCGACTGGACCGAGACGTCGTGCCCCTCGACCGACTCGCGCAGCGCGCCCACGGTGGCCTGCTCTTTCGGCACGTGCGTGAACGGGTCGTACTGGTACCAGCGCGTCGCGTTCTCGTGCGTCATCTTGTTGATGTCGGAGTCGGGCACGCTGAACCGCCGCAGGACGTCCCAGAGCACTTCCGGGGCGTCGGGCCACATCGAGTCGCTGTGCGGGTAGTCGCACTCCCAGCAGATGTTGTCGATACCGATCCGGTCCCGCAGCTGCACCCCGACAGGGTCGGAGATGAAGCAGGTGAGGAACCGCTCAACGAACACCTGCGACGGCAGCTTGCCGCCGAAGTCCGCCAGCGTCCAGGTCGCGTGCATCTCGAACGTGCGGTCCAGCCTTTCGAGGAAGTAAGGGATCCACCCGGTCCCGCCCTCGGATGGCGCAATCCGCACGCCGGGGAACTGTTTGGCCACCCGGGACCACAGCTGGTCCGGCGCCGCCTGCACGATGTTCATGGGCTGCAGCTAGTCCGCGCGCCGTGGTCGTCGCCTTGCACGGCGGCGCGGTGACGTCGTCCTACTTCGACGCGCCGGCCCATCCGCGCCTGTCGTTGCTGCGGACGGGAGCCGCGCTCGGGTTCACGATGATCGCGCTCGACCGCCCCGGGTATGGTGCTTCCGCGGCATTCGCGGACCGGATGAGCACCGTCGCGGACCGGGTCGGCCTCGCGTACGCGGCGGTCGGGGAGTTCCTCACCAGGCGCTCGCGCGGGGTCGGCGTGTTCTTGATGGCACACTCGATGGGCTGCGTGCTCGCGCTGCAGATGGCGGCCGACGAGCAGGGCGCCGACTTGCTCAGGCTGGAGATCGCGGGGATCGGGCGGCGGCCGCATCCGAAGTCCGCGGCGCTGATGGACGCGCCGCTGCGGCAGGGCCGCAGGCCCGAGCACGGCCCGGCGGTGCGCGAGATGATCTGGACCCCCGATCACCTGTACCCGGACGGCGCCGCCGCCGCGCTCGGCCTGTCGGGCTCGCCGGGATACGAAGGCGATGACGTGCGCGGCTGGACCGCCTCGTTCCCCGCGCTCGCCGCCCGGGTCCGCGTCCCCGTGCGGTACTGCCTAGGCGATCACGAGCGGGTATGGCTGTCCGGGCGGGCCGCCCTGACGGACATCGCGGCACTGTTCAGCGCGTCGCCACGGGTTGTGACCGACGAGCAAGCCGGCGGCGGTCACAACCTGAGCCTCGGACTGTCCGCGATGGCGTATCACTTGAAGGTGCTGGCCTTCGCGGACGAATGCGCGCTGGCCCGCTCAACCCCGGGAGGCTGAGATGGGAAATCCCCCTGTTGTCGTCGCATTGCTGCTCGTACGGGTGGTCGTCGGGGTCACGATGATGATGCACGGCTACAACCACTGGCGCGGCGGCGGCCGCATCGCGGGGACCGCGCGCTGGTTCAGCGGGCTTGGCCTGAAGCACGGCGTCCTGCAGGCGTGGCTGAGCGTGGTCACCGAACTCGGCGCGGGCTTCCTGCTGATCGTTGGCCTGCTCACGCCGTTTGCCTGCGCCGCCGTGATCTCCGTCATGCTGATCGCGGGACTGCTAGCGCACCGGCCGAACGGCTTCTTCGTCTTCAAAGACGGTTACGAGTACGTCCTCGTGCTTTCCGTGGTCTCGGTGGCGCTTGCTGTCCTCGGCCCGGGACGGTTCTCGCTGGACAACGCCGCGGGCAGCGAGATCACCGGCTGGGCGGGCGGCGGCATCGCGCTCGGCGTGGCCGTGCTGGCGACTGCGGGCATGCTCGCCACGTTCTGGCGGCCGCAGCCGAAAAAGCCCGCGGCGGCCGGGGCCGGGGAGCCGGCGGTGTCGCAGCAATGACCTCACTGGAGCGGCTGATCGCCGCGTTCGACGTGGCGCCGCTTGGGGCGGACGGCATGAGCTTCGTCGCCGGGGCCACCGACGGCGCGGGGCGAAACGTTGTCGACGGCAGCCAGATCTTCGCCTAGTCGATGGTCGCGGCGGGCAAGGCTCTGCCGGGGGGCGCACCGTGCGCTCCGCGCACGCGGTGTTCGCCGCCGCCGCCAGCCCAGCGGGCGCGGTGGAGTTTACCGTCACGCCGGTACGGGCAGGGCGCTCGTTCGCCAGCGCCACGGTCATCGCCAGGCAAGGAGACCGGGCCTGCGCCACACCCACGATCCTGCTCGACCATCCCGAGACAGACGTCATCAGGCATGACCAGCCGGCCGGGCCGGATGTCGCGGGCCCCGACGCGGCGTACCCGGCGGCGATGCCGCTGCCCGGCAGGCAGCTGCGGATCGAAGGCGTCCGCGACCACAACAGCCCCGACGAGATTGGCCCGCCGGTCCTCGACGCCTGGCTGCACTACGACGCCGTGCCTGACCGGGACGACCTGCGCCGGGCGCTGCTCGCGCACTTCACCGGGCACCTTTCGATCTCCACCACGATGCGGGCGCACCCCGCTATCGGTATCGGGGTCAGCTTCCACGACCCGGTGCGGTGGGACGGCTGGCTCCGGTACCACCACGAGAGCACCTTCGCCGGCGCCGGCATGAGTTACGTGCGCGGTCAGGTGCTCACCCGCGACGGCAGGCTCATCGCGTCGTTCACCCAGGACGCCATGATCCGGGCCTTCGCGGCCGACGGCACCGCGGTAGCGGTGCCCGCCGAATCCCGGTTCTGACACCCGCGGCAGGACGCGCTGCCCCGCGGTATGCCTGACGTGTCACTATGGCGGCATGGCCGATCCGCGCGCGGGGCAGCCCGCCGGTCCTGATGACCTCGTGAACGTCGCACAGCTGGTCACCGCTTATTACACGGTGCATCCCGATCCCGGTGACCCCGCCCAGCGGGTGTCGTTCGGCACCTCTGGCCACCGGGGGTCGGCGTTCACGGCGACGTTCAACGAGGATCACATCGTCGCGACCACCCAGGCGATCTGCGATTACCGGGCCAGCCAGGGCATCGACGGGCCGCTGTACATGGGCGCCGACACCCATGCGCTCGCCGAGCCCGCGCAAGCCAGCGCGCTGGAGGTGCTCGCCGCCAACGGCGTCCACGTGCTGATCGACGCGCTGGGCGGGTATACGCCCACTCCCGCGGTCTCTCGTGCGATCCTTGCGCACAACTCGTCCGGGGGCGGACCCCTGGCGG
>Ga0126381_100001526_pt1 | contig 24846 bp, 33 predicted proteins | sample PanSoiMetPlot_28_FD_96465 | JGI IMG/M metagenome (GOLD analysis project Ga0126381, IMG submission 96465) | Tropical forest soil microbial communities from Panama - MetaG Plot_28 | ecosystem: Environmental > Terrestrial > Soil > Tropical forest > Bulk soil | place: Panama | collected 2016-02-17 | reverse complement strand
TCGTACGCGGTGACCGCCAACAGGATCGCGAAACCGGCGCCGAAAACCGCGGCGCCGGTCGCCACGATGGCCTGGTGGAACGGGCGGTATGGAGGCGGCACTGTCAGCAGCAGGATGCCGGCAAAGACCAGTACCGGGTACGGTATGCGAAAGGTGACGGTCGCGAGTACCCCGATCACCGCCAGACTGCTGAATCCCAGAGTGGCGATCCAGCGCTCTCGCGACGGTGCCAGTTCCAGGCGAATGAAGCGGAGCGCCGGATCCTCCGACGGGGTCGTGGCCTGGCTCCCCGTTTCAGGCATTATTGCGCCGAAGCGACCGGCATACCCGGGACGCTCAGCGGTTTGCCGTTCGGCGGGAAGCCAGTGATCGTGGCGACAGCCGTCATCCCCATCCGAAACGGGGCATTAGGTGGGGGAGAGTCGAGGATGATGATGCGTACCGGAATACGTTGCGCGAGGCGCGCCCAGTTCAAGGTCGGATCAATCTTGGGTAAGAGTCCCACTGCCTCACGGGCGGGCGACAAGACGCTCCAGGCGATCCCTTGCACGACGCCGCGAAAGGTGCGGCCGGGATAGCCGACCAGGTTCACGCGAGCCTCCATGCCAGGCTCGATCGCCGGCAACAGGGTCTCGCGAAAGTTCCCCAGCACGTACCACATTCGCCGGTCAACCAACGCGAAGACGCGCTCGCCGACATGTGCGTAATCGCCGAGCGAGATATTGAGATTGGTCACCAGCGCCTTGAAGGGAGCACGAACGTAACAATACTCGACATTGAGCTCGGCCAGCCGGACATGCGCTTTGGCCGTTTCCAGTCGCCCGTTGACGTCGCCCTGCTGCGCCAACAGCTTCTCTTGCTGCGCTAGCTGCGACTGCGCGTGCTGAACCGCGGCCTCGAGCGACCTGGCCTTGGTGATCGCCTCTTGATATTGGTCGGCGCTGATGAACCGGCCGCCGGTGAGCGGTTCCAGCCGGCCGGCATGGGTGCGCGCATAAGCCATGTCCGCCTGCAGCCGTGCGACTTCCGCGCGCCCCGCCGCGATTGCCTGCTCGATGCCGCCGACCTCTGCCTGAGCGAGAATAAGTTCCCCCCGGGCGCGCTCCAGCTCGGCCTCATATGGCCGCGGGTCGATCACAAACAGCAGATCGTTCTCCTCGACCGGCTGATTGTCGACGACGTTGAGCTGCACGAGCGGGCCTTGCACATGCGGTGCGATCCCGATCACGTTTGCGCTGACATAAGCATCGTCGGTGCGGGGGTTTCCAGTGCTCGTCCGCGCGGCCATCACTGCCGCTGCAATGCCGGTGCCGATGATCACCACCCCGATCAGCCGTCCCAAGATGCGCAAGAGTAAAGGCGCTGGGCTGCTCATGCTCAGGCACGGTAGAGGAGGAGCCAGAGCCCGCAGGCATAGGCGACAATCAGCATCGGGTACACCAGCAGGAGCGGACCCAGATGCGGCTCCAGGCGGGTCCAAGAAAAGATGAGCCGTGATACGAGCGTAAGGAGGATGCCGCACACCAGGCACGGCACCCAGGCCGGCCAATAAGCACCCCATAGGTTGACTATCGGGGCGCAGCACAAGCTGGTGTCAGTCACGCCCTCCCATTCCACCTGCGGAGTATACGGAAAGCAGCGCGGCGGCTGAAGTTCTGGCGCGGGACCGAAGTCCACAGCTGCAGCACCGCCCGCACGCTGCGAGAACCCGCCGCGCCGACCTCGGCTCTGGCATAAGCGACTCTAGTCTGCGGCGGGCGCTTCTGCACCCGAGGGCACGCGATCAGCGGACCCGTGACGGCCCAGCCAACCGCCGAGGCGGTCCATGTAGATGTAGACGACCGGGGTCGTGAACAATGTCAGCAGCTGCGAGACCAGGAGGCCGCCGACGATCGCATAGCCGAGCGGCTGGCGGATCTCCGAGCCGATGCCGGTGCCGAGCATCAGCAGGACGCCGCCGAGCAATGCGCACATCGTCGTCATCAGGATCGGACGAAAGCGCAAGCGGCACGCTTCGTGGATCGCCGCCTCGGTGCTGAGGCCGCGCTCGCGCTGGCCGACCAGCGCGAAGTCGACCAGCATGATGCCGTTCTTTTTCACGATGCCGATCAAGAGGATGATCCCGATGATGCCGATCACGTCGAGCGGCATGCCGAACAGCATCAGGGTCAACAGCGCCCCGAGCCCGGCCGAGGGCAGGGTGGAGATGATCGTGATCGGGTGGATCGTGCTCTCATACAGCATGCCCAAGATGATGTAGACCGCGATCAATGCGGCGAGGATCAGGATCGGCGTGCTGCTCAGCGAATTCTGAAACGCCTGCGCGCTGCCCTGGAAACTCGTCGCAACCGAAGCTGGCAGGTGCAGCTCTTTCGCGGCCTGCTGGATTGCCGTCACGGCCGCGCCGATAGAGACATTCGGCGGAAGGTTGAAGCTCAACGTTACCGACGGGAATTGGCCCTGGTGGTTGACCGCAATCGGCGCGACCGTCGAGGTGATCTTGGCGAACTCGCTCAGCGGCACTTCTTTGCCGCTTGACGATGTTGCATAGATGCGGCTGAGCGCGTTCGGCCCGAGCTGGAAATCGGGCTCGACTTCGAGGATCACGAAATATTGGTTGAGCCTCGTGTAGATGCGCGCCGCTACCCGCTGGCCGAACGCATCATAGAGGATCGAATCAACCACCGAAGGGTTGATGCCCAGCTGCTGCGCGAGTTGGCGGTCGATTGCGACTTTGAGGACCCTGCCGGTGCTCTGTTGGTCGCTCGCGACATCGGTCAGCTGCGGCAACGTTTTGAGCTTGTTGAAGAGGATCGGCGCCCAGTGGTCGAGCTCGTCAATGTCGACATCGACGAGCGTGTATTGGTACTGGGTCTTGGAAACCCGCGCGCCAATCGTAATATCTTGCGCGGCCTGCATGTACAACGTGATGCCCCAGACCGGCTGCAGTGCCTTGTTCAAGCGCGCGATCACCTGGTCGACGCCCGGCCTTTGACCGTAAGGCTTCAATGTGATGAACACACGGCCGTCATTCTCGGTCACGGTCGGCCCGCCGGGTCCGATATAGGCGTTGGCCGCGGCGACCGCGGGGTCTTTCATTACCACCGCCAGAACCGCCCGCATGCGGTCTTGCATCGCCTGCGGCGAGATGTTTTCCGCGCCCTCGGCGATGCTCTGGATCAGGCCAGTGTCTTCCTGCGGGAAAAAGCCTTTGGGGATCTCCACGAACAGCACGCCGGTCAAAGCGACGGTCGAGATCATCACGAGCAACGTAATAAAACGATGGCGCAAGGCAACAACCAGCCCACGATCGTAAACGGCGGCCAGCCAATCAAAGAAGCGCTCGAGCCCGCGCGAGATGAAGCCGGGTCGCGTATCGCCCTCCGCCGTCAAGACGCGGGCGCACATCATCGGGGTCAAGGTAAGCGAGACGATGACTGAGACGATGATCGCGACCGCGACGGTAACGGCGAACTCGCGGAACAGCAGACCGACGATGCCGCTCATCAGAAACAACGGGATGAACACCGCGATCAGCGAGATCGAGATCGACATGATCGTAAAGCCGATCTCGCCCGACCCTTGCAGAGCGGCCTGCATCGGCGTTTTTCCTTCCTCGATATGCCGCACAATGTTCTCGATCATGACGATTGCATCGTCGACGACAAAGCCGACGGCGATCGTCAGCGCCATCAGCGACAAATTGTCGAGGCTGTAGCCGAGCGCATACAAAACCGTAAAGGTGCCGATCAACGACATCGGCACCGATATCGCCGGGATCACAGTCCCCCAAAGCTTGCGCAGGAAGAGAAGAATGACCCCGACGACCAGCCCTATCGTCAATAGCAGTGTATGTTGAACATCGGCGACGCTGGCCCGGATCGTCTGCGTGCGGTCCGATACGGTATGGATCTTGAGCGATGGCGGCAGTGAGGCTTCGAGCTGCGGCAGCGCCTGCTTGATGGCGTCGACAGTGGCGATGACATTGGCCCCCGACTGCCGCTGGACGGCTATGATGATGGCCGGCTCGGTGTTCATCCAGCCCGCCAGGTTCACATCTTGCGGCGCGACGATGGCGCGGCCGACATCGCGCACGCGCACCGGCCCGCTGACGCCGACGACACCGGGGTTGGGATTGACGGTGGTGGAGCTGGCGAGCATGTTATTGGATCCCTGCGCCGTCGTGGCGAAGGTACCGCTGCGGTTGGCGAGGATATAGTCGTTGAACCCCTGCGCCGTCATCAACTGGTCATTGGTCTGCAGCGCGAAGGCCTGGTTGGCCCCGTACAATGTCCCTTTCGGCTGGTCGACCGTGGCGGTGGATAATGCCGTTCGCACCGCCTCCAAGTCGAGGCCCACTGCGGCCAACTGCGCCGGGTTCACCTGCACGCGGATCGCCGGGTTCTGCTCGCCGCCGATGCTGACGAGGCCGACACCCGGCATTTGCGAAATCTTCTGCGCCAGAATGCTGTTGGCGTAATCGCTGACCGTCGTGAGTGGCAAGGTCTCAGAGGTCAGCGCCAGCATCAGCACCGGCGTATCCGCCGGATTGGTCAGCCGATAGATCGGCGGGCTTGGCATCGGCGGCAGGAAGCCAGCCGCCGCATTGATCGCCGCCTGCACGGCCTGCGCCGCCGTATCTACGGGGATGCTGCGATCGAATTGCAATGTAATCTCGGAACTTTCGTTGCCGCTGCTCGAAGTCATTTGCGTCAGGCCGGGTATTTGGCCGAATTGCCGTTCGAGCGGCGTCGTGACCGTGCCGGCAACGGTCTGCGCATCCGCGCCTGGAAATTGCGCGGTGACCAGGACCGTCGGCGTGTCGATATTCGGCAAAGCCGCCACCGGCAACAGCTCGTAGCTGATCAGGCCGAGCAGCAGGATCGCCGCCATCAGCATGCCGGTGGCGATCGGCTTGCGGATGAATGTCGCCGAGATGTTCATGGCAACAGTCCGGCGCTTGTCCCCTCCCTAACACTCTCCCGCTTGCGGGGGAGGGAAGGGTGGGGGGTGAACTCAAGAATGATGACCCAGATGCTCATGGCAGAAGGCCCGCGCTTGCCGGGGTGGGGTTCGGCACCGCGGCGGGGTCGTTCGGATTGGCGAGCGACACCACGGTACCCGGCGTCAGCCGGTATTGGCCGCGCACGACGACGGTCTTCCCCGCGCTCAAACCTTTGTCGATCAGCGCCTCGCCATTGAGCGTCTCGCGCACCGAGACCGGCTGCATCGCCACTTTGTGATCGGGGCCGACGACGAAGACGTATTGCCCTTGCGGCCCTTGTTGAACGGCATCGAGCGGCACCGTCAGCCCATCATCCTGCACCTGCGTAATGACCCGGGCATTGACGAACATGCCGGGCCAAAGCTTGCGGTCCGGATTGGGGAAGACGGCCCTGAGGGTTATCGTTCCGGAGGTCGTATTTGCCTGGTTATCGATCGCCTGGAGCGTGCCGGTATCGAGCTCCGTCTTGCCGTCCGCGCTCAATGCGATGGCTTTGACCGGGCCCTTTGCGAGGGCCTCCTGCACGTCCGGAATGTTGGCTGCACCGAGTGTGAACATCACCGTGATCGGCTGGACTTGGTTGATGACGACCAGCGCATTCGGCTCGCTCGGAGAGCCTCGTGTCGCGCTCGAGTGGATGATGTTGCCGACATCGAGCAGTCGGATGCCGGCGACCCCGTCGAACGGCGCCAGCAGTTTCGTGTAGCTCAGCTGGGTCTTGGCATATTCGATCGCCGCCTGATCGGCTTTGATAACGGCCTCTTCTTGAGCGATCTTCGCGCCCTGCGTGGCGACCTGTTGCTGCGTTGCAAACCCTTGTTTGGCCAGCGGGACATAGCGACCGAGATTGATCCGGCCATTTTCGAGATGGGCCTCGTCGCGGGCGAGATTGGCCTGCGCCTGATCGAGCTGCGCCTGATAGGTGCTCGGATCGAGCTGAGCCAGGAGCGCGCCTTTTTTGACATACTGGCCGTCTTGAAAGTCGATGCTGATGATCTGCTCGGTGACCATGCTGCGCACCGTCGCCGAGTTCAGCGCCGCCACGTTGCCGATCCCGGTCAGTACGATCGGGAAGTTTTGTTGTTTGACCGTGGTCGCGATGACCAGAACGGGCGCCGGAGGCTCTGGGACCGAAGCGCCGGGACTGTGCGCAAAATGCTGCCACCCGAGGTAGCCCCCGGAGGCGACCGCAATCATTATGAGCCCGACGATCAGAGGCCGGCGTCGCCCACGCTTCACGGCGGGCCGTTCGGTTATGCTGGGTGAGACAGTCATCGGAGCCTCCGCCTATGGGCGCCGCGGTCTGGCACCGCGAAGGACGCTGTCGACGAACAGTGTCAAGCAGCCCAGAAGCAGGGCCGCACCGCCGAGGAGCGGGTCGAAGCCGATAAAATCAACCAATGACCCGACCACGGCGACGGTCGCGAGAACCGATATCGTCAGTCGCCTCTCCCCGGCGAACATGCCGATCAATTCGCCGGCAAGTTCCTTGAGCATCGTCATTGTGCGAACTCTACGCTGAGCCTCCGCGCGACGACGGTGCCGATCAGACCTGCGCCAAGGAACAGCGCGGCAAACAAAAGCAGCGCCAAATCCTGTCCAGGCCAAGCGATGCCAAGGCCTTCGCCGGTCCAAAACACACCAAAAGCCGACAACATGACACCAACGCCGAACTTCAAAAGATTCTCCGGAACGCGCGACAGCGGCCGATGAACGAGGCCGCCTATCGCGAGAACCAGCGCGCAAGCGGCAAGCGCCCCAAGGCTAGCGGGCACTAGCAGCCCGCGCGCAGTGCCGACAGCGATCACGATGAATACGACTTCGAGCCCCTCGAGCAGCACCGCTTTGAGCGCGGTGACCCCGGCCACCCAATCGAGCCTCCCGCGCCGATGGCGTGCTTGGCCGCCGAGCCCGGCTGCCTCGGCGGCAAAGATCGCGTCCTCATCGTGAAGCGGGATGATCCCGGCCGCCCGCAGCGACGCCTTCCTAAGCCACCCCATGCCGAAGAGCAGCAGCAGCACCCCGATCGCTAGCTGCAGCGGGGCGATCGGGATCTGTCCAAGAAGCGGCCCCAAAAGCAGGACGAGGCTTGCCAGCAATGCGAGCCCAGCAGCCGTCCCGATCGCCGCCGGGCGCCAGCCGCGCAATGTTGCGACCGCAAGCACGATAGTGAAAGCCTCGACAACCTCGACGAGCGAGGCCAGGAATGCGGCTGCTACCGCGGGCGCGGCGGTGGACCAGGTCATCATTTCTCCGGTTTAGCGGTTTTCGTCGTGCGCCTCGAAGACCCGCTGTGCATAAGAACCGAGCAGGTTTTCGCAGGCCTTGAGCCGTTCGGCAGCGTCGGCGGCGAGCCCGGCGCCATAAAAATCGAGCTTTTTTATCTTTTCGAGCCAGCCCTGCAGCTTCTTGAGCTCTACATCGTTCTCTTCGAGCTCGTTGTAGGTGAAATGCTGCGCCGCCGTTTCCTTGGCGATTTCGGCTTCGAAATCGTCACATTTGTCGATGAACTCGCGATAGGCGTCGTCGCGGTCCGCTTTGAAGCGGGTGACAACCTTGTCGTGTTGCACGCGGTCAAGAGCAACGGTTTCCAGAATGACCGCTTCGCCGCCCATTTCCGCGATGTCGTTCTCTAGCATCTTCAGCCGACGTGCGTGGTCATCGGTTTTGGGCAACAGGCACACGCCGTTCTGCAGATAAACCGCGCCCATGCCCTTCAGCCGCCGCCAGAGGGCCACACGCTTCGCCGCCGGCTCAGCCGGTACCTTGTAGGTCATAAGCAACCATGGAAAGGCATCCATGGTTTCCTAAATGTGTAACGACCGTTACAAGTCAAGAGCAACGTCAAGCGGGACCCATTCGTTGGACCCGCTTGAGGCCGGAATAGACCGCTATTCTGCCGCGACTCGCGGAAGGTCGGCGAGCGCCGCATCAAGGGCCGCTTCGTCGTAGCTGTGGTCCGCAAGCCTTCCCGCCTGAAAATCGATATAGGCCTGCATATCGAAGTGGCCGTGGCCGCACAGGTTGAAAAGGATCGTGCGCGCACTGCCCTCGGCTCTGCAGCGCAGCGCCTCCTCGATGGCCCCGCGCACGGCGTGATTGGCTTCCGGAGCAGGGAGAATGCCCTCGGTGCGGGCGAATTGTATGCCAGCCTCGAAGCAGCTGGTTTGCGAATAGGCGCGCGACTCGATCAGCCCCAATTCCTGCAGCAGGCTGACCAGCGGCGCCATACCGTGATACCTGAGGCCGCCTGCGTGGAAGCCCGGCGGCACGAAGTTGGATCCCAAAGTATGCATCTTAACGAGCGGAGTTAGATGTCCGGTATCGCCGAAGTCATAGGCGTATTTGCCGCGCGTCAGGCTCGGGCAGGCGGCAGGTTCGCAGGCGATCACCCGCGGCTTGGGTCCTCGCCGCAAACCGGCGCCGATGAACGGGAAGGCGATGCCGGCAAAATTGCTGCCGCCGCCGGTGCAGCCGACAATTACGTCGGGATAATCGCCGGCCATCTCCAACTGAGCCAGGGCCTCTTGCCCGATGATCGTCTGGTGCAGCAGCACATGGTTGAGCACACTGCCGAGCGAATATTTCGTATCGGCGTGCTGCGCGGCGACCTCGACGGCCTCGCTGATCGCGATCCCCAAGCTGCCCGGAGAATTTGGGCTACGGACGAGGATTTGTCGCCCCGCTTGGGTCTCACTGCTGGGGCTCGCTACGCACTGGGCGCCCCAACTTTCCATCAGCGCTTTGCGATAGGGCTTCTGCTCGAAGCTCACGCGAACCATGTAGACCCGCACCTCGAGGCCGAACAAGGCGCCGGCAAAGGCGAGCGCAGATCCCCACTGGCCCGCGCCGGTCTCGGTCGTGAGCCGCCTGACCCCAGCCTGCTTGTTGTAAAAAGCTTGCGCCACGGCGGTATTCGGTTTGTGGCTGCCGGCCGGGCTGACGCCTTCGTATTTGTAATAAATCTTGGCCGGAGTATCGAGCGCCCGCTCCAGCCGCCGAGCGCGATAAAGCGGCGAAGGGCGCCACTGCCGGTAGATTTCACGCACCGGTTCCGGGATTTCGATCGTCCGCTCCGTCGCGACCTCCTGCTGGATCAGCGTCATCGGGAAGAGCGGTTCGAGGTCCTGCGGTCCGATCGGCTTCAACGTGCCGGGATGCAGCACCGGGTCCGGCGGACGCGGCAGATCGGCGGCGATGTTGTACCAATCCTTCGGAATCTTGTCCTCGGGCAGCAGGAATTTGACGGTGTCGGACATTGGATTTTGCCTCCGCCGCGCAAGGCCGCTCACACGGTCGGCCTGATGTTCTGGTTAAGCCGGAAGAGGTTGGTGGGATCGTATTTGTTCTTCAGCGCGACGAGCCGGTTATAGTTGCTGCTGTAGGCGCCGGTGATCCGGCCGGCCTCTTCGGCATCGAGGTGGTTGACGTACACTTCGCCGCTCGCAAACGGCTCGACGGCAGACCAGTATTCGCGCGTCCATTGGACGTGGCCGACTGTCTCGGCCGGATCGGTCCATTGCGAGATAACATCGTAATCCCACTGGTCATCGCGCAGGCTGAAGGCGGTTTCGTTCGGGTTGACCCGGGTAGCCGCACCGTGGACGTGGAAGAACCCGACCATCGACATCGGCGAACGCATCGTCCCCGCCCGATCCACCATGATATCTAGTACGTCGTTCTCCAGTTCCCGCAGGAAGCTCGATTTCCAATAGCGCTGCACCCCGCCATAGGGCACCGCGGCATCGAGTAGCGAGTTCAACTGCACATAGGACATCGGGCCGATCGTATCGGCCAATGGTGAGCCGAACCGGCGAACTGGCGCCATCAACTTTTCGCCCTGCATCGGATCCCCGATATGGCCGACCACCATCGCAACAACCGGGGCGCCCTCGGGCGAAAACATCATCGCGGCAAACGCGGTCAACTCGTCGGGGCAGCCGCGGGCGTAGTCGCGATAGAAGCGCAACACCTCCGGCGCCTGGTCCATCGGGTGGATGACCATTCCTGCTAATACCGGGTCGAGCTGATGCAGGCGATACTCGAACGAAGTGACGACGCCAAAATTGCCGCCGCCGCCGCGCAGGCCCCAGAACAGATCCGGGTTCTGCTCAGTGCTGGCGGTCATAAACTCGCCGTCCGCGGTGACGATATCGGCTGACAGCAGGTTGTCGCAGGACAGGCCGTGCTTACTCATCAGCCAGCCGAGGCCGCCGCCCAGCGTCAGCCCGGCGATGCCGGTGGTCGAGACGACGCCACCGGTTGTGGCGAGGCCGAACGCCTGCGTCTCCCGGTTGAATTCGCCCCAAGTCAGGCCGGCTTCGGCGCGGACCGTGCGCGCGGCCGGATCGATCCGCATCCCCTTCAACGCGGACAGATCAATCATCAGCCCGCCTTCGCAGACGGCGTTGCCGGTGATGTTGTGGCCACCGCCCTTGATCGATACCAGCAGTTCGTGGCTGCGCGCGAAGCGCACCGCCGTGATGACGTCGGCGGCGCCGGTGCAGCGGGCGATCAGCGCGGGCCGCCGGTCGATCATACCGTTCCACACCCGCCGAGCCGCGTTGTAGCCGTTGTCGCCAGGGCGCAGCAGCGGGCCGCGCAGACCGTCGGCAAAATCCTGCACGGTCGCTGCCGCGAGAATGACGTCGGTGCCGTCCGTTTTGATCAGGCGTAAATCACTCATGGCGGTTCCTCCCTGTCTGACCCCTCCCGATCGGCGGCGCGCCGCCCGGCCCTTCTCACTCGATCAGCCGCTTGCCGGCGCCTTCCAGATTCCGCGCTCCTGCATCAGCCGGACCTGCCGGTCGATCACTTCCCGTTTGTACTCGGCGTGCCGGCCTGGGATTTTGTCGAGATACAGGTTCTTCGGATAGATCGGCTGCTCGTAAATGATTTGGGCCAGTTCCGCCCGGATGTCCTTCGGCCAGTTCGTGACTTGCGCGTTTTTGCGGTGGTGGCGCAACGCCTCGATGTTGATCACGCCGGCAACAAATGTCGAGCCATTGGAAAAAAGCTGCTTACCGACGATGGCGCCCCGATAGTCCACGATCATCGATTGTCCGCCAACCGCGTCGATCGGGTGCTCGCTATCGGGGTATAGATAATAGCCGCTGATATTAGGCGCGACGACGTACATGTTGTTTTCGAGCGCACGCGCCCGATTGGAGATTTCGAAGAAATCGTTTTGCGCGAACGGCGCCGGCAGCGAAGCGCGATAGACGACTTCCGCGCCGTTAAGAGCCAGACCGCGTCCATTCTCGGGGTAATTACCCTCCATCGCCATCATGATGCCGAGTCGGCCGATAGCGGTGTCGGCGACCGGCCAGAAAGCCTGCAATGTGCGGCCGTATTTGTCGACCCACCAGTCGAACAGGTCATGCGGCGAGATCGACCGCTCGCAAGGCAGCAGAGCGGAGATTTTGTAATGTTTCAGGATGACCGCGCCGTCCGGGTCAATCACAAAGCCGATATTGAAGAACCGGTCCGGCCAATCCTCGTGGCGCGCCTTGGCCTGCGCCATGATGTACACGCCCCAGTTGCGCGCGAGCTGCCCGAGCCGATCGGTCTCGGGGCCGGGGATGTCGATTGCGCAGGTCCGGGCAAACTCGGCGTGATCGACATCGAGAACCTCGTCATTGAACCCTTGCAGCGCGCCCTCGGGAATTGCGATGAGGCGGACGGGAATATCGAGGCTCGACAGCCAGAACGCCGCTTTTGTCAGGCTCTCGAGGTGTTCGAGGTTCTTTGCAATGTCCTCGCGACGGCGAATGCCCCAAAAACTCGGGATCAACCCGACCGCGGTATAGGGTTCGATCATGCTCCACCCCCGCAATACGGTCCCGGGCGAAGCATTATCCCGAACCGCTGCTACGGCTCAACCCGAGTCGGAGGCTAGCACCTTGTCGAGTTCCTGCGCCACTGCATCGATATCGGCCATCCCATCGACGCAGCGTAAGACGCCGCGATCGCGGTAATAAGGCAGGATCGGCGCCGTTTGTGCGCGGTACACTTCCAAACGCGCCTTGACCGCCTCGGGCCGGTCGTCGGCCCGTCGGACGAACTCGGCGCCGCCACAAACATCGCAAATGCCCTCGCTGCGCGGCCGGCTGCACCGGTCGTGGTAGCTCGCGCCGCATTGAGCGCAACTGAAGCGTCCGGAGAGACGATCGACCAGCGCTGCTTCGTCGACCTTGAGGAGGATCACGTGATCGAGCTTGAGGCGATGGTTGGCGAGCATCGCGTCGAGCGCCTTCGCCTGCGGCACGTTGCGGGGAAAGCCGTCGAGTATGAAGCCCTTGCTGCAGTCCGGCTCGACGATGCGGCGGTCGATCATTTCGATCATGATGTCGTCGGAGACGAGCTGGCCCGAATCCATGATCGCTTTGACCCGCCGGCCAAACTCGGTGCCGGAGGCGGTCGTGGCCCGCAACATGTCGCCGGTGGAGAGCTGGACGAGACCGCGAGCCTTTTCGAGCCGCTTCGCCTGTGTGCCTTTTCCCGAACCCGGCGGCCCGAGTAGGATGATGTTCATCCGCGCCGCCCCCGTAGCCTCGCCTTCTTGATCAGACCCTCATACTGGTGGGCCAGCAGATGCGAATGGATCTGCGCGACCGTATCCATCGTGACGCTGACGACGATCAGCAGGCTGGTCCCGCCGAAATAAAACGGCACGGAGTATTCGGAAATCAGAATTTCGGGCAGGATGCATACCGCAGACAGATAAATGGCGCCAACGACCGTCAGGCGGGTCAGAACGTAATCCAGATAGTCGGCCGTATTCTTCCCTGGCCTGATGCCGGGAATGAAGCCGCCATATTTGCGCAAATTGTCCGCCGTCTCGGTCGGGTTGAAGACGATTGCGGTATAGAAGAAGCAGAAGAAACAAATGAGGCCGACATAGAGCGCCATGTAGAGCGGCCGGCCGTGCGCCAGATAGGCGGTGATTTCCCCCAGCCAGCCGAAGCTCTGGCCGTTGGCTTGGAAATTCGCGACGGTCGCCGGCAGCAACAACAGCGAGGAAGCGAAGATCGGCGGGATGACGCCTGAGGTGTTGATCTTCAACGGCAGATGCGACGCATCGCCGCCGAACATCCGGTTGCCGACCTGTCGTTTCGGATACTGCACGAGGATCCGCCGCTGCGCGCGCTCCATGAATACGATGAAGCCGACGACGATGATCGACATCGCCAGAAAGCCGATGATGAAAACCGTGGAGAGCGCGCCGGTGCGGCCGAGTTCGAGCGTCGCCGCCAAGGCGTGCGGCAGGTTGGCGACGATGCCGGACATGATGATCAGCGAAATGCCGTTGCCGATCCCGCGAGCAGTGATCTGCTCGCCAAGCCACATCAGGAATACCGTGCCGCTGGTTAGCGTCGCGACCGTGGTAAGCCGGAAGAACAGCCCAGGGTCGATCACCGCGGATTGCGCCCCTGCGCGCATGCCTTCGAGCCCGACCGCGATCCCATAGGATTGCACCGCCGCCAGGAGTACGGTGCCATAGCGGGTGTACTGATTGAGTTTCTTGCGTCCGCTCTCGCCTTCCTTTTTGAGCGCTTCGAGGGTCGGCGAAACCGCGGTCAGCAGCTGGATGATGATCGACGCCGAAATGTACGGCATGATGTTGAGCGCGAAGATCGTCATGCGTCCGAGCGCGCCGCCCGAGAACATGTCGAACATCCCCAAGATGCCGCCTGCGTTGCGCGAGAAAACATCTTGGAGGATGCCCGGATCGATGCCAGGGATCGGGATATACGTGCCGAGCCGGTAAATTACCAAGGCGCCGAGCGTGAACCAAATCCGGCTCTTGAGCTCGGTCGCCTTGGAGAACGCCGAAAAGTTTATGCTTGCGGCGAGTTGTTCGGCGGCTGACGCCATCTACTATCCCTCAACAAAAGCCTGGAGCGGCGTTGCCATATTAGGCCGAAGCGGTGTCCTCCGGGGTCTGTTCCGTCATCCTGCCGGCGGAAAGGATGACCTTGCCTCCGACCTTTTCGACGGCGGCAATGGCCGCCTTCGACGCGCCGGCGACCTCGATCGTTATCGCCGAGCGTAGCTCCCCCTTGGCGAGCAGCCGAACGCCGTCACCGAGCCGTCGCAGCACTCCGCACGCGACCAGCGCCGCGCCGTTGAGGATTCCCTCGGGTTTCAGCCGGCCGTTATCGAGCGCGGTCTGAAGACGCCCGAGATTCACGATCTTGAAGTCCTTGCGAAAGATCTTGTTGTTGAAGCCGCGCTTCGGCAGCCGGCGATGCAGTGGGGTCTGCCCGCCTTCAAACCCATTGAGCGCCACCCCGGTCCGCGCGGTCTGACCTTTGCCGCCTCGCGCCGCGGTCTTGCCCTTGCCCGAGCCGATGCCGCGTCCGACCCGCTTCGCCCGGTAATGCGCCCCCGGATTGTCCCTGATCTCGTTGAGCTTCATCGCTTCAGTGTCCGATATCGTGGCCTCGCTTGCCCCTCACCGCGACCCTCTCCCCGCACGCGGGGAGAGGGGAAATAGCCGCGAAAGCCCCTCGCCCCGTGTCAATGGGGCGAGGGAGGGGCCCGCGCAGTGGGAGGGTGAGGGGCAGCAGGCCACGATCATTCCTCTTCCTCGACCCGTACGAGGTGCTTCACTTTATTGATCATGCCGCGCACCGCCGGCGTGTCTTCGAGGACGCGGCGGCGATGCCGCTTGTTCAATCCAAGGCCTTTCAGCGTCGCTGCCTGATCCGCCTTGCGGCCGATCGGGCTGCCGGTCTGCACGACGGTGACCGTTTTCTTGCCCTCCATCAGGCGTTCTCCCGTGCCTCCGCCTCGCGCCGGCCCAGGACCTCGCCGACTTTCTTGCCGCGCCGCGCGGCGACCGCGCGCGGGCTGGTGGCCTTGCCAAGCGCTGCAAAAGTCGCCTTGATCATATTGTGCGGGTTGGGGCTGCCGATCGATTTGGCGACCACGTCATGCACGCCGAGCGCCTCGAAGATCGCGCGCATCGGGCCGCCGGCGATGATCCCGGTCCCTGCCTTTGCCGCCCGCACGATCACTTGGCCGGCGCCATAGCTGCTGATGATGTCGTGGTGCAACGTGCGGCCTTCGCGTAATGGCACGCGAATCATTCCGCGGCGCGCCTGCTCGGTGGCCTTGCGGATGGCCTCCGGCACTTCGCGCGCTTTGCCTGACCCGTAACCGACCCGGCCCTTGCGATCGCCGACCACGACGAGCGCGGCAAAACCGAATCGGCGGCCGCCCTTCACGACCTTGGCGACCCGGTTGATGTTGACGAGTTTCTCGGCAAATTCGCTATCTTCGCGCTCCCGCGCCTGTCTCTCACTGTCCGCGCGTGCGCGCCTTTCACTTTGCGTGCGTGCCATGTCGGCCCTTTCAGAAATCGAGGCCGCCCTCTCGGGCGGCTTCGGCCAACGCCTTCACCCGGCCGTGGTAGAGATAAGCACCGCGATCGAATACGACCCGCTCGATCCCGGCCTCCTTGGCTCGCTCGGCGATGAGCTTGCCGACCGCGCTCGCCGCGGCGGCATCCGCGCCCGTTCTCAGGCTCGCTTTAAGCCCCTTATCGAGGCTCGATGCAGCCGCCAAGGTCCGCCCCGCCGCGTCATCGATGATTTGCGCATATATATGCTTCGACGAGCGGAATACCGAAAGGCGTGGCCGATTGTTTGCAACACCGCGCAGTTTCGCCCGCACGCGCCGCCTCCGGCGCAGAAAAAGGGCCTGGGCCTTGTCCGACATTGGTTATTTCTTCTTGCCTTCCTTGCGGCGGATCGTCTCCGTCGAATATTTGACGCCTTTGCCCTTATACGGCTCGGGAGGCCGGAAACCGCGGATCTCGGCGGCGACCTGCCCGACGCGCTGGCGGTCGGCCCCGCTTACGGCAATTGCGGTTGGCCTTTCACACACGATCTTGACATCGCCGGGGATCGGGTAGGCGATCTCGTGACTGTAGCCGAGCTGCAGATTGAGCTTATTCCCCTGAACGGCGGCACGATAGCCGACACCGTTGATTTCGAGGGCAACCGTGAACCCCTTCGACACCCCCGTCACCATGTTGCTGACCAGGGCTCGCGTTGTTCCCCACATCGCCCGCGCGTGCTTGGACTCATTCCTCGGCGCGATCGTGACCGCCCCATCGGCAATCGACGCGGTGACGTCGTTGCTGACGACGAGCTGCAAGGTCCCAAGATTGCCTTTGGCGCGCAGCGTCTGGCCCGAGAGCTGCACCTCAACCCCGCTCGGGATCGCTACAGGATGCTTACCAATTCGCGACATGGGAAACCTCAGAACACGCGGCACAGGACCTCGCCGCCGACTTTGGCGGCCCGAGCCTCGTTGTCGGACATCACCCCCCTCGGCGTCGACAGGATAGAGATGCCGAGCCCGTTATAGGTCCGCGGCAGATCGGCGATGCGCGAGTAGATGCGGCGTCCGGGTTTCGAGACGCGCGCGATCTCGCGAATAACTGGCTCGCCATCGACATATTTGAGCTCGATGCGCAGCTCCGAGACCCCGGGACGGATATTTTCCCGAGTGAAGCCGCGGATGTAGCCCTCGCGCTTCAGCACCTCGAGCACGTTGGCGCGGATCTTGGAAGCGGGCGAGCCGACAACCGCTTGGCGCGCCCGTTGCCCATTGCGAATCCGCGTCAGCATGTCGCCGAGTGGATCGCTCATCGTCATCGAAGCAAGTCCCTTCTACCAGCTTGACTTGACCATGCCCGGGATTTGTCCCGCCGAAGCCAATTCACGCAACGCGATACGCGACAGCCGAAATTTGCGGTAATAACCGCGCGGCCGACCGGTCAGCGCACAGCGATTGCGAACCCGGCTGGGGGAGCTGTTGCGCGGCAGCTGCGCGAGCTTCAGCTGCGCGCTGAAGCGCTCCTCGGGGGGTGCCGTCCGATCGATCGCTATCGCCTTCAGCCGGGCCCGCCGGCCGGCAACACTTCTGGCGAGCCCCGCACGCCGGGTATTCTTCTCTATGGAGCTCCTCTTTGCCACTTGGTTAACTCCGTTTCATCAATTGGCGAACGGCATGTCGAAACCCCTGAGAAGAGCTTTGGCCTCCGCATCCGTCTTTGCGGTCGTAACAATAACCACATCCATTCCGCGCGTCGCATCGACGCGGTCGTAATCGATTTCGGGAAAAACAAGCTGCTCTCTGAGACCGAGCGCAAAGTTGCCCCGCCCGTCGAAGCTCTTTCCCGGTATGCCTCGGAAATCGCGCACGCGCGGGAGCGCCACCGTGATCAGGCGATCGAGGAACTCATACATGCGTTCGCGGCGCAACGTCACTTTGCAGCCGATCGGCATACCCTGGCGCAGCTTGAAGGTGGCGATCGACCGCTTGGCCTTTATGATGACCGGATGCTGGCCGGTAATTGCAGCCAGGTCGCCAGCCGCAGCCTCGACCTTCTTGCTGTCCTGCACCGCTTCGCCGACACCCATGTTGACCACGATCCTATCGAGACGCGGCACCTGCATGGAATTTTCGTAGCCGAATTCCTGCATCAGCGCCGGGCGAACCGTCGTCTCATAGAGCTCGTGTAGCCGGGCCTTCATTTCCTCACCTATCGATGACTTCGCCCGAGCGCCGGGCAAACCGCACCTTTCTCCCGTCTTCGAGGATTTTGTAGCCAACTCGCGTCGGTTTGCGCGACTGCGGATCGATATGCGCGATGTTCGAGACGTGGATCGTCAATTCCTTTTCGACTATGCCGCCAGGCTCGCCCATGTGCGGCCGCGTATGTCGCCTTGCCACATGCACACCCTGCACGATGACCCGCGATTCCGCGGGAAAGACGCGCAACACCTCGCCAGTCTTTCCCTTGTCGCGCCCACTGATCACGACGACATTGTCGCCCTTTTTGATCTTCAGCTTCGGCATACCCTCGCTCCCCGCCCCGCCGATCCCTCAGCAATCGCGGCGCAACGGGTCGTTCCGGGGGGCGCGGCCGCAGACCGCGAGCCCGGAACCCATGGACACTGGCGTGGAAGCGCGTGTCCCGGGCTTCGAGGCTTGGCCCCTCGGAGCATCCCGCAACGATGAGACGGCGGTCCGCCTCTAATTAGGACCTTCATGAAAAAGCTCTCACAAGACTTCCGGGGCCAGCGACACGATCTTCATGAACCGGCGGGTCCGCAATTCACGTGTAACTGGGCCAAAGATGCGCGTTCCGATCGGTTCACCCTGATTGTTGATCAGCACCGCCGCATTGCGGTCGAAGCGGATCGCGCTGCCATCGGTGCGGCGGATCTCTTTAGCCGTTCGGACGATGACCGCACGATGCACATCACCCTTTCTGACCCGGCCGCGAGGGATTGCTTCCTTGATTGACACGATGATCACGTCGCCGACAGTGGCCGTCTTGCGCTTCGAGCCACCGAGGATCTTAATGCATTGAACCCGACGCGCGCCGGAGTTATCCGCGACATCGAGGTTTGTCTGCATCTGGATCATACGGCTTCTCCGGTGGGCTCGACAGCTTCACCTTCAAGCTCGCTGCCGCCAAAATCCGGCAAAGAGGTTGTGGTTGCGGCCGGGCGGGCATACCGTCGGCCGGGAGCGGCATCGGCCGGGCCGCCAATCACGACCCAACATTTGCGCTTGGAAATCGGCCGGCTCTCTTCGATCTGCACGGCATCCCCGGCGCGATAGCTATTGTCTTCGTCGTGCGCCGCATACTTCTTCGCAGATGTCACGAATTTCTTGTAGACGGGGTGCATCACGCGGCGTTCCACCCGCACGATAACCGTTTTGTTACAGGCGTCGCTGACAACGACACCCTGCAGTACGCGCTTTGACATTGCATTTTCCCTAGCATGCTTGGCGCCGGCGCTCACCGAGCACGGTCTTGATGCGCGCGACGTCCCGCCGTACTTGGCGGACCCTGGCGGTATTCTCAAGCTGGCCATTGGCGCGCTGGAAGCGCAAGTTGAAGATCTCCTTCCCCAGATTGTCGAGCTCGCTGGCCAACTCGTCGTCCGTCTTGGCTCTGATATCGGCCGCCTTCATGAGACGGCCTCCGCGCCTTCGCGCGCGACAAACCGCGTGCCTACCGGCAGTTTGGCGGAAGCCAATTCAAAAGCCTCACGCGCGATATCCGCGGTTACACCGTCCAGCTCGAACATGATGCGGCCGGGCTTGACCCTGCAGATCCAGAACTCGGGCGACCCCTTGCCGCTGCCCATGCGGACTTCCGCCGGTTTCTGCGAAACCGGGACATCGGGAAAGATCCGGATCCAGACGCGGCCGGCGCGACGAATGTGACGGGTAATCGCTCGCCGCGCCGCCTCGATCTGGCGCGCGGTGATGCGGCCGGGATCCGACGCCTTGAGCCCGTAAGCACCAAAATTCAGGGTTGTCCCGCCCTTCGCCAGGCCGTGCACGCGCCCCTTGTGCGCCTTGCGATATTTGCTGCGCTTTGGGCTCAGCATAATCGGCTCATCCCACCGCTTCGCGACGGCTGCGTTCGTGGCTCGCCGGCTGTCCTTCGGTCAGACGTTTATCCTGCGCCATCGGGTCATGTGCGAGGATTTCGCCCTTGAACACCCAGACTTTTACGCCGCAGACGCCATAGGTCGTTTTGGCCGTGCCATGGCCGAAATCGACATCGGCCCGCAGGGTGTGCAGAGGCACGCGGCCCTCGCGGTACCATTCCATGCGGGCGATCTCGGCACCCCCCAGCCGCCCCGAACAGTTGATCCGGATCCCTTGCGCACCGAGCCGCATTGCCGACTGCACCGCCCGCTTCATCGCGCGGCGGAACGCGACTCGCCGTTCGAGCTGCTGCGCGATCCCGTCGGCGATCAGCTTGGCGTCGATTTCCGGCTTGCGGATTTCGACGATGTTAAGGCTGACCTCGCTGTCGGTGACCTTGGCGATGTCGGTGCGCAACTTCTCAATGTCGGCGCCCTTCTTACCGATGACCACGCCGGGGCGGGCCGAATGCAGCGTGATTCTGGTTCTCTTGGCAGCGCGCTCGATGACGACGCGCGATAGTCCGGCCTGGCTGAGCCGGCGGCCGAGAAATTTGCGCAGGTTCAGGTCATCGAGTAGGAGGCTCCCATACTCCTTTTTCGCGAACCATCGCGAATCCCAGGTACGATTAATGCCGAGCCGCAGCCCGATCGGATTGACTTTTTGACCCATTACTCGGTCTCCTCGGCACTCTCGCGGACCACGACCGTGAGATGCGCAAACATCTTCTCCACTCGAGCCGAGCGCCCCCGGCCCCGCGTGTGAAACCGTTTCAGTACAAATGCCCGGCCGACCGTCGCCTCTTTCACAAAGAGACGGTCGACGTCGAGCTGGTGGTTGTTTTCGGCATTGGCGATCGCCGCTTGCAACACCTTCTTCACATCCCGCGCAATGCGGCGCCGCGAAAACGTCAGCTCCGCAAGGGCTGATGCTGCGGTCTTGCCGCGAATTGTCTTGGCCACAAGGTTGAGTTTGCGCGGACTCGTGCGCAATCCGCGCATAACGGCGGCAGCCTCGTTCTCCTCGAGCCGGCGTTCCGCCGCCGGTTTGCCCATCAGGTTCTCCTCGCCTTTTTGTCGCCGGCGTGCCCGTAAAAGGTCCGGGTCGGCGCGAACTCGCCGAGCTTGTGGCCGATCATGTTCTCCGTCACCAGCACGGGGATGAATTTGTGACCGTTGTAGACACCGAAGGTGAGCCCGACAAACTGCGGGAAGATCGTCGATCGGCGCGACCAGGTCCGGATCACCTGATTGCGTCCCGAAGCGCGCGCTTCCTCTGCCTTTTTCAGCAGATAACCGTCGACAAACGGCCCTTTCCAAACGGAGCGTGCCAAGCTCTTCCTCCGTGCAACGAACTACTGGCTAGCGGCCGTGATAGCGGCGACGCACAATCAGCCGGTCGGTCGCCTTGTTGTGCCGAGTTTTCTTGCCCTTGGTGGGCTTACCCCATGGGGTGACCGGATGGCGGCCGCCAGAGGAACGGCCCTCGCCGCCGCCGTGCGGATGATCGATCGGGTTCATCGCGACGCCGCGTACCGACGGTCGGCGGCCGAGCCAGCGGCTGCGGCCGGCCTTGCCGATCACGATATTCTGCTGGTCGGGATTAGACACTGCTCCAATCGTCGCCCGGCATTCGGCGCGGACCATGCGCAGTTCGCCCGATGAGAGGCGCAGCAGGGCATAACCCTGGTCGCGGCCGACCAACTGCGCGTAAGTTCCAGCCGCGCGGGCGATCTGCCCGCCTTTACCGGGCTTCATTTCGACATTGTGGATGATCGTTCCGAGCGGCATGCTGCGCATTGGCATCGCGTTGCCGGGTTTGACGTCAACCCGCTCGCCCGAGACAACAGTGTCCCCCGCCTTGAGCCGCTGCGGTGCTAGAATATAAGCGAGCTCGCCGTCCTCGTAGCGGATCAGCGCGATGAAAGCGGTGCGGTTCGGGTCGTATTCGAGCCGCTCGACGGCGGCAGACATGTCGAGCTTCGCGCGCTTGAAATCGACGATCCGATAGCGCCTCTTAGCGCCCCCGCCACGCCTGCGCATTGTGATGCGCCCCGTATTGTTGCGGCCGCCCTTGCCTCGCAAGCCTTCGGTCAAGGACTTGACCGGCTTTCCTTTCCACAGCTCGCCGCGATCGACGATGACGAGCTGACGGCGCGACGGTGTCGTCGGATTGAAGGTCTTCAGTGCCATCGCATCAGATCCCCGTCGTCACATCGATGCGGTGACCCTCGCGAAGGGTCACGATCGCTTTCTTGTAGTCGGAGCGCCGCCCGGGACGGCCCCGAAAACGCTTACTCTTCCCCATCACCCGGATCGTGTTTACGGCAGTCACATTGACGCGAAATAGCCCTTCAACCGCCGCTTTGACCTCGCGCTTGGTGGCGGCGAGCGGCACGCGAAAGATCACCTGATTGTGTTCCGATACGTTCGTGGCCTTTTCGGTGATCACCGGGCTGCGGATGATATCATACATCTGCTGGCGCGTGAGCTTCGGCTCGACGCGCGGGATGACGCGAAACCGGCTCATCGGAGGCGAGCCTCTAGGTGCTCAACCGCCGCTCGGGTGAGCACGAGCAGATCACGCCGCAAGATGTCGTAGACATTGGCACCTTGCTGCGGCAGTACATCGATCTTCGGCAGGTTGCGGGCGGCGCGCAGGAAACCTTCGTCGATGACCGGACCGTCGATGATCAGCGCCGAATCCCAGCCGAGCTTCTCAAGCTGCGCGCGCAATGCCTTGGTCTTTGCTTCGGCGCAGCGGGCGGCGTCGAGGATCACCAGCTTTCCCTCACCCTGCTTGGCGGACAGCGCAGTCTTAAGGCCGAGCTTGCGCACTTTCTTCTGCAGCGAGAAGGCATGGCTGCGCACGACCGGTCCGAATATCCTCGCGCCGCCCCGGAACTGCGGCGACCGCAGACTGCCCTGGCGGGCGCGCCCTGTGCCCTTCTGCCTGTAGGGCTTCTTCGTCGTTCCCCGGATCTCGCTGATGCCCTTGGTCTTGTGGGTCCCGGCGCGCCGCTTTGCCAGCTGCCAGTTGACGACCCGGGCGAGAATATCGCCGCGAACGGGGAGGCCGAAGACGTCATCCGCGAGCTCGATGTCGCCGACCTCTTGATTGTCGAGACTGCGCACGGTCAGCTTCATCGGGCGCCTTCCCCCGCCGACTCGTCAGCTCGAACGGCAGCCGGCGACTGCCGCAGGGCAGCCGGAAACGGCAACCCCTCGGGTGCCTTGCGCTTGACGGCGTCCTTGACGAGGACGTATCCGCCTGGGCTGCCTGGAACCGATCCCTTTATGAGCAAAACACCGCGCTCGGCATCGGCCGCGATCACTTCGAGACTCTGGGTGGTCACCCGCTCGGCGCCCAAATGACCCGCCATTTTCTTGTTCTTGAACATCTTTCCTGGAGATGTGCGCTGGCCTGTAGAACCATGGCTCCGGTGCGAGACCGAAACCCCGTGGCTGGCTCCCAATCCTCCGAAATTGTGCCGCTTCATCGCACCAGCAAATCCCTTGCCGATACTAGTGCCGACCACATCGACATACTGGCCGGGGACAAAATGAGCAGCGGTGATCTCGGCTCCCACTTCGAGCAACGCGTCCTCGGAAACGCGAAACTCGGCGAGGCGGGCCTTCGGCTCCACCTTGGCCTTGGAAAAATGGCCACGTTGAGGCTTTGTTACGTTCTTTGTCTTGGCGGTGCCGACCCCAAGCTGAACCGCCGTATAACCGTCCTTCTCCCGAGTTCGTGCGGCGACGACTTGGCATATGTCCACTTTGAGGACCGTCACCGGGACGTGGTTTCCGTCCTGCGTAAAGACCCGCGTCATGCCGAGCTTCCGCGCGAGTAGACCGGTGCGCATTGCTGGCTTCTCAGAGCTTGATCTCGACATCGACCCCGGCGGCGAGATCGAGCTTCATCAGCGCGTCGACGGTCTGCGGCGTCGGGTCGACGATATCGAGCACACGCTTGTGCGTGCGGATCTCGAATTGCTCGCGCGACTTTTTGTCGACATGCGGCGAGCGAAGCACGGTGAACTTCTCAATCTTCGTCGGCAGCGGGATCGGGCCGCGCACGCGCGCCCCGGTCCGTTTCGCCGTATTGACGATTTCGCTCGTCGACTGATCGAGCACGCGATGGTCGTAGGCGCGCAGCCGAATGCGGATGTTCTGATTGTCGCCGAGTGCCATTGTCTCTTCCGATTGTTTCGGCTTCGCGCGCCGACCCGTTGTCCCAGCCGATTACTTTATGATTTTGGCGACGACGCCGGCGCCGACGGTGCGGCCGCCTTCGCGGATTGCAAAGCGCAGGCCCTCGTCCATCGCGATCGGCGCGATCAGTTCGATCTCCATCGACACATTGTCGCCCGGCATCACCATCTCGGTGCCCTCCGGCAGATGCACGGTGCCGGTGACATCGGTCGTGCGGAAATAGAATTGCGGCCGATAATTGCCAAAGAACGGCGTGTGCCGGCCGCCCTCCTCCTTGGTCAGGATATAGGCCTCGCACTGAAAGCGGGTATGCGGCGTGATCGAGCCGGGGGCGGCCAAGACCTGGCCGCGCTCGACCTCCTCGCGCTTGGTGCCGCGCAGCAGCGCCCCGATATTGTCGCCCGCCTCGCCCTGATCAAGCAATTTGCGGAACATCTCAACGCCAGTCACCACGGTCTTGGCGGTCGGCCTGAGGCCGACGATCTCAACCTCGTCGCCGACCTTGATGACGCCGCGCTCAACCCGCCCGGTCACTACCGTGCCGCGCCCCGAGATCGTGAACACATCCTCGATCGGCATCAGGAACGGCCGGTCCTTGGCGCGTTCCGGTTGCGGCACGTAAGTGTCGACCGCCTCCATCAGCGCGGTGATCGAAGCGTGCCCCAGCTCGGGGTTGCGCCCCTCCAGCGCAAACAGCGCCGAGCCGCGAATGACCGGAATGTCGTCGCCCGGGAACTGATAGCCGGACAAGAGCTCGCGCACCTCCAATTCGACCAGATCCAACAGTTCGGGATCGTCGACCATGTCGACCTTGTTGAGATACACCACCAGAGAGGGCACCCCGACCTGGCGCGCCAACAGCACATGCTCGCGGGTCTGCGGCATCGGCCCGTCGGCCGCCGAGACCACCAGGATCGCGCCGTCCATCTGCGCCGCCCCGGTGATCATGTTCTTGATGTAATCGGCATGCCCCGGGCAGTCGACATGCGCATAGTGCCGCTTGCCGGTCTCGTACTCGACATGCGCCGTCGCAATCGTGATGCCGCGCGCCCGCTCCTCCGGCGCCTTGTCGATCTGGTCAAACGGCACAAACGTCGCGCCGCCCTTCTCCGCCAGCACCTTTGTGATCGCCGCCGTCAGCGTCGTCTTGCCGTGGTC
>Ga0126381_100001524_pt1 | contig 24851 bp, 20 predicted proteins | sample PanSoiMetPlot_28_FD_96465 | JGI IMG/M metagenome (GOLD analysis project Ga0126381, IMG submission 96465) | Tropical forest soil microbial communities from Panama - MetaG Plot_28 | ecosystem: Environmental > Terrestrial > Soil > Tropical forest > Bulk soil | place: Panama | collected 2016-02-17 | reverse complement strand
GCGGAGAACAGAGAGACGTCGGGGATATCGCGGACGCCGTCGCCGGGATTGCCATACACCGATTGCCAGGAGGGCTTGGGATATCCGGCGCAGGTTCCGCCCACTACTCCGCTAATGGCGGGAGTTCCGGTGGCGCAGCCGCTGGGCCCCCCGCTGCCTCCGACGCCTAACAGCCGGTTATAGGTGCTGTTGCAATACCCATTTGGCCCGTAGGTGGTGGCGAAGCCGTGGAAATTCGCCAGAACCTGGCTGGCACACGATTCGTTCCAGGGAATCTCGGGGACGTACGACTTGGCTGAATCGAAGTAAGGGCTATTCACGGTGTTCCAGAAGGAGGAGGTCGCCGCGGCGGCCGTGTCGCCGAAATCGGTGCCGCCGACAGCGACGTTGTAGGGAGTCGCCGCGAAACCGCTGACACTGACGCCGTGTATCGCGACTTCGGAGCGATGGTCGGTCTCGGCGGCAGCCTCATCGCCGGCCGAGACGAAAACGGACACGCCGGCGGCGGCGGCTACTTGATACAGGGTGCTGATGTAGAGGTTCCCGGACGCGCCGCCATCGGTTTCCGACTCGCCGTAGCTGATGCTGACGATGCTCGGAAGAGGCCCGCCGTTGGTAAGCAGATTCTGCAATGCGATGAAGCCTCCAAAGTTGGTGGTGTCGGCGCACGATGCCATGACAATGGCCGCATTGGGAGCGGCCGCGCTGGCCCATTCCACGTCAATGGCCGCTTCGGAATCGGCGCCGTTCACGCCGGGTTCGATGCACGCGCTGCCGCCCGGGCCGGGCGTCGGGTGGGACTGCGTGAGTGTGCCGGACGTGTATCTGTCCAGGCCGAAGGTCTTGCGGAAGGCCGTCCAGTCGCCGGATCCGTTGTAGAGGTCGGTATCTTCGAGGACGACGATGGTCTGTCCCTGTCCGGTGAATCCGCCGGCAAATGCGGGATTCAGGTTGTAGATGGTCGCCAGGTCGCCTGGAACGAGCGGGTAGCTGCTCGAGCCGACCGTGTAGTCCATCTTGGGAACCCACATGGGGCTCGGCATGATGTCGCTCATCGAGACCACCCCCGCGACCGCGGGCAGCAGAGCTTCTGGAATGCGGGGATCGTTCATGTTAGCGAAGCGGCGGCGGCCCCCGACGTCCAGATAGTGGATCTCGGTATCGAAGGCCTCTCGGATCTGGCCGGCATTGCCTGAAAAATCGATCACCATGTGGTGGGAGGCAACGCCGTTGACCGTGAATCCGTGAGCCTGAAGCCAGCGCGAAATGGTGGCGATATCTTCCGTGGAAGCTCCAAAGCGGCGTCCATATTCCGCGGCGCTAATCCATCTGTGAAAATTCGGTGACGATTTGTCAGTGAGGGATTCTACAAACTGCTTTGCCGCCAGATCGCGTTCGGATGAGCGCTTCAACTGGAGGTACATGTCCAGTTGCAGGTCCGCGGGTACCGGCCCGCGATCGTTTTGGGGGTTGGCTTCGCGGCGCGTGTTACCCGTCAACGTAACCAGACGATGTTCGTCGATCGCTTTGGTGATGAGGCCGCGCGACGCCGGCGGCTGCGCCTTGTTTCCGGACGCAAAGAAGAGCAGGAGGACGATTAAGGCAAGGATGTAAAGAGGCGGTTTAGATGGCACGGCAGGCGCTCCCAGATAAGAAACGCGATTATATTCCAGTTAGTTTCGGAAAACCAGGACTGAAATAGGCGATAGCGGGAACTTACCGTATCAGTTTCAGGCGCTGGGCGGGGATTCACTTGGCCGGTACCCGAGGTTGCAGGCATTGGACCGGAGATCCTCCGGCGGGATGGGTTGGTGGGACCGTCGGGTCGGCGCAACTGCGCGACCTGCTCGGGGCGGAGGCCGCTGCTGCATGATCCTGCGGGCGGAAATACGCGCTCGGCCGAGAGTACGCAACTGCCCTAGCTGCCGGCAACGACGCAGGGTTTGGAATCGGTGCGGCCTTCGATGAGTATGTTGTTGGGTAATTTCCTGATTCCACTGTCAGGCACAGGGCATATCGGCCGGGCCAGAAGAGAGCTTTAGGATGGTCTCGTTCGACCAACGGGCGCTCCGGAAAAGACGACGCAGTGGTCCTCAAATTGCCCTTGCATCTCCGGACACTGCCTGAAAAAATGTGAGAGGCTAAAGTCACAAACTATGCGCGTACGAGTGTTGGGAATTGTGCTGGCCGGCGGGAAGGGAACGCGGCTTTATCCACTCACCAGGGAACGGGCGAAACCCGCCGTTCCTTTTGGAGGCAAGTACCGCATCATCGACTTCGTGTTGAGCAACTTCATTAATTCAGGCATTTATTCCATTTATGTACTGACGCAGTTCCGCAGCCAGTCATTGTTACAGCACCTCAGCGAAGGATGGCAGTACGGAGGGCTGCTGAAAACACAGTTTGTGATTCCCGTGCCGGCGCAGATGCGGTCGCCGGGCGAAACCTGGTATCAGGGGACGGCCGATGCCATTTACCAGAACATCAATCTGGTGGAACAGTCGGATCCGGACGTGGTGGCGATTTTCGGCGGAGACCATATTTACCGCATGAACATCACCAGCATGATTGAATATCACCTGGAAAAAGGCGCGGATGTTACGGTGGCAGCGATTCCGGTGGAGCGGAAGTTCGCCGCCGATTTCGGCGTCATCGAGGTAGCCGAGGACGGCCGCATCCTGGCCTTTCATGAGAAGCGACCGGATGCGCCTACCATTCCGGGTGACAACGAGCGGGTGTTTGCTTCCATGGGCAATTACGTTTTTTCCACCCGCACGCTGCTCAAGCTGCTGCACGAGGATGCGAGCGAGACGGAGACCGCGCACGATTTCGGCCGCAACATCCTGCCCAAGCTGGCCGGAAAGTCCGCCATTTATGCGTACGATTTCCAGACGAACCGCATTCCGGGCGAGCCTCCGGACGCGGCTCCGTACTGGCGCGACGTCGGCACCATCGAGGCGTACTACGAGGCCAATATGGACCTGCGTGCGGTGAAGCCGGCACTCAACCTCTATAACCGCAAGTGGCCGGTGCGCAGCGTGAGCTATCCGGATCCGCCGGCGAAGTTCGCCTTCGACCAGGACGACCGGCGCGGACAGGCGATCGACAGCATTGCCTCGGGCGGTTGCCTGCTGACGGGCGGGACGGTCCGCAATTCGGTGTTGGGCCGAGGTGTACGCGTTCACTCCGGCGCCGTGGTGGAAGAATGCGTGATTCTGGACAACTGCGATATCGGCCGCCGTGCGCGGCTCCGTCGCTGCATCCTGGACAAGAACGTACGGGTGCCGGAGGACGCCGAAATCGGCTTCGACCTCGAGCGGGACCGGAAGAACCATTACGTTTCCGAGAGCGGGATTGTGGTGATCAGCGGCGAACGCTCGCCGGTGGACATCACGACGCTGATGGTGTCCGCGTAATTTGTCTAATTCATGGAACACCAGATCGAAGCCTGGATCGGGCAGTACGGGTACTTTGCCATCTTTGCCCTGCTGGTGTTGGGCATTGTCGGTCTGCCGGTCCCCGACGAGACTTTGCTTACGTTCACGGGATACCTGGTGTTTCGGGGACGGCTGCGGCTACCTCTGAGCTATGCCGCCGCGGTGGCCGGGAGTCTGTGCGGCATCACGCTGAGCTATGTACTCGGCAAGACATTCGGATTGGGTCTGATCCACCGCTATGGTCGATACCTGCGGATCACCGAGGAGTATGTGGCGAAAGCTCACGCGTGGTTCGCACGGGTGGGGCACTGGGGTCTCACCTTCGGCTATTTCGTGCCGGGCGTGCGGCATCTCACCGCCTATGCCGCGGGCATGAGCGAAGTGGAATGGCCGCAGTTTGCGCTCTTCGCTTATACCGGCGGCTTCCTTTGGGTGGGTGCCTTCCTCGCGCTGGGCTATTTCCTCGGCGAGCGGTGGGAGGCGGTGGAACGCAACATCCACCGCTATCTGCTGCTCGCCACGATCGCGGCGGTTATCGCGCTGGCGGCGTGGCTGGTGTGGCGGAGGTGGGCGCGGGCGAAAGGTGAGTAATCGCCAGAGCGACGGCCACGACGACCGCGCATCCGATGGCGTTGTACCACAGCCAGGAAATGTGAGTGAACAGAAACGCTCCGAAGATGGCCGCTTCCCCCGCGATCATGCCGATGAACGCCGCCGTGCCGCGCACCCGGCGGAAGGCGAATGCCAGCACGAAGCAGCCCAGCAGCGACCCGTAGAAGAGCGATCCCACGCGGTTCACCGCCACGATGAGCGGTCCCAGGCGATTGCCCCAGCCGGCGAAAGCTACCGCGTAAGCGCCCCAGAACAGGGTGGCCCATCGGGAGGCGCTGAGGTAATGGTGGTCGCTTTGTCCGCGGCGGATATGGCGGCGATAGATATCGACGATGGTAACGGTGGCCAGCGAGTTGATCTCGCCGGAACTGGCCGACATCGTGGCCGCAAAGATCACGGCGATCACCAGGCCGACGATGCCAACCGGCAGAAAGCGCGTCACGAAGCTCAGAAAGATGTAATTGGTATCGTTGAAGCCCTGCGGGCCGCCGGCGCTTTCCACCAGGGCCGACGCCGTGCGGCGCGCTGTATCCATTTGCCGCTGGGCTCGGCGGTAGGCGGATTTCTGGCGCTCGACGGCGGCAGTATCGCCGGCTCTGTTGGCGGCGGCCAGGGCCAGGGCGGCGGCGCGGCGTTCCTCAAAAGCACTCTGAAAATCGCGTGCCACGGGCTGGTAGCCCTCAATCGATTCGATGCGTGCCAGCTCGGCCCGCTGGAACAGCAGCGGCGGCTGCACGAACAGATAGAACACGAACACCATGGCGCCGATAAACAGAATGAAGAACTGCATCGGGATCTTGGCCACGGCATTGAACAGCAGGCTGAGACGGCTTTCGGCGATAGACCGGCCTGTGAGGTAGCGCTGCACCTGCGACTGGTCGCAGCCGAAGTAAGAGAGAAAGAGAAATGTTCCGCCGAGCAGACCGCTCCAAATGTTGAACTGGTCGTTCCAATCGAAGCGGGTCGTGACGGCGTTGAGGCGGCCCGCCGCGCCTGCCAGAAAAACTGCGTCCGAGAACGAAACCGTAGACGGCAGCAGAACGAACACCATGATCAGCGCCACCAGCAGGCCGAGGAAGATGATGCCCATCTGCTGAACGTCGGACCAGGTGACGGCCTTGATGCCGCCGAGCACCGTGTAGGTCACAACCGTAATGCCCATCATCAGGGTCGTGACCCGCTCCGGCCAGCCCATGATGGCGGAGAGCACGATCGCCGGTGCGTAGATCGTGACCCCCGCGGAAAGGCCGCGCTGGCAGAGGAAGATGACGCTGGCTAGCCCACGCGTTTTCGCATCGAAGCGGTTTTCCAGATACTCGTAGGCGGTGTAGACCTTGGCGTGATGGAAGACCGGCACAGCGGTCATGCAGATGACCACCATGGCGATGGGCAGTCCGAAATAAAACTGCACGAAGCGCATGCCGTCCACGTAGGACTGGCCGGTCGTGGAGATGAAGGTTACGGCGCTGGCCTGGGTGGCCATGATGGAGAGCGCCATGGCGTACCAGGGCATGCTCTTGCCGGCCAGCAGGTAACGATCGACCGTATTGCTGCCGCGGGCGCGATAGAGGCCGTAGGCAATGATGGAAACCAACGAGGCAATCAGGACAATCCAGTCCAGGGTCCTCATCGGTACGCTCGGGTGAAGAGATAAAAGGACGCGATGAGGCCAGCCAGATAGATCAGTACGGCGGTGTACACGCGGCGCCACGTACCGAGAAAAGGCGGCGGGTCGTCTCGAACGTCGCGCGGGCCGGCCATGTGGGGAGTTTAGCACGCGGGGGCTGGAAGGCCCTCATCGCGGAGAGGCGGAGTTGCGGAGGGCCCAGGCAGAATCTTCTTTGCGCATTTCTCCGCCCCTCCGCACGGAAAAGAAGGTTCCCTGTTCCCGGGGAATTCCCGCTACAGTAGAGCTTCATGCTTTCTCCGGAAACCCGCGGGCGATGGGCGGCCGCGCTGGTGGTGTGCGCCATCTTTTTCGTCTTTGCGGGAGATGGCATTGGCGGCTACTTCACACCCGACGACATGATGAATTTTTACAAGGCTTGGGCAGCGTCCCCTGCCGAACTGCTTCACCAGGACCGGCCGGTGGCGCAGGCAGTGTACCGCGTTATGTTCGCGCTGTTCGGGCTCCATCCGTTACCGTTCCGGCTGGTGGCTTTCGTCCTGCTGCTGGCAAACCTGGCGCTGCTCTACCGTTTCTGCCTGCGGTTGGCGGGCTCGCGCGAAATCGCGGCGCTGGCGTGTTTGCTCGGCGTGTACCACGCTCATCTGGCGGATCTATATTACAGCAGCGGCACTTACTACGACCTGCTGTGCTGGCTGTTCGTGTTATGGTTCTTCGACTACTACGCTGGCATTCGCGCGCAAAGCCGTTTTCCGAACGGCCGGCAAACGGCGGCTCTGGTTGCACTATATGGTCTTGCGCTCGGGTCCAAGGAGATGGCCGTCATGCTGCTGGTTGACGTGCCCGTGTACGAGCTTCTGTACCAGAAGAATCTCGCAGGCTGGCTGCGTCGCGGCGCGTGGTTCTGGTGGCTCAGCCTGCCGCTGACGGGGTGGTACGCTGCCGCCAAATTGACGGGGCCACACGCCATGACGGCAAACCCGGACTACGCGCCGCAGTTTTCAGCGCACGCCTTTTTTACCGGATGGCGCCACTACCTCGACGATCTGTTCTACGGCGCCATCCCCTTCAATACAACTAAGATCGTCGTGCTGTTCGCAGTCATGCTGGCGCTGGCCGTGTACACGAAACGCCGCGAGATGCTTTTCGGCTGGGTGATCGCGGTAGCGGGAGCCTTGCCCGTGGTTTTCATTCCGCCGCGCGGCTTCTTTGCGATCTACCTGACGCTGCCGGGTTGGTTTCTATTTGCTGCCTCGACGTTAACGCTGCTGCGCGACAGCCTCCTAGATCGCCTGCCGGGATGGGCCGCGGCCTTCGGCGCCCGGCCGGAACAGCTTGCGCTGTTCGCAGCGCTGGCGTTAATTCTTGTTCCCGTTGACCGCTGGCGCAAGCCGATCGGCAACTCCTGGGTGGCCGGCAACTATCAGTCCATCCGCGCCGTGCTTGATCCTCTGAGCCGCGGAGCTCCGCTGCGGCGCGGCGCGCGAGTGCTCTTTCTCCAGGATCCATTCGATCCAGGAGATTGGATCTTGAGCAACATGTTCCGCCTCTATTTTCGCGACGAGACGCTACGGGTAGACCGCGTGAAGGAGCATCCGGAGCTGGCCGCCGCGGCGACCACCTACGATCGCGTTTACGTACTGGACGGCATGGAGTTGCGAGTTATTTCGCGGTAGGATTGCGGCGCGAGCAGGATGCACCTTGATATTCGTGCCGCGTCACTTTGACGATGGAGATGGTCTTGGCTCGTTCGTCGACCTTGGCCTCGACCTCGACGTGATATCCAAGGTCGTCAATCACCCCAGGGTAGTCCTTCACCGTGAATATCGCTTTGGCCTGTTCGCTGATGAAGACCGCCGCCGCGCCCTTCCCGATGCAGCTCTTGGCGCATTCGGGATTGGTGGGAGCGATTATGCCGGACCGGACGCGACCCGACGCGCAACCGTAATCGGAAAACCATCCGGTCCAGGTGACGGTCTTGTCGGCGGCTGCGGCCGTCGCGAGACAAAGAGCGAGCGTGCCAAATACGATGCGGAGCACTTGTTCCCTCCGCCGGTTGGACGCCGCGGCCGGACGGCGGTTAGGCAGCTTGTCTTAGTGACTTTGCAACCCTCCACCCGCTTACACTCGTGGCTTCCGACATGCACGCGCACGCGCATTCGGAGCCGCGAGCGGAGGGCTGTGATGCAACCGGGACGCTCGATCTACCGCTCGTGTACGTCCTCTAGATACGTGTACCCGTGCAGGCCTTCTTCGTAGAACTTCAGCAGGGCGCCGCTCTCCTCGTAGCTGAGCCGGCCTTCGCGCAAGGCGGCCTCCACATCGCGTCGCAGCTTGGTAACCAGCGTCTCGCTCTTGAACTGCACGTAGTCGAGCACTTCGCGGACGGTGTCGCCTTTGATCACGGAATCCAGGATCGTCTCGCCCGTGGGGCCTATCCGCACGTGCACCGCGTTGGTATCGCCGAACAGGTTGTGCAGATCGCCCAGGATTTCCTGGTAGGCGCCAAGCAGGAACGCGCCCAGGTAGTAATCGCCTCCGTCGAAAGGATGTAGCGAAAGCGTTCGCTTTACGTCGCGACGGTCGATGAAGGCATCCACCTTGCCGTCGGAATCGCAGGTGATATCGCCTAGCACGGCCGGGCGGGTAGGCTGTACCTCAAGACGGTGGATCGGCATCACCGGGAATAGCTGCTTGATCGCCCAGCTGTCCGGCATGCTCTGGAACAGCGAAAAATTGCAGAAGTAAGTGTCGGAGAGCATGGCGTCGATGCCCTCCAGTTCTTCGGGGAAGTAATCGAGATCGCTCGCCAGTTTCTGGATGCGGCGGCAGATGGCCCAGTAGAGATTCTCCGCGATACAGCGCTGCTCGAGCGAGAGATACCCTAGGCTGAACAGGTTGAGCGCCTGGTCGAGCGCCTGCTGCGCGTCGTGGTAGCTCTCCAGCAGATTCTTGGCGGTAAGTCCCCGGAACGTCTCCTGCAGGTCGATCAGCGGCTGTTCGGCGTCTGGCGGAGGCTCGGGCGGTACGTCGGCGTCGCCCATACCGGCCACCCCCAGGACGTTGAACACCAGCACGCTGTGATACGCCGCGATAGCGCGCCCGCTCTCCGTAATGATCGTGGGATGCGGCACCTCGACCTCGTCGCACACGTTCTGCACGTGATAGATCACGTCGTTGGCGTATTCCTGCAGCGTGTAGTTGACGCTCGATTCGAAGTCCGTCTGCGACCCGTCGTAATCGATGCCCAGCCCGCCACCCACGTCGAGGTAGCGCAAACCCGCGCCGGCACGGGCAAGATCGACGTAGACGCGCGCGGCTTCGTTGACCGCGCCTTTGATCTGGCGGATGTTGGTGATCTGGCTGCCCAGGTGGAAATGAAGCAGGTTGAGGCAGTCGGCCATGCCGAGCGCTTTCAGTTCCTGCAGGGCGCGCATGGCTTCGGTGGCGGAGAGGCCGAACTTGGAGCGGTAGCCGCCCGATGACTTCCAGCGGCCGGACCCGCGGCTGGCCAGTTTCACGCGCAGGCCGATCATCGGCCGGACGCCGACGCGCGCGCTGTATTTCAAAATCAAGTGCAGTTCGGTGTACTTTTCGACCACCGGGATAATGTGCCGGCCCACCTTTTGCGCCAGCATCGCCATCTCGATGTACTCATCGTCCTTGAAGCCGTTGCAGATGATGGGAGTGTCGTTATCGGCCAGCGCCATCACCGCCATTAGCTCGGGTTTGGAGCCGGCTTCGAGGCCAAAGTTGAAAGGTTTGCCGAACTCCAGCACCTCTTCCACGACCTGGCGCTGCTGGTTTACTTTGATGGGGTAAACGCAGCAATAGCCGCCCTGGAAATGGTGCTCCGCGATGGCCGTCTGGAAGGCGCTGTGCAACTCCCCGAGCCGGTGTTTGAGAATGTCGGCGAACCGGATGAGGATCGGCAGGTCGATGCCGCGCAGCACGAGGGTGTCGACCAGTTGCTTGAGATCGATGGACCGGGCCGGGTCCTTTTCGGGGTGCACCCGGATGTGTCCGTTGTCGCCGACCGAGAAATAACCTTTGCCCCACGCAGCGACGTCGTAGAAGTCGCTTGCGACTTGCGGGGTCCATCGTTCCGTGGGCTCCACGACCATCGAGCCCTTGCGACCGTTTCTTTCCAACTTCCCTTGTTCTCCTTAATCTTCCAGTGTCGTAGAAAGGTGCCGAGTAGGCAAGAAGAAAAACGTTACAAGAGGAAGCCAACGAGCAGAGGGCCCGGGGCGCCCGGCGCGCGTCGCCACTCGTATTCGCGATCCGGATCGTAGTGGGCGCTGGTCACCCCGAACTTGCCGGCGGCGAGATGGAAGGCACTTCGACGACACACTCGGTGCTCGGGCCCGGGTCACCGAGAATGCCCACGATGACATGAGACTCCGGCAGGCGCTTCTGCCAATTCCCGAAGCCGCGCCGGGGACCTACTCCTGATGGGCAAGTCGAGGCCGGGCCCCTTGGGCCGCTCCTCTGTGCAGCCGCAGCGCTGGCAAGCGTCTTGTGTGTCCATAAGCTGCTCCCCGTCGATTGGAACCAGCAAGGGTGGGTTGACCTCCGCGACCGTCGGATGGACCTGATACACGCGAAATACCCGGCGGGTTTCCGTTCGACAACAGCGGGCTTTCTGTAGGGCCTGTCGCCCTCCCTCTGCCAGACCATCAAGTCCAGAAGCGCCATGCCGCGCACCTCCCCCACCTTCCGGGTAACGCTTTATCCGGTGGACTCTGCTGGAGGGGCCCGTTCCTCATGCGGATTCGCCAGGGGGATACGCGTCGGAGCCTGCCAGTTCTCCCCGGTCCCGGTGCCTGCGGAACGCCATCCGTTCCAGGGCGGGCTTGCACCCATTCAACCCCCCGCCGCATCCATTAAATGAGTAATCTTGACTAGAAAGTACAGATTAGCTAATCTGGTTTCAGTCCAATAGTTTAGGAGTCTCTGCGGTGAGCGATTCGACCAACACAATCGAAACATTTGCGAATCAGGAGTATAAGTGGGGCTTCGTCACGGAGATCGAAGCCGACGCGATCCCCCGCGGCCTGAACGAGGACGTGATCCGCCTGATTTCGGCAAAGAAGCAGGAGCCGGAGTGGCTGCTCGAATGGCGGCTGAAAGCCTATCGCCATTGGCTCACCATGACCGAGCCTACTTGGGCCAATGTCCACTACCCTGCCATCGACTACCAGGACATTATTTATTACGCCGCACCCAAAACTAAAAAGGACGCGCCGAAGAGTCTCGACGAAGTCGACCCCGAACTCCTGAAGACTTATGAAAAGCTGGGCATCCCGCTGAAAGAGCAGGAGATGCTGGCTGGCGTCGCGGTGGACGCGGTGTTCGACAGCGTTTCCGTAGCCACCACCTTCAAAGAGAAGCTGAAGGCCATGGGCATCATTTTCTGCTCGTTTTCGGAGGCTGTCCGGGAGCACCCGGATCTGGTGAAGCAATACCTGGGAACGGTGGTGCCGAGCTCGGATAATTTCTTCGCGGCATTGAATTCGGCGGTGTTCAGCGACGGCTCATTCTGCTACGTGCCGAAGGGCGTGCGCTGCCCCATGGAGCTGTCGACCTATTTCCGTATCAACGCCAAAGACACCGGGCAATTCGAACGAACCCTGATCGTGGCCGACGAAGGCGCCTACGTGAGCTACCTGGAAGGCTGCACGGCGCCCATGCGCGACACCAATCAATTGCATGCCGCGGTGGTCGAGCTCGTGGCGCTCGAGAAAGCCCAGATCAAGTATTCGACGGTGCAGAACTGGTATCCGGGTGATAAGGAAGGCAGGGGCGGCATCTACAACTTCGTCACCAAGCGCGGCGCCTGCCGCGGTACCAATTCCAAGATCTCGTGGACGCAGGTGGAGACGGGCTCGGCCATCACCTGGAAGTATCCGAGCTGTCTGCTGATCGGTGACAACTCGGTGGGCGAGTTTTACTCGGTGGCCCTGACGAACAATTATCAGCAGGCCGATACCGGCACCAAGATGATCCACATCGGCAAGAACACGACCAGCACCATCGTCTCCAAAGGCATCTCGGCCGGCCACGGGCAGAACACGTACCGCGGCGGCGTCAAGATCCTGAAGGGCGCGCACGGAGCCCGCAACTACTCGCAGTGCGATTCGCTGCTGCTGGGCGACAAGTGCGGCGCGCATACGTTCCCGTACCTGGAAGTGAAAAACACGTCGTCGACGGTGGAGCACGAGGCGTCCACTTCGAAGATCGGCGAGGACCAGATTTTCTACTGCCGCCAGCGCGGCATTTCGACCGAAGACGCGGTGTCGATGATCGTGCACGGCTTCTGCAAAGAAGTCTTCCGCGAACTGCCGATGGAGTTCGCCGTGGAGGCGCAGAAGCTGTTGGGAGTGAGTTTGGAAGGAAGCGTAGGGTAAAGGCAAGGGCTCTCTGAAAGACCTAAAGGCGCAAAGAAAAAGAAATGGCACTGTTAGAGATCAAAGGTTTACACGCGAAAGTTGGAGAGAGGGAAATTCTGAAGGGCATCGACCTTACAGTCGATCGAGGCGAAGTGCACGCCATCATGGGCCCGAATGGTTCGGGCAAGAGCACGCTGGCACAGGTGCTGGCGGGCCGTGAGCTATACCAGGTGACGGGTGGCCGGGTAACGTACGACGGCAAGGAGCTGCTTGAGATGGCGCCGGAAGAGCGCGCGCAGGCGGGCATTTTCCTCGCGTTCCAGTACCCGGTGGAGATTCCCGGCGTGAGCAACATGTACTTTCTCAAGGCCGCGCTCAACACCATCCGCAAGAGCCAGGGACTGGAAGAGCTGGATGCCATGGACTTCCTGAACCTCATCCGCGAAAAGATGACGCTGATGAAGATGGATCAGACGCTGCTCAATCGGCCGGTGAATACCGGGTTTTCGGGCGGCGAGAAGAAGCGGAACGAGATCTTCCAGATGGCCGTGCTGGAGCCGAGGCTGGCGATTCTCGACGAGACCGACTCCGGCCTTGATATCGACGCGTTGAAGCTGGTCGCGCACGGCGTGAACTCCATGCGCAGTAACGATCGGGGCATGGTGGTAGTGACGCACTACCAGCGCCTGCTCAATGAGATCGTGCCGGACTACGTACACGTGCTGGCCGAGGGAAAGATCGTTAAGTCGGGCGGCAAGGAACTGGCGCTCGAGCTCGAAGCAGGCGGGTACGCGGCGCTGGGCATCTATGACGAAGCCGAGACGGTAGGCAAGCCATGACGGCGGCCACGCAACAAACCGGAGTGTGGCTGGACGCCTTCACGCGGCAGAAGGCGGCGGAGGCGTGGATCATGGAACTGCGCCAGGCGGCTTTCGCGCGCTTCGCGGAGCTGGGATTCCCCACCACCCACGACGAAGAGTGGCGCTTTACGAATGTGGCGCCGATCGCGCGTGCCGAATTCGCTGTACGGCCGGCGGTGGGGCGGGCTGTTGGCCTGTCCACCAGCAACCTCGAAGAGGCTCGCGATATTCTCGGCAAGCATGCCTCCCATCAGGAAAACGCCTTTGTAGCGCTGAATGCTGCGTTCCTGGACAATGTCACCTTCATCCGCATCCCCCGCGGCGCGGTCATGGAGCAGCCGATTGAGATTACCTTTGACGCCGGAGAGGCCAACGGCCACGCTCATCATCCGCGGACGCTGATTGTCGTAGGTGCGGATGCCCACTGCACCATCGTGGAGAAATATACGGGCAGCGGTTCGTACTTCACCAACGCGGTGACGGAGATCGTGGCGGGCGACGGCGCGGTGGTCGATCACTATAAGGTGCAGCTGGAAGACGAAAGCGCGTTCCATGTAGCTACGCTAAAAACCACCCTCGGCCGCAGCGCGAATTTTTCGACGCACAACATTTCACTCGGCGGCGCGCTGGTCCGGAACGATATCGGCGCCACCTTGTCGGAAGGAACCGAAGCCATCATCAACGGTCTTTACGTGGTCAACGGGACGCAGCACGTCGACAATCACACGACGATCGACCACGCCAAGCCGCACGGAACCAGCCACGAACTGTACAAGGGCATTCTGGACGGCAAGGCTACCGCGGTCTTCAACGGCCGGATCATGGTGCGCAAAGACGCGCAGAAGACGGATTCGAAGCAGACCAACAAGAACCTGGTGCTTTCCGATGAAGCCGTGATCAACACGAAGCCTGAGCTGCAGATTTTTGCCGATGACGTGCGCTGCACGCACGGCGCCACCATCGGGCAGTTGGATGCGGAGTCGCTGTTCTATTTGCAATCGCGCGGCATCGGCAAGGAGCAGGCGCGCAACCTCTTGACCTACGCGTTTGCGAAGGACATCGTGGACCGCATCAAGGTGCAGAGTTTGCGGGACTCGCTCGAACGGGTCCTGTTCGAGAAATTTCATGAGTACTCTCACTAGCAGGGTTGCTACTTCGTTCGACGTGGAGCGGATCCGGGAAGATTTCCCGGTCCTGAAACAGACCATCCACGGCAAACAGCTCGTGTATCTCGATAGCGCCGCCACTGCGCAAAAACCGTATGCCGTGATCGAGGCGATCCGCAAATTCCACGAAGTGGATTGCGCCAACATCCACCGCGGTGTGCACGAGCTGAGCCAGCGGTCGACCGCCGCCTACGAAGAGGCGCGCGGCAAGGCGAAGCGTTTCCTCAACGCCAAGAGCAAGGCCGAGCTGATTTTCGTCCGCGGCACCACCGAGGCGGTCAACCTGGTGAGCAATACCTGGGGCCGCCGGAACGTGAAACAGGGCGACGAGATCATCATTTCGGCGCTGGAGCACCACTCCAATATCGTGCCCTGGCAGATGCTGTGCGAAGAGACGGGCGCGAAGCTGCGGGTGATTCCGATGAATGACCGCGGCGAGCTGCTCATCGAGGAATATGCGAAGCTGCTCAGCCCGCGGACCCGCATGGTGGCGTTTGCGCATGTCTCGAACGCTCTGGGAACGGTGAATCCCGTCCGCCAGATGATCGAGATGGCGCGCGGCGCCGGCGCTTTGACGCTGATCGACGGAGCGCAGGCGGCGCCGCACCTGAAGGTGGATGTGCAAGCGCTCGACGCCGATTTCTATGCCTTCTCCGGCCACAAGATGTGCGGGCCGACGGGCATCGGTTTTCTTTACGGCAAGACAAAGCTGCTGGACGAAATGCCGCCTTACCAGGGCGGCGGCGACATGATCCGCACGGTAACGTTCGAAAAAACCACCTACAACGAGCTGCCGTACAAATTCGAAGCAGGGACGCCGAATATCGCCGGCGGCATCGGCATGGGCGCGGCATTCGATTACATCAACAAAATAGGGCTCGACAAGATTGCGGCCTACGAGCATGAACTGCTGGAATACGGCACCCAGGCGCTTTCCCGGATCTCCGGCCTGCGCATCATCGGAACGGCTCGGGAAAAGGCGGCGGTGCTCTCCTTTGTGATCGAGGGCATCCACCCGCACGATATCGGAACGGTGCTCGACCGGCAGGGAATCGCGGTGCGGACCGGCCACCACTGCGCGCAGCCGGTAATGGATCGCTTCCATGTGCCGGCTACAACGCGTGCGTCGCTGGCGTTCTATAACACGTTCCAGGAGATTGACGCGCTGGCGGCGGGATTGGAAAAAGTAAAGGAGGTTTTCTCCTGATGGTGCACGATCTTTACCAGGAGATCATCCTGGACCACAGCAAGCACCCGCGGAACTGCCATGCCATGGCGGAGGCGAATCGGCAAGCCGAAGGCTATAACCCGCTTTGCGGCGACAAACTCAAGCTGTTCCTCAAAATGGATGGCGACAAGGTGGTGGACGCCAGCTTCGAAGGCTCAGGCTGCGCCATCTCGACGGCTTCGGCGTCGCTCATGACCGAGACCCTTAAGGGCAAGACGCGGCAGGAAGCCATGGAGATGCTCGAGAAGTTCCATGAGCTGCTGACCACCGATACTCCCGTACGCCAGGACCTGGGTAAACTTGTCGTGTTTTGCGGCGTGCGCGACTATCCCGCGCGTGTGAAATGCGCCACGCTGGCGTGGCACACTCTGAAGTCCGCGTTGAGCGGCTCAGCAGAAGTGGCGAGCACCGAATGATATCGAAGGACCAAGTCATCGCGGCGCTGCGGAAGGTCTACGACCCCGAAATGCCGGTCAACATCTACGAGCTCGGCCTGATCTACGGGATCGAGATCGACGAAGCCGGCGGCGTGACGGTGAAGATGACCCTCACGGCTCCCAATTGCCCTGTGGCGGGAACGCTGCCGGGTGAAGTGGAGCGCGCGGTGCGATCGGTGCCGGGCGTGGCGAACGCGAAGATCGATCTGACGTTCGATCCGCCGTGGACGAAAGCGCGCATGTCGGAAGCCGCCAAGCTGGCGCTGGGCCTGGAAGACATCATTCCCATCGCGAGGTTAAGCCGATGAAACTGAGCGCCAACGAAGAATACGGCGTTCGCTGCCTGGTGCGCCTCGCTTATGCCGGTTATGCCGGCGATGGGCTGACCATTCCGGAGATCAGCCAGGCGGAAGGCGTTTCCCCGGCTTATGCCGCCAAGATCCTGCGCGTGCTGCGCAAGGGCGGTTTCGTCAAAGCCGCGCGCGGCAAAGACGGCGGCTACACCCTGGCGCGTCCCGCCGAGGAGATCGTCATCGGCGACGTGATCGACGTGCTCGGCGGACGGCTGTTCGAAAGCAACTTCTGCGATAGCCATTCCGGCCAGGCAGCCATCTGCACGCGGTCTGTGGACTGCTCCGTGCGATCCCTATGGCGCGCCGTGCAGGTAGCTGTCGACCAGGTGCTCAGCAAAGCCACACTGCGCGATCTTCTGCAGAACGAAGAAGAAATGAATTCGTGGGTGCGCCAGATTCCAGGCGCAAACGGCCTACGCGTGATGTAGGCGGTAGCCTACATCGAGTTCTTCGGCGATGGCCGTCAGACGCGTGTCCGCGGTCCAGAGCGGCACGCGTGCCGCCAGGGCGGAGGCGAGAAGGTGGACGTCGATCCACCCGATGCCGCGGCCACCGAGCCGGCGTGGCTGAACCAGCGACACGACCTCTGCATGCGCGATGCGCTTTACCTGGTGCATGCGCACATAGTCAGCCAGGAGCCCTCTGCGCCCTCCCCAATCTCCCATAAGAAGTTCGCCGTAGACCAGTTCATGCCCGGCGGCCTGCTGGTCCAGCAATAGCGTGCGGGTTTTGGAGAAGAACGGCTCTTGTCCGCAAAGGAAACGCACCCACACCGACGTGTCAAGCAGCACCATTATGCCGGCCGCCTACGGGACGACTTGGCACCCGCCTTCCTTTCCTGCGGGTCCTCGAACTCGGGGCGGCGCCGCGGTAATCCTGGGCATTCGGTTCGGTTCCCCCAAAGGCGGCCAGCCACTCGTATGCCGCCTTGCGGATCAAGGACTCCAGGCCGAGCCGGATCGCCTCCGTATCGGTCGTTGCGCCACACGCGTCCTTGGCTTGGCGTAGCAGTTCTGCCCCGGTCCCTTCGCCCGCAAGAGCCGAATTCGCGCCTTGCCGGTCTTCGTATCTCATTTATTTGCTGTTAATTACAAAATATATAATGTGTTTGCTAAATATACTTGACAATATTATGCTCATATTTTATTATGTGATTGTGTTGAGGTTTCTAAACGGAAGATGTTGAACCGACACCAAGAGTTCTATGAGGAGTATAAAAACAATGTCTCTCAGCCACTTCGATCCCTTGGCCAGCCTGCGCTTGTTCGAAGATAGCTTTGCCCGCCTGCTGCATGAACCGGCGGCGAATCGCCCCTGGGCACCCGCCGTCGACATTTACGAGACGGAAAACGAGCTGGTTCTGAAGGCCGATGTCCCGGATGTCGACCAGAAGGACATCGGCGTGCGCGTGGAGAACCAGACACTGACCATTTCCGGCGAGCGTAAGTTCGAGCATCGCGATAACAGTAAGGGTTTCCACCGCATCGAGCGGAATTACGGCACTTTCTCCCGCAGCTTCGCGGTGCCAAACAGCTTCGACACCGATAAGATTACGGCTACCTTCCGCAACGGCGTCCTCAGTGTGGCGCTGCCCAAGAAAGAAGCTGCCAAGCCGCGTCAGATCCAAGTCGCCGTGGAAGCGTAAAGCATCTAACGTGATAGGGGCGCAAGTCAGGAGCCCGGAGTCAAAATAAAACCTGGCGAACGGTTTTTGAGGGGTGGGCAGGCGATGGAGCCGGCATACGGCACTGAGCCTGCCCGGTGTTTTTTGGGAAAAAGGAAATGTTTCGAATCGACAGACTGACTCAAAAAGCGCAGGAAGCGCTGCAGAAAACGCAGAGCGTTGCGGAAAAGCAGGGCGGGCAGGTGATGTTTCCGCTTCACCTGCTCATCGCCCTGGCCCAGGAAAAGGAAGGCATTGTGCGCCCAGTGCTGGAAAAATGCGGCGTGCCTCCGGACGGAATCGTCTCCGAGGCGGAGAGGATGATGGCGAACCTTCCGGCGGTCGCCGGTCCGGGCAACCAGCCCGGCATGTATCTTTCACAGCCGTTGAACCAAGTCCTCGAGCACGCATTCGACGAAGCCACCCATTTTAAGGACGAGTTCGTCTCCACCGAGCACCTGCTGCTGGCCTTGGCCGAGCAGCGCAGCGATCCGGCCGGTCAACTTCTCGACCGCGCAGGCGCGACCCATGACGCCATTCTGAAGGCGCTCGTGGGCATCCGCGGTTCGCAGCGGATTACGGACCAGAACCCGGAGTCGAAATACCAAGCGCTCGAGCGCTATGCCCACGACCTTACCGAGATGGCCAAGCAGAGCAAGCTCGACCCGGTCATTGGGCGCGACGAAGAGATCCGCCGCGTGATGCAGGTCCTCAGCCGCCGTACCAAGAACAATCCCGTGCTGATCGGCGAGCCGGGCGTCGGTAAGACCGCCATCGTCGAAGGATTGGCGCAGCGGATCGTTCGCGGCGACGTGCCCGATCAGCTCAAAAGCAAAAAGCTCGTGTCGATCGATCTTGGTTCGATGATCGCCGGCACGAAGTTCCGCGGCGAATTCGAAGACCGGCTGAAGGCCGTGGTGCGCGAAATCATCGACTCCAACGGTGAAATCATCTGCTTCATCGACGAGTTGCACACCCTGGTAGGCGCGGGCGGCGCGGAAGGCGCCATCGACGCCGCCAACCTGTTGAAACCGGCGCTGGCGCGCGGCGAGCTGCGCTGCATCGGCGCCACCACGCTCAACGAGTACAAGAAGCACGTCGAAAAGGACGCCGCCCTGGCGCGACGCTTCCAGACCGTAATGGTCGGCGAGCCTTCGGTGGACGACACCGTCGCCATCCTGCGCGGCCTTAAAGAGAAATTCGAGATCCACCACGGAGTCCGCATCAAGGATTCCGCCATCATCGCCGCAGCCGTGCTCTCGCACCGCTACATCGCCGACCGCTTCCTCCCCGACAAGGCGATCGACTTGATCGACGAAGCCGGTTCCGCCCTGCGGCTCCAGATCGGCTCGATGCCGATTGAGATCGACGATCTCGACCGCCGCATTTCGCACCTGGAGATCGAGCGGCAGGCGCTTACCAAAGAAGACGAGCACGGGTCGCGCGACCGGCTGCGGGTCATCGAAAGTGAGCTGGAAAATCTGCGCGGCGAGGCGGCCGGGTTGAAGGAACGCTGGAACCGCGAAAAGTACGCCATCGGCCGCGTGCGCGAGCTGAAAGAAGAGCTGGACCGGACGCGGCAGGAGGAAGAGAAAGCCAGCCGCGCCGGCGACTGGGAGAAAGCCGCCCAACTGCGCTACGGCAAGCTCTCTCAGGTCGAGAAAGACATCAAAGCAGCCGAGCAGGATCTGGAAGCCGTGAAGGAAGACGCCTTGTTGAAGGAAGAGATCGGTGAAGACGACATCGCGCGCATTGTGGCCAAGTGGACCGGCATCCCCGTGACCCGCATGATGGAAGGCGAAATCCAGAAGCTGGTGCAAATGCCCGAGCGTCTGAAAGAGCGGGTGATCGGGCAGGACGAAGCCGTGCGTCTGGTTTCCAACGCCATTCTGCGCAACCGCGCCGGCCTGAGCGATCCCAACCGGCCGATCGGCAGCTTTATCTTCCTCGGTCCTACCGGCGTCGGAAAGACCGAGCTGGTGCGTGCCCTGGCGCAGTACCTGTTCGACGACGAAAAAGCCATGGTGCGCGTCGACATGTCGGAGTATCAGGAGAAGCACGCGGTGGCGCGCATGATCGGGTCGCCTCCGGGATACGTGGGCTACGACGAGGGCGGACAGCTCACCGAGCAGGTGCGGCGCAGGCCGTACACGGTGGTGCTGTTCGATGAAATCGAAAAGGCCCATCCCGAGGTGTTCAACACGCTGCTGCAGATTCTGGACGACGGCCGGCTGACCGACGGCCAGGGGCGCACCGTCAGCTTCAAGAACACGGTTATCGTCATGACCTCCAACGTGGGCACGGGAATGGTGGAACGGAACACCATCGGATTCTCCGTGCATGCGAAGGAGACCGGCGACAGCGACACACACAAGCGCCTGTTGGACACGCTGAAGCAGCAGTTCCGGCCGGAGTTCCTCAACCGGATTGACGATATCATCGTATTTAACACACTCACGCGCGAGCACCTGACGAAAATCGTGGAGATCCAGTTGAATAGCGTGGCGCGGCTGCTGAAGGACAGGAGGATCGGTCTCGAAGTGACGGCCTCGGCGCGCGACCGGATCATCCAGGAGGGCTTCGATCCGCTCTACGGCGCGCGGCCGATGCGGCGCGCGATTCAACGGCTGGTACAGGATCCGCTGGCGCTCAAGCTGCTCAACGGCGACTTCATCGCCGGCGACACGGTGCTGGTGGATGCCGGCTCTCAGCCGAATACGCTCGAATTTACCAAGGTGGTGCCGGTCTTGGAGCATTAAACCGGTTTGGAGCATTAAGAGGTAACGTGCCATGACAACCAATTCCATTAAGACCGTCCTGCTGCTGGGGCTGCTTAGCGGCATTCTGGTGGTGGGTGGCGGGGCGCTGATGGGCCGGAACGGGCTCTACATAGGGCTCGCGATGGCCGTCATCATGAACTTCGGAAGCTACTTCTTTTCCGATAAGATTGCGCTGGCGACTTATCGGGCGCAGCCCCTGTCGCCGCAGGACAACCCGGAGATCTACAACCGGGTTGCTCCCATCGTCGAGGGGCTGGCGCAACGCATGAATATTCCGATGCCCAAGCTGTACGTAATTCCTGACGATTCGCCGAACGCGTTTGCGACGGGCCGCAGCCCGTCGCACGCCTCGGTGGCGTTCACGGTGGGCATTCTCAACTACATGAACGATTCGGAAATCGAAGGCGTGGTGGCGCACGAGCTCGGCCACGTGCTGCACCGCGACATTCTGATCAGCTCCGTCGCGGCGACCCTGGCAGCCGCCATTACGTGGCTCGCATCCATGGCGCGGTGGGGCATGATTTTCGGCGGCGTCGAACGCCGCGACGACAACAACCGCGGCGGCGGTCTGAGCGCCATCATCATGATGCTTCTCGCGCCTCTGGCGGCCGCGCTCATCCAGATGGCAATTTCCCGCTCGCGGGAGTTCGATGCGGACGCGGCCTCGGCAAAGTATGTCGGTTCGCCTTATCCGCTGATCGGGGCTCTCGAGAAACTCGAAACCTACTCCAAGCGCATTCCGATGGATGCTACGCCCTCCACGGCGCACCTGTTTATCATCAAGCCGTTCACCGGCGACGGCATGATGCGCCTGTTCTCGACGCATCCATCGACGGCCGATCGCATCGCGCGCTTGCAGGCCATGCGATGAACGAAATCCGGGTGAACCGGAAGGGGGCCGATCGGGTTGAGTCCGGCCATCCGTGGATTTTTTCCAGCGACGTGACCGACCGCGACGGCGCGCAGCCCGGCGCCGCCGTGAAAGTGGCCGATGGACGCGGTCGGCCGCTCGGCACGGCGCACTATAGCTCCGCCTCGCAGATCGCCATACGCATGCTGTCGCGGCAGATCGAAGAGATCGGCCGCGATTTTTATTCTGCCCGGATCCAGGCGGCGGAGGCCCACCGCCGCCGGGTTGTGCACGATAGCGACGCCTACCGCGTGGTCCACGGGGAGGCGGACCTCCTTCCGGCGCTGGTGGTCGACCGCTACGGCGACTACCTCGTCCTGCAGACGCTCGACCAGGGAATGGACGCCGCCAAAGAAGAGATCGCCGGCGGCCTCCGTCACATCTTCCAGCCGAAAGGCATCGTCCTGCGCAACGACGTTGCCGTCCGCTCTAAGGAACAGCTGCCGCTCGAATCCCAGGTGATTTCCGGTGAAATTCCGGAGATGGTTAACATCCGGATGAACGGATGGAGCCTGCGTGCCGACCTTCTCCGCGGACAGAAGACCGGCATTTTCCTCGATCAGCGCGAAAATTATCGGGCCGCGGCCCACTACGCACGCGGCGGTCATGCGCTCGACTGCTTCACGTCCACCGGTGGCTTCGCTCTGCATCTGGCATCGAAATGCGAGGCTGTGGAAGCAATCGATTCCTCCACGCCGGCGCTGGCAACGGCGCGCGCGAATGCCGAAGCCAATGCCATCGACAATATCGAATTTCGCGAGGCCGATGTTTTCGACCTGCTGGCCGGCTATGCCTCGGCGCGCCGCCATTTCTCGATGGTCGTCCTCGATCCGCCGGCCTTTGCCAAATCGCGCAAGAGCCTGGAAGGCGCGGCGGCAGGTTACAAGGAGATCAACCTGCGCGCGCTCCGCCTGCTCGGTCCGGGCGGCATCCTGGTCACCTGTTCCTGTTCGCATCACGTCAGCGAGGCGATGCTGCTGGAACTCGTGGCCGAAGCAGCTCTCGACACCAAGCGCACCCTCCGCGTACTTGAGCGCCGCACCCAAAGCCAGGACCATCCCATCCTCCTGACGGTGCCGGAGACGCACTACCTGAAGTGTCTGATACTGGAAGTGGTTTAGCTATGAGCTTTGAGCCTTGAGGCTGGCGATGGCCACCACCCTTCCCGCGCGCTACTTCACCGATCCCGATCACTTCCGCCGCGAAATGGAAGCATTCTATTTCGACCGCTGGATTTGCGCCGGACGCACCGAATTCATCCCCAAACCCGGTGACTATTTCCTGCGCGAGATCGCCGGCGAAAGCGTGACCGTCGTGCGCGCGCCCGGCGCCGTGAATGCGTTCTACAACGTCTGCCGGCACAGAGGCACGCGCCTGTCTACCGAGCCCGCAGGCAACTGCGGCGATCGCATCCAGTGCCCGTATCACGGATGGTCTTATGGGCTCGATGGCAGGCTGCTGGGCGCTCCCCACATGGAACCCGATTTCCCGCGGCACGAGTATCCGCTGCACGCCATCCATACGGAAATCTGGGACGGCCACATCTTCCTGCACTGCGGCGCCAAGCCCGCACCGCTCGCCGTGCAGCTTGGCGCGCTGCCGCGGAAATTCGCCGCCTGGCGCATGCAGGAACTGCGGCTTCATCGCCGCATCGCTTACGATGTGAAGGCCAACTGGAAGCTGGTGGTGCTCAACTACAACGAATGCCTCCACTGTCCGCTGGTGCACCCCGCTCTCCATCGCCTCACGGATTATCTAGGCGCTGACAACGAGCCCTCGGATCCCCATTACGCGGGCGGCTCCATGGGATTTCGCGATGGCGTGGAAACCATGAGCCTGGACGGCCAGCGGCGCCGTGCTTATCTCCCCGGCCTCGACGAGGGTCAGCGGCGGCAGGTCTGCTACTACTCCATTTATCCCAATCTGCTGCTCAGCCTCCATCCCGACTACATGATGGTGCACACGCTCTGGCCGCGCGCCGTCGACCGGACCGAGATTTACTGCGAGTGGTACTTCCATCCGCGCGAGATCGCCCATCCCGATTTCGTGGCCGCCGACGCTATCCGGTTCTGGGACACCACCAACAAGGAGGATTGGCGAATGGTGGAATTGTCGCAAGCGGGAATCGCATCGCGTGCGTATACGCCCGGCCCGTACTCGCCGCGCGAAGACCTGCTGCACGGATTCGACCAGATCGTGCGCTCCGCTATTGAATATCGATGAAGACGGAGTTCGATGCCACGCCGTCCACCGTCACCACCACCGGCACCAGGCCGGCTCCGCGCAGATTCAGCGTAATCGGAACGTTCACCTGATCGAGCCCGGGGTATTGGCCCTGCGCACCCGCGTACATGACCATTACCGGTTGGCCGTGAATGGTCGCGCTCACATTCGACGAGCCGCGAATGCCGGTTCCGAAAAGCTCCAGAAACAGCGGCGTGTCCACGCCCACATTCAACGGTGTCGCGGTGCAACTCCCCTGAGAGCACTGGAAAACGGCAAATCCGGTCTGCGGGCCGGCGGGTGCGATGGTGCGGATCGCGTAAGCGGCGGCCAGCCCTGAGGAGTTGACGGCAAACAGCGCGGGGGCAATCGGTAGTACCTGCGCCGTCCCCTGCGCCGCCAACCTGTCCCCGCCCATGACTTTGACGGTAGCCGCCCCGGACGCCGTGCCGGCCGGCACCACGAAATTAATCTGCCCCGGCGAAGCGAAGACGAGCGAAGCAAGATTGGTTACGCCCTGACTGTCGGTAATCTCGACCATCACCCCGGCCAGCGAGGTCGGTAGCGGGAGGATCGTGGCCGACTCGGTCTGGGTTGTAAGGTTCTGGCCATAAGCGGAAGCGATCGAATTGGGCGCAATGGTAGCGGCCCCGCTCGCGGCTGAGCCAATGGCGAGAGTTGGCACATCCTGCGCCGCCGCGGCCAAGCCGAGCGGGAAAAACGTTACAAGAATCAATCCTGTAGTCCGCATGCCGTCTGCGTAGCAGGTGAAATGCCAATACTCGCCAAGGCGGCAAGGCTGCAAAGAAGAAAAAGATTTCAGCCGCGAACCTATGCGAATAGGACCAACGCTCGATTCTCCTTCGTGTTTATTTGTGTCCATTGGCGGCCAGATTATTGTGCGCTTGGCATCTTTGCGCCTTTGGGAGAGCCCGTTTTGTTTTTCCCTTTCTGCAACTTCCAGCCATGTGCCGTGTTCGACAACCAGGCGCTATATTTAGCGCTATCCTGTAGACTGATATCGCCAGGGAGGGGAACCAGCGATGGAAAGACCTAAGTGCCTGTGTTCAGGGCCTGTCTACCCGACCGCGTTCGGACGCCGCAGCTTCATCCAGGTAGGTCTGCTCGGCGGTATGGGCCTGACCTTGCCCGACCTGTTCCGC
>Ga0126381_100001523_pt1 | contig 24857 bp, 17 predicted proteins | sample PanSoiMetPlot_28_FD_96465 | JGI IMG/M metagenome (GOLD analysis project Ga0126381, IMG submission 96465) | Tropical forest soil microbial communities from Panama - MetaG Plot_28 | ecosystem: Environmental > Terrestrial > Soil > Tropical forest > Bulk soil | place: Panama | collected 2016-02-17 | reverse complement strand
GGGTACGGACAGCTGACAACGGGCATCTGACAACCGACAACTGACAACTGCTTTGGACCAACGGCTCATTCTCGTTACCTTACTGATCCGCCTCGGCGTGGCCGCGGCGATCAGCAGCGTGCTGGTGCGCGCACGGCGCTTTCGCGTTTTACTCTTTCGCGAGGAGCGGACGCTCAGCGAAAAACTCGAGATTGTTTTTATAGTCGGGACACCCATTGCCCTGGGAGTATTGGTGCGTCACGCGGTACGCAATTTCCTGGCCGCAGACATTGCCTTTGAAGGCGCGATCCTGATGGGGGTCATCGGCGGGCGTTTTGTCGGCCTCGCAGGGGGAGCTATGGTGGCAGTGCCGTCGCTGTTCCTGGGCGAATGGCTGGCATTGCCAATGTATGTTGTGGCGGGGTTCTCGGCCGGATGTTTGCGTCACATCGCACGGGAGCGAGAAGCCATCTGGTCATTCTCGCCGCTGTTCGACCTGAGTATTTACCACTGGATTCGCCGCAGCATTCGCAAGTCGTTCATCGACTGGCAGACGTCGTTCTTCTTCCTGATCCTGGCACTGGAGTTCATTCACATCCAGCTGCATCTGGAATTTCCGCGTCGCCTCTTCGCCCTGTACTCGCCCAATATAGGAGTGAAGCTCGCAATCTATGCCGGGACGGTAATGGCCGTCGCCATCGCCCTGAAGGTGCTGAACAACGTTCGCATCGAGATGAAACTGGAGCAGCAGGAACGATTGCTGCTGCAGGCGCGCATGGAAGCGCTGCAAAGCCAGATCAACCCCCATTTCCTGTTCAACACGTTGAATTCGATTTCATCGCTGGTGCGTGGCGATCCTGACTCGGCGCGAGTAATGATCGTAAAGCTGGGCAACATCTTGCGACGGCTTTTGCGAAAGGGCGACTCGTTTGTGCCGTTGCGCGAGGAGCTTGAGTTCCTCGACGACTATCTCGACATCGAGGTCGCGCGCTTCGGGCATGACAAGCTGAGGGTAGTGAAAGAACTGGAGCCGGCGTCGCTCGACGATCTTGTGCCCAGCATGATCCTCCAACCACTGGTGGAAAATGCGGTAAAGCATGGATTCTCGACGAAAGTTGAGAGCGGGAGTATCTATCTGCGCAGTCGACGCGCCGATGAACGCCTGGTGATCGAAGTGGAGGACGACGGAGTCGGCATGCCTTTGGACGGCAACAGCGCGTCCTCTGGCACGGGCATCGGTATGCAGAATGTGACGGAGCGGCTGATGGTGCTCTATGGCGATGCCGCGGAAATCACGGTGGAGAGCCAGCCTAATCACGGCACGCTTGTGCGCCTGGTTCTGCCCGTGCTGCAAGCCGAGGAAATGGGCGGTTCCGTTGTCGGCGCGATCTACGAAGAGCGCTCCAGGACAGCGCGATAGTACTTCTCATACTGCGGAATGATTTTGCTGGCGCAGAATTTCGCCTGCGCGCTGGCGCGTGCCGCCTCTCCCATCTGCTTCAGCTTCGCGTCATCGGAGAGCACCTCAATGGCATAGTTGGCCATCGTGTCTACATCGCCGACGGCAGCGAGGAATCCCGTCTTGCCGTGATCGATCACCTCCGGCACCCCGCCTTCGTTTGTCGCAATGGGAACAACTTCACAGGCCATGGCTTCGAGGGCGGCGAGTCCGAACGACTCCAGCTGGCTGGGCAGCAACATAACGTCAGCAACGCCGAGCTTCTCGTGGATGCGGTCCTGCTTGCCCAGGAAGTCGACTTTCTTGTGAATTCCCTTCCTGACTGCGAGCCACTCGGCGCCTGAGCGCTCGGGGCCGTCGCCGATCATGAGCAGGCGCGCGGGAACTTTCTTCTGCACCCGATCGAAGATCTCGATGACGTCGGGAATGCGCTTGACGGGGCGGAAGTTCGAGAGATGAACGAGGATTTTCTCATCGGGCTTCGCATACTCCGCGCGGAGCTTCCGCACCTCCGGCGTGCGTTCGTACAAATCGCAGTTGACGAAGTTGGGGATGACTTCGACCGGCGTCTTTACGTCGAAGACCTCCAGCGTGCGCTGTTTCAGGTAATCGGAGATGGCGGTTACGCCATCGCTCTGATCGATGGAAAAGCGTGTAATCGGCAGGTAAGAGGGGTCCGCGCCGACCAGGGTGATATCTGTTCCGTGCAAGGTGGTGACGTACGGCAGGCGGCGGCTGTTGCGAGCATGATCACAGCAGAGCATTTGCCGGGCCAGCATGGCACTCACCGAGTGGGGGATGGCGTAGTGTACGTGCAGGAGGTCGAGCTCATAGATCTCGGCCACCTCGGCCATGCGCGTCGCCAGCGCCAGATCGTACGGCGGATATTCGAAGAGAGGATAGCGGGAGACTTCGACCTCGTGGTAGTGGATGTTGGGCTGGGGCTCCGTCAATCGAATGGGCTGCGAGTACGAGATGAAGTGAACCTGATGACCCCGTTGGGCGAGCTCGAGTCCCAGCTCGGTCGCGACAACGCCGCTGCCGCCATATGTCGGGTAACAGGTTATGCCGATTCGCATCATCTGCGCGCCCCGCAGGCCACATCTGTCGCCCGCAATTTTTTGTAGATCACGCAGATTGGATGGTTTGGGGGCAGAAGGGATTCAGCGGCATATCTCAGCGGGAAAGCGCCTGGGACGATGTTCAGGACCGAGGGCGTGAGGTCTAAGTAACGTTCGTTCGAACTTTGGGCCGGAAAGCAGCTTTTACTTTCTTTCCCTGACGGGATCAGCCGTTCAGCACTGATCGTCAGCGGGCTGCCAGTATGGCGACCGCTTACGCGCGGCCTCGGCACGCGGCGCCTCCGTCCTCGCGCTGAAGCGCTCGAAGACGGCCTGCATCATGTCGTCCTTTTTGATTTTGGAAACCATGTCCAGCGTCAGCGCCGGAGCTGCCGGCGCATCTTCAATCGCGACGTTGTTCTTACGCATTCTACCCCCAATTCATCAATTCAAGTTCTCGCTGCGAGGCCCCTCCCGCAGAGTCAGCACGGGACATGGCGACTCGCACACAATCCGGTACGCATGTGGAAACATCAGGCGATCCAAAAAACCGCTTGACGGACGTACGCCGATGACCAGCAGGTCAGCGCCGGTTTCGCAGGCCGACTTCAGGATTGTGGGGACGACCTCCCCCTCCCGGATCAGCAACGAACTCTGGACGCCACCCGCCTTACGGTTCAACAACTCGGCGAGCCTGCTATTGACCTTTTGCAAAGTGCGGGCGCGCTCGACTTCATCGGTTGGCAAAGGATGCAGCACGTGAATCACGGTCAAGCCGGCAGTGTGTTCACGAGCCAGGGAGGCCGCGCATTCCACGGCTCGCTCGGATGCGGCAGTACAGTCCGCCGCGACCAGAATGTTGCGAACTGGTTCCGTTGGAGTGGAATCGCGCAGCTTCGGACCAACAGTCACGACGGGTATCCTGGAAGCGCGAAAAACTCCTTCTGCTACGGAACCCATCAGAGCTTTGCTGAATCCGCTGCGTCCATGCGTCCCCAGCACGATGAGATCGATGCGCTTCTGGCAGGCGAATTCCAGGATCGATTCGGCAACGTTCCCTTCCAGCAGGAACAGGTGATAGTCCTTCCCTTCTTCGTAGGAGCAGGCCCGTTTCAAATCGGCCTTGAGTCCACCCAGGTCGCGGAATGCTGCATCTTTCGCGGCCACGTAAGCAGAGGGACTGGCAAGCAGGAACTGATTGGCTGGGACCACGGAAACTACGTAGGCCTTCGCCCTATAGGTTTTTGCCAGCCGCAGGCCGTAGATGAGGGCCGCATCGGAATACCGGGAAAAGTCGGTCGCGATGAGCACATTCTGGACGCTCACCCCGACCGGTGTGAGCTGTGCCGTAGACATACAACGACCATTCTCCCCACGCGGTGGGGACGTTTGGGGAGGCGAGGCGCGTACCTTGAGGCGCCACGCAACTCCGCGTTCTGTAATCGTTGTAACGCGACCAGCACGGAAACTCAGTGACGGCGGTCAAGTTGGGGGGTGATGCAGGGCCTTTCAGGGAATGAACGTTTGCTACGGTTGCGTGCTCGCAACCGGCGTTTTTCCGCGCTCCAGCATCGACTTGACGATCACATACAGCACCGGAATGAAGAACAGGTTCAACGCAGTGGAGACGATCATGCCGCCGAAGACGGTGGTGCCGACCGAGTGGCGGCTTTCTGAACCCGCTCCTGTGGCGAAGACCAGCGGCAGCACGCCGAGAATGAAGGCGAACGAGGTCATCAGGATGGGACGCAGGCGGATGCGCGCCGCCTCGACAGCAGCTTCGCGGATGGACAGGCCCTTGTGCCGCAACTGCTCGGCGAACTCGACAATCAGAATGCCGTTCTTCGAAGCCAGACCGATGAGCATCACCAGTCCAATCTGGCAATAGACGTCGTTCAGCTGCCCCCGTATGGCCTGGGCAATCAGCGCCCCCAGCATCGCCATGGGAACGCTCAGCAGAATGATGAACGGCAACACGAAGCTCTCGTATTGCGCCGAGAGCGTCAGGTACACCATCAGCAATCCGAGTCCGAAGAGCAGGAACGACTGCTTGCCCGACTTGATCTCCTCCAGTGAAAGCCCTGACCAGGAGTAATTGAAACCGAGGGGCAGGCCTTTGGCGACCTGCTCCATGGCCTGGAGGGCCTGACCTGAGCTGTAGCCGGTGGCGGCAGAGCCATCGATTTCGGCCGAGCGGAAGAGGTTGTAGTGCGTGATCACCTGTGGCGAGGTCGACTCGCTGATCTGGAGGACGTTGTCCAGCGGGATCATCTGGTTCATGTCGGAGCGGACGTAGAACTCGCGGATGTCACGCGGCTTACGGCGGAAGGTCTGGTCGGCCTGAACGTAGACGCGATAGGCGCGATTGTTGAAGTCGAAATCGTTGACGTAAGCCGAGCCCATGTAAACCTGCAAGGCATCGGTGATCTGGTTGATCGGGACCTCCAGGCTGCGCGCCTTGGCACGATCGATGTTCACCACGAACTGGGGATCGTTCGCTGTAAACGCGCTGAAGAGGCCGCTGAGGTCCTTGCGCGAGTTCCCATCCCGCACCAGCTTTTGCGTCACGTTGTAGAGCTGTTCGATGGTGTTGCCGCCCTCGTCCTGCACTTCAAAGGTGAAGCCGCCAAAGGCGCTGATGCCGGAAATTGCCGGAGGCAGGAACGGGAAGGCCTGCACCTCGGTCAACTGGCTCAGAGGACCGCGAATACGGGCCACAACCGCCGCGGCAGAGTCGTTCTTCCCCTTGCGTTTATCAGCGTTGGCTAGGTTGAGGAACACCATGCCTTTGTTCGCGCCGCTGCCGGTGAAGCTGAAGCCCACGACGCTGAACGCGCCGGTAATGTCCTTCTCCTGCGCGCAGACTGCCTCTACCGCGCGCATCGCCTGTGAGGTGTACTCAACCGACGCGCCCTGCGGCGCCTGCACGGTGATCATGAACCAGCCCTGGTCCTCGTCCGGGACGAAGCCCGTAGGCACCAGCTTGTAGACGATGTACGTGGCGGTAAGTCCTGCGAAGAACACAATGAGGACCAGGTAGCGAACTCGGATCGCCTTCTTTGCGCTGTAAACGTAATAAGCGGTGCCGCGGTGGATGACGTGCTCGACGGCGCGGAAGAAGACGTTCTTCTTGCCGGATTCGGGGCGCAATAGCAACGCGGAGAGTGAGGGGGTGAAGGTCAGCGAGTTGAAGGCAGAGATCGCAATCGAGAACGCGATGGTCAGGGCGAACTGCTGGTACAGCAATCCCGTGGTGCCGGGAAAGAAGGAGACCGGAACGAAGACGGCAACCAGCACCAGAGAAGTGGCCACCACCGCTCCGGTGACTTCGCCCATGGCCTCCGATGCGGCCCGATGTGAATCGCAGTGTTCCTCGCCCATGTGGCGCTGGATGTTTTCGATCACCACGATGGCATCGTCTACCACCAGGCCGGTGGCCAGCACGATCCCGAAGAGCGTGAGCGTGTTGATCGAAAAGTTCAGCAGGCGGATGAAGGCGAAGGCCCCGACCAGCGAAACCGGAATCGTGACCGCAGGAATCAGCGTGCTGCGCCAATCCTGGAGGAAGACGAACATCACCAGCATGACGAAGATGATGGCTTCGACCAGGGTCTTCAACACCTCGCGAATCGAGTCGCCGACGAAGGTGGTGGTATCAAAGGCGACGGCGTAACGCAGCCCGGGCGGGAAACGCTTCGACAGCCGCGCCAGTTCGGCGCGAACGGCCTTGTCAACATCAAGGGCATTTGCTGTCGGCAGCTGGCTGACACCGATACCAACTCCGTTGTAGCCGTTATAGCGCAGCTTGCCGCTGTAGTCTTCCGCGCCAAGCTCGGCGTGTCCAACGTCGATAAGGCGGACGAGCGCTCCGTTGCTGCCGGGCTTGAGGATGATGTTGTCGAACTGTGCTGTTTCGGTCAGGCGGCCGACCGCGCGCACGCTGATCTGGTACATCTGCGTCGGCGGAGTGGGCTCAGCGCCCACCTGGCCCGAGGCAATCTGCACGTTCTGCTGTTGCAGCGCAGAGACGACGTCGGAGGCTGTCAGGCCACGCGCGGCCAGGCGTGCCGGATCGAGCCACAGACGCATGGAATACTTCCGCTCGCCGAAGATCTGAACGTCGGCAACGCCGGGAATGCGCTTCAGCGCGTCCTTGATGTAGATATCGATGTAGTTGCTGACAAACTCATCAGTGTAGCGGTTGTTGTCGCTGTAAAAGCCGGCCGCCAGCACGAACGAGGTCGCAACTTTATTAATGGTCACGCCGGTGCTCTTTACCGCATCCGGCAGGCGGCCCGTGACGCCTTGTACGCGGTTCTGCACGTCGACGGCGGCGAGATCAAGCGGGCGTGTCAGCTCGAAAGTGATGTTGATGGAAGCGCTGCCATCGTTGCCGCTGGTGGAGGTCATGTAGCGCATGCCTTCCACGCCGTTAATGGCCTGCTCAAGAATCGTAGTGACGGACGACTCGACGGCAGTGGCATTGGCGCCGATGTAGACGGCGTTGACCGAGATCTGCGGCGGAGCCAGTTCCGGGAACTGCGCGACCGGAAGAAACGGGATGCATACCGCGCCGGCGATCACGATGAACAGCGAAGTGACCGTGGAGAAGACCGGGCGTTTGATGAAGAAGTCGGAAAACAAAGTGGTGCCCTTGAAAGAACCGCAGATCCTTCGACTCCGCGTCCGCCCGATCCGCAAAGAAGCGGGTCGGAAAATCCAGCGGACGCTCCGCTCAGGATGACAAACTGTAAAAACTCAGTAGGCGCGGTAGCGCGGCCCTGTGCGTGCGGATGTTCACCAGCAGGCACGGCGCTTGCAGCGCGCTCACTGCTCGATCCGTATCGGCATGCCGTCGGCCAGGTTCTGGCCGCCTGATACGACCACCTGGTCTCCAGCTTTCAGGCCGTTCAGCACGGCGTAGTCATTGCCCGCGATCTCACCCAACTCCAAGGGGACTTGACGCGCTACCGTCTTGCCATTCTCATCGCGAGCCACAAAGGCGAAGAACTGGCCGCTGATGCGCGTCACCGCGATCACAGGAATCGTGACGCCGGGATGTGTGCTCCAGACGATACGCGCGCGCACCAATTGCATAGTCCGCAGGACGTCGGCAGCCTGATCGGCTGGCGCCTTCACCAGGAGCGATTGCGTGTTCGTATCGATCTGCGGCGAGATGAAATAAACATTGGTGCGCAACAGCACCTTGCCCGCCTGATCGACAACTTCAACCGGCGCGCCCATTTTGATGTCGTGCGCATGCTCCGAGGGGATCGGGATGTAGACCTCGAGGCCGCTGCGCTCGTCGATCGTGGTCAGCATGGTGGTGTTGGTCACGCGATCGCCAACGTGTACCGGTATGTCGCCGATAATGCCATCCGTCGGCGCAAACACGCTGTAGTAGCGCAACTGAACCTGAGACGACTCAATCTGTGCGTCCATTGCCTTTACGTCGTTCAAGGCAGCGTCGTAATTCGATTGCGCCTGCTGCAGATCCTGTTGACTCATGACGCCGCTGGCAGCAAGGGCCTTGGTGCGGTCGTATTGCGACTTGGCCCACTCGAGCGCGGCTTCCTTGGAACGCTTCTGCGAGTCGAAATTGGAGACTGCGGCCCGCTGCCGGCGCGGATCGATCTCCATCAGCGTGTCGCCTTTTTTCACCAGCTGGCCGGAATGCACGTGAATGCCGAAGATCCAGCCTTCGACATCGGGCATGATGGTGGCCGAGTGGCGCGACTTGATGGTGGCCACGAACTCGGAGGTATTACCGATCGCGCGGTCCTGCACGGCTTGCACCTTGACCGGCGCCGGAGGCGGCCCCTGGGGCGCATCGGCGCTGGTACGGCCGCAGGCGCTGAGCACAAGGGCCAACGCGAGGCCGCATACTGTGAACAACCCAAATCTGTACGCGTTTGCACGCGAGGCGTCCGTCGGCGCCTTAGGAAGGCTCATAAGAATCCGCTTAGGCTGGAATAGCCAAAGAAGTTAACGGTCTATGTCGATGCTTCATTCTAACCTGAGCTGGACAGCTGCGGCGAGCTTGCGGTTGAGGATGAGATCAGCGCAATGACTGCGAGATGAGGTGCGGGTGGGGCCTGGCTGCGGCCCAAGTAGGCAAGAAAGCGGCGAACCTGGTGGCGATCCTGAAACCGTAGGTGGACAAGCTCGAATAAAACTGGCAGTGCCTGGCGATCTGGAGATCGGCGCTACGCCGGGCTTAGGCTCCTTCCGCTGCCCCTGCGGAGCCTACACGATGCCTCACGTGCGACCATACGAAGTACACCACAGCAAGCACGATGAGACCAAGGATGACGGCGTCAAGCCGGTGGAACCACATCTTGAGCCGAGGATCAGTTTCCCATTGCTCGCCTAGGCGCATGCCGATGTAGGCCAAAGCAAAGCACCAGGGCCACGAGCCGACGAAAGTGTAGATGTGGAACTTCAGCCGGGGCATTCGGGCGATGCCGGCGGGCAGGGCGATGAAGGTGCGGATTACCGGCAGCAGGCGCGCGATCAGGACAGCCAGAGCGCCACGGCGCTCGAAAAAGCGGTCGGCGACGGCGAGCTCGCGTTGGCTCAGGAAGATATAACGGCCGTACCGCTCCACCAAGGGACGTCCTCCGAAGTAGCCGATCTCGTAGGCGAGCACCGATCCCAGATTGCAGCCCAACGCGCCCCAGGTTGCGACTGCGGCGAGCGAAAAGCGCCCCGTGTATACGAGATAGCCGGAGAACGGCATGATGATTTCCGATGGCAGCGGAATGCACGCCGACTCTATGGCCATCAGCAGCATGATGCCGGGATAACCCGCGCCGGAGATGACGCTGATGATCCAGGCGCCGACGATCTCAAGGATGTGGGCAATCATAATGTGAGGAGCAGCTCCCGCTACGCTGGCACATGACGAGAATGCCCCGCCCTAGCCAAAAGAGGGCTAGAACAGGGCACCAGATGCTTAAGCAACATATAGAACCTACACGCCTGACTGAATCAGTGAAGCAGCAGTCGGCGTACGCAGGCGGCCGTTTCCATTGCGATTGTTGGTGGCGTTCCGCCAGTTCACGTTCGGCAGGAACACCGACTGGTCGATGCGGTCGGCGTACTTCAGCGCGATGCCGATCATGGAATCCAGCAGCGAGTCCGACAACAGATGCGGCTGCAGACCAAGGTCGATCAGCTTGGAGTGCTTCGCGTTGTAGTAATGCGTTTCGGCCTCGACGCGTGGGTCGGGCAGGTGATGGATTTCGGCCTTGATGCCGAGCTTATGGGCCGCCCCCTTCACCATCTGCGCCAGCTCCAGCACCGAGAACTGCTCAGTGAACTGGTTGAAGACGCGGAACTCGCCCGGCTCGGCGGGATTGAGGCAGGCGATTTCGACGCAGCGAATGGTGTCGCGAATGTCGAGGAAGCCGCGCGTCTGTCCGCCCGAGCCGTAGACGGTGATGGGATGGCCCGCCGCCGCTTCAATACAGAAGCGGTTCAGGGCCGTGCCAAAGATCTCGTCGTAGTCGAAGCGATTGATCAGCGCTTCGTCCAGAGCCGTGTCGTGGGTCATCGTGCCGTAGACAACGCCTTGATTCAGGTCGGTGGCGCGCAGTCCCCACGCCTTGCAGCAGAAATGAATGTTGTGCGTGTCGTGGACCTTCGAAAGGTGGTAGAACGAGCCTGGCTGCTTCGGGAACGGGAGCAAGTCCGAACGGCCATTGTGCTCGATGCGGATGTAGCCCTCTTCGATGTCGATGTTGGGCGTGCCGTACTCGCCCATCGTGCCCAGCTTCACCAGGTGGCAGTCGGATTTGAACTCGCGCAGGGCGAAGAGCAGGTTCATGGTACCGACCAGGTTATTGACCTGGGTGAAGGTGGCGTGTTCGCGGTCGATCATGGAGTACGGCGCCGACCGCTGCTCGGCAAAGTGGATGACGGTATCGGGCTCGAAGTCGCGGATGTGCGCGGAAAGGAAGCCGTAATCGGTCATGTCGCCGACGAAAACGTCGATGACATTGCCGGTAAGGTCCTTCCACGCCTGTAAACGGTCGCGAAGAGAGCGGATCGGCGTCAGGGTCTCGACACCGAGATCAAAGTCCCACTGGCGGCGGATGAAGTTGTCAACGATGGCGACCTGGTGGCCCTTACGGGACAAATACAGTGCGGTTGCCCATCCGCAGTAACCATCTCCACCCAGCACGGCAATTCTCATGCATCCTCCTCAGGGCTCATACAGTGTAGCGCGGCGCCTGAACTGCTACTGCCATCGCTCCGAGGTTCCCGCACGGCAGGGTCAACCCGGTCATTCGGAAAGCATGTGCTTCGAAATGTCAATAAGTTCCTTCCTAGAAGAATATACCGGGTTTGCGTGACGATTGCAGGATTTGTGAAGCCCAGAATTCGTGAAGCTAACCGGCGACGGCCCACAGCCGGTTGGCTGGTTGATGTTGGGGACGGCGATATTGGTGCGAAATCGTCTCGTCCGAAGAGCCTGGCGCGCTGCACATCGGGTGCCAGCGCGGTGTTCGGAAGCGGTGAATTCGTGGCCAAAAACTTGCCGCCAGAGGTCGCAACGAGGTTGAGCTTGTCCCGCCCCACCAGCCGCTCCAGGCGAGGAAGTGCGGAGTCGCCGGCCACCAGATAATATCGCTGCGGGGTCGTCCAAATTTCCTTGAACTTCGCGTCGTCGATGAAAACATCTGGCGCCCCGGGAGCGTAGGATCCATACGACAGGTTCAACCTGCGCCCGTTCAACAATAAAGCAGTACGATCCGTATAGAAGAACATCGACGAAAATGCATAGTAGTGGCGGTCGACGATCAATTGCCCCTGGGGCGATTGCAGTAGTGCATCGGCGAGCGCATGCGACGACTGGTCCGGCTCGAAGCCTACCAAAGCTACGCGCGCGGCCTGGAAGAACAGCAACATCATCAGCGTAATGCACACGAAGGCCCGCTTGGTGGAAGCGCGGAACGTCCCCACAGCTCCAATCACCAGCGCGATTGCGGCCAGCAACAGCGGCATTCGCAAATATGCAAACGATTGAAGCGTCAGGTCTTCCATGTGCCCAAGGGACAAAGTATAGGCTGAGGGATGCGCCGTCAGAGCGCTGAAGATGTCCCCTGGCGTCGGCAGGTTTCGGACAAGAACGAGGATGGTAATCACGGCGACAGCGCCGCACGCAACAATTGCCGTTACCACCGCCGTTCCCCGCTTGATCCAGACGCTATCCGATGCCATCGCGGAACCCAGCAACAAGGCGAACGCCGGGTAGCACGGCATGGAATAGTATTCCTGCGTCGTCGAGAAGGTGAAGAACACCAGGATGAAACCAATCCAACAGAGAGCGAGCAGGCGTGCGCGTCCGGCGCGGTCGACTGGCTTGAATGAGAACTTGGCAACGGCTGGGAGGTACACGCTCCACGGAAACAGCCATGCAAGATGGAAGAGCCAGAACCAGAGGCGCGGGACGGTGTTGTAATCGCGCGGGTAGCGCATGTTCAGAAAGCGCAGCAACTGCTCGTTGATGAAAAAGAACCAGAGGAAGCCATGATATTCGCCCGGGCCGCTGTGCATCGAGAGCGAGAAGTATGGCGGATTGCGCAGCGTGGCCAGCACGTGCCAAGGCGCAGCGATGAGCAGAATGATCAGCAGGCTGCTGAAAGGATAGAGCCGCTTCCACGTTTGACGATCGAACAATTGCCTCGTCAGGAAGAGGTAGATCACTCCTGCGGCAACGGGAAAGAGCACGCCAATCAGACTCTTGAGCAGCAGCCCTACGCCCAAACTGGCAGCGAGCGCGAAAGCCCAGGCGCGCGGATGCTGCTCCTCCACGTCGGTGACGCGCAGCAGCGCCCACATGGCGAGCGCTATGGTGAAGGTGAGAATAACGTCGGGAATCAGAACGCGTGTGAACAGGTACAATCCGACACTCGTCGCCATGACAAGCCCGGCGTAGAATCCTTGCTTCTTCCCGAAGGCCCAGATGCCGAAGGCGGCGGTTAGCAGGCACAAGCCCACGCAGAACAGGGCGATAGGAAGCCGCGCTGCCCAGTCGTGAACGCCAAAGACCTTGTACGAAACCGCCATCATCCAGTACACGAGCGGTGGCTTCTCCAGGTACGCAACGCCGTCAAGACGAGCGGTGACCCAGTCCCCCGTAGACAGCATGTTACGGGCGATCTGCGCCTGTACGGCGTCGACGTCGTCTTGCAGCGAAGGAGGGGAGATGATCCCGCTAAAGTAGACCGAGCCTGCAATCAGCAGCAGGGCTAGGTATACGCTCCAACTCCGGTAACGGAAACCAACTGGGTCGTTGTGGCGGGCCGCGGGGGCCGGATGCTCCACTTTTTCATCCACAACAACAAAATCATCAATCCCCATAGGTGATAGCCAATATTTACGCGCCTTTCCAAATGATCTTGCAGATGGCGTTCGAGCACATCGGGACGGAAAATCTCCGAATATTCAGCCGCGCCGTCGCGCAACGTATCGGTCAAAAGCCGGCGCAGGGGGCCACGAAACCACTCATGCGCCGGAATGTCAAAACCTATCTTTGGCCGGTGTAGCACCGACTGCGGTAACTTGTCCTTCATCAACTGCTGGAGGACCACCTTTTGCCGTGCGCCCGCGATCTTCAACGAGGCCGGGAGCCGATTGGCAAACTCGACGATACGGTGGTCGAGAAAGGGCGGCCGCACCTCCAGGGAATGGGCCATGCTGATGCGGTCCGACTTAACTAGAATATCATCCGCAAGATAGTACTTTTGGTCGAACCACAAATAGGCGTTCAGATCGCTCCCATTACGGCCCAGCTGCCCCCGAAGCTCCGCCAACACATTGTCCAGAGCCACGGGAAGCGGCTCGGAGACGAGTCGTCGCTTCTCCTGGTCGGAAAAGGTGCCGTTCCAGAAGACATGGCCGCGCTCGGCGGACATGAGGCTACCCGTGAGGAGCCGGTTGATCTTGTAATCCAGGCTGATCTTGTCGTCGGAGACCGGCCAGGCCCCCATGGCCCAGCGTCCCAGGCGAAGCGCCGGTGACGGCATTCGCCGAAGGTTCTGTGCGATGCGGCTGGCGCGATAGGTCAGGTATCCGCCGAACAGTTCATCGGCCCCTTCGCCGCTGAGAGCAACCTCAGTCTGGGTGCGGCTCAGCTTCGCCAGGAACCATAACGGCAGCGCGCCGGCGTCGGCACTGGGCTCGTCCGAGTAGTACGCGAATTCCTGGATCGCGCCTTCCAAGTCCTGTTCGGGATTAAGGTCCATCTCTTCGTGCTCGCTGCCGTACTCCCGAACCATGCTGTGAATGTAGCTGCTCTCGTCGAAGCTGCGTCCGCGGAAAGAGATGGAGAAGGTCTTCACGCGCGAGGAGGTCGCTCGCGATGCGTAGTGCAGGATGGTCGAGGAATCCAGCCCACCGCTCAGCCAGACGCTGAGGGGAACGTCGGAGATCAAGTGCTCACTCACCGACTGCTGGAGCAGCGAGTCAAGCTCCTCGCACGCCGATTCCATGGTGTATTTCCCGGCATGCGGCGCCGGAAGCGTCCAGTAGCTCTCCGATCGGGTCTCGCCGTTGCGCCACTCGACCCAGGTGCCGGGCATGACCTTGAAGATCCCTTCAATCATGGTCCAGGGCGCCGGAATGTAGTTCAGCGACAGATAGCAGTCGAGGGCCGGGAGGCTCAGGTTGCGCTCGACCTCAGGATGAATCAGGATCGCCTTCAGCTCGGAGCCGAAGAAGAGATCTTCGCCATCGCGCGCGATGTAAAGCGGCTTGATGCCCATGCGGTCACGGGCCAGCACCAGACGCTTGGTCGAATTGGTCCACAAGGCGATGGCAAACATGCCGCGCAGCTTCTGGAAGCAGGTTGTGTCCCACTCAAGAAAGGCATGCAGAACTGTTTCGGTGTCGCAGTGAGTGTGGAAGCGATGCCCCGATTTCTCCAGTTCGGCGCGAATTTCCAGGTGGTTGTAGATCTCGCCGTTGAAGACGATGGTGGTATCGCCGTCGTCGGAGGGCAACGGCTGGTCGCCGGATTCCAGATCGAGAATCTTTAGGCGGGTGGCGCCCAGGGAGCAGGCGGCAGTCTCATATGTACCCTGCTGGTCCGGCCCACGATGGACCAGCGTCGCCGTGGCCGCGCTGATCCGGTCCGGATGCGGCAAGCCATGCTTATGTGTGAAGCCAACGATCCCGCACACGATGTGTCGCTCTAAACCTGTAACTGCCTATTAACTAAACTAACACAATGGCCGAGTCGCCTCGGCATCGTAAAAGGTCCGGTGGGCCTCTAACTTCTTTTGTACCTCGGTTTGATAGATTCGAATTGTCAGGAAGATGACAGTCGTTTCATCTCTCCCGTCGTATATTCAGGCGTTCGAAATCCCACCAGGTGGCGGTATCCCCGCTAAAATGGTCATATAGCATGACTACTGAATTCGCAAAGACGTTGGATCAGCCGAGCCAGGGAATGCACACTCGCCTTCATTTGAAGACCTATATTCTGATCGCCATCATGATCGTTACCGGACCCGTAGGTAACTTACTGCTTGCCAAGAACATGAAGCGGGTCGGCACAATCAGTATGTGGCCACCGTCGCAGCTGCCGGAGCTTTTCATCCGCGTCTTCGGCTCCTTTACCATCTGGGCCGGCATTGCTTGTTTGATCGCGTTTATCTCGGCATATATGCTGGCGCTGTCTTTAGCCGATTACAGCTTTGTGCAACCGGCTGCCGCTTTGGGCTATGGCGTCATCGCCGTGCTTGGGGTCTTCATCCTGCACGAGTCGGTCTCGCCGCTGCATTGGCTGGGAATAGTAATCATTTGTCTGGGGGTATCGTTTATCCGCAATACTCATCCTCGTACGACAGAGAATTCGCGTTGATTCTGGAAGCCATATTATTTGCCCTGATTATCGTGGTCGGCACTGGCGGGGAGCTTTGTGTGGGCCGTGCCATGCAGGAGACAGGACAACTGGAGCGCTTTCGTCCAGGGGCGGCGGTCAGTCTGCTGGGACGCGCCCTGCGCAGCAAATGGATATGGATTGGCGTGGCCATGATGACGATCGCCTTCTTTTCCCTGCTCCTGCTGCTGTCCTTCGAGAGCGTCAGCTTCGTGGTGCCGGTCACGGCACTCAGCTACCTGGTGGGCGCGGTAGGTGGGATCTTTTTTCTGGGAGAGAAAGTTGCCTGGCAGCGCTGGGTTGGCATTGGGCTGGTTTGCCTGGGTGTCACGATCGTAGTGGCGACGAAGTGAAGGGCAGTCGGCGGCCGATATTTGCAACCTTAAGATGAACAATGTCGCTGAGGTGTGCGGGTGCGGTTTTTTCGAGGCAACATAATCGCGCGAACCCAACCCCTCCGATAGCACGTCAAATTTTGTAGCTGTTATGTCGCAATCCACCGTCATAACCGAGACCGTCGTTGCTCCTCTGACTCGCTTGTCGAAGCTGGACCTCTCGCGAACTCTGGTCTTTCGCGAGATCCTGGCAATGGGCATCGACTCGCTGCGTGCGGACAAGGTCCGCGCGGCAATGACGGCCCTCGGCATGGCCGTGGGAACCGCCGCGTTGATCCTGGTAGTGACCGTGGCGCTCACGGGAAAACGCTATGTCATGGCCCAGATCGAGAATGTAGGCACCAACGTCATCTGGGCAGAGTACTCGGGACTCAGCGGCGCTGGGGCGAGCTCCGGAATCGCCGACTACCTTACGGCAAAGGACATGACTGCGGTTGAACAGCAGGTGCCGGGAGTGAAGGAAGCGTCGCCGGTGCTCAATTTGCATCAACGGATGGTGGTTGGATCGGGTAAAGAGCGCGAGATCCTGGTGCTAGGGGTCGATCCAGCCTATCAGCCGGTGCGGCGCATCGTCGCGAGCGCGGGCAGGTTCTTCGACGAGGAGGATTCGCAGGCTGCGGACAAGGTAGCGCTGATTACGGAGGCGCTGGCGCGCACGGAGTTCGGCTCGCTGGATGCCGCCCTGGGACAGCCGATCAAGATCCAGGAGGTACCGTTCGTGATCATCGGCACCTTCCGCGAGAGCGTCGACACCATGGGCCGGTCGGAGATCGAAGATGACACGGTCCTGATTCCCTACAGCGTTGCGCGATCCATGACCGGCAACCAGGCGGTCAATCAGATCTATTTTTCTATGTACAACGCCTCCGGTATTCCCGCAGCGACGGACCGCATACAAGAGATCCTGGCCTCCCGCCACCGTCCCGGATCGGTTTACACGGTCAACAATATGACCGACGTGCTGCGGCTGGCCAACAAGACGGCAGCGGCTTTCACCGCCATTCTGCTGCTGTTTGCGGCGGTGACACTGGTGGCTGCCGGCATCGGAATTATGAACATCATGATGGCGACGGTACACACGCGAATCCACGAGATCGGCGTACGCAAAGCCGTGGGGGCGACCCGGCGTGCCATTCTTCTGCAATTTCTCTGCGAGGCGGTATTGATAGCGCTGCTCGGCGGCGCGGTGGGCACGGCTATCGGCATCGGAATTCCCATCTCGATTCAACTCTTCACCGATCATTATGTTCCCGTGTCAGTGTTGTCGGCGTTGATTGCACTGCTTGTGTCCTGTGTTGTCGGCATCACGTTTGGCATCACGCCGGCGAATAACGCGGCGCGCCTCGATCCCGTGGAATGCCTGCGCCATGAGTAGCATTGGCCGCATACCACTGACATAGACTGCCCATCCGCATCAACGGAACTTTGCCGGAAAGAACGCGCATCATCTTGGGCCGCTGGCCATGGGGTGGATCAATCTGTACATGAAGATCGGCCACGATGTTGCGCTTCAACGCTGGCGAACGATGACGGTGTGATCGAGTAAACCGGGCCGGCAAGGTTTGCATTCCGGGTTGCGTGACCCAGAATTTTTTTGTTTCGAAAGCGGCGGGTCTGTCGCACAATTGGCTGGCACCGATGCCAAGCCAAGACTTTGCCCGGCACGCGCCGAAGAAGGCTTCCGCCGCCACCGCGCCGGGACATCGCACCAGCCGTGGAGTTCCGCTGCCGCTTGGCGTCGCCGTGCGGCGTCATGGCATAAACTTCGCCATCTTCTCCAGCCACGCTACCGCCTGCACCCTGGCGCTGTTTCATCCTGGACAGCAGGACCCCTACGTGGAGCTTGCTCTCGACCCCGTCGGAAATCGCACCGGGCAGGTGTGGCATGTGTTCGTCGAAGGCCTGGAGCCGGGAGTGCAGTACGGCTACCGCTTTGACATGGAACCGAATCCCGATCCGCGAATCTATCGCTTCAATCCGGCACAGGTGCTGCTCGATCCCTATTCGCTCGCGCTTTCCAACAGCAGCGCATGGGGTGCGAACAAACCCGGCACGCGGCCCTACCGCAACGGTTTGGTGGTCGAGAACTACTTCGCGTGGGAGCACGATCAGCCGCTGAACATTCCGCTCGTGGACAGCGTGATTTACGAGGTCCACGTACGCAGCTTTACGCGGGGTCCCTGCTCCGGAGTGGCGCACCCGGGAACCTTCGAGGGCTTGGTTGAGAAGATTCCCTACCTGAAAAAGCTTGGAATCACAGCAGTCGAGCTGTTGCCGGTGAACGAATTCGAGGAGTCCGACACCGACCGCGTCAATCCCTTCACCGCCGAGCCGCTGCACAATCTGTGGGGGTATCAGCCTACTGCCTTCTTCGCGCCCAACGCAGCCTACTGCGCCAACCCCGCCGACGGCGAGCAACTGCGGGAGTTCAAGCGCATGGTGAAGGCGATGCATCAGGCGGGCATCGAAGTCATCCTCGATATTGTCTTCAATCACACGGCCGAGGGAGACGAAAACGGACCGACGTGGTCGTTTCGTGGCATCGACAATTCGACGTACTACATCCTTGAACCCGGCACCGGCCGATACGAGAACTACAGCGGGTGCGGCAATACCGTGAACTGCAACAACCCCGTGGTCCGCGACTTCATCGTCGACTGCCTGCACTACTGGGTTATGGAGATGCACGTCGACGGCTTCCGCTTCGATCTCGCGTCCATTCTGGGGCGCGGGCAGGACGGCTCGGTGCTGAAGAATCCGCCGCTGCTGGAGAGCCTGGCGTACGATCCCGTGCTGGCCAATACCAAGCTTATCGCCGAGGCGTGGGACGCGGGCGGGCTGTACCAGGTGGGGTCGTTTCCCTCATGGGGGCGCTGGGCGGAGTGGAACGGCGTCTTTCGCGACGACATCCGCAAGTTCGTCAAGGGCGATGCGGGGATGATTTCGCCGCTGGCTACGCGACTGGTGGGAAGTCCTGATCTGTACCTCACTAGCGCGCGCGAGCCGTATCACAGCATCAACTTCATCACCTGCCATGACGGATTCACGATGAACGACCTGGTCTCGTACGACGAGAAGCATAATCTCGCTAACGGTGAGAACAACACGGATGGTAACAATGCCAACTTCAGCTGGAATTGCGGTGTCGAAGGCCCGAGCGACGATCCCTTAATCAACCGGCTGCGCGTACAACAGCAGAAGAATTTTGCCACAATCCTGCTGGTGTCCCATGGCGTGCCAATGGTCCTGGCCGGTGACGAGATCGGCCGCACGCAACAGGGCAACAACAACGCATACTGCCAGGACAACGAGATCAGCTGGGTCGATTGGCGTCTGGCGGAAACGAACGCCGGCCTGCTGCGCTTCTTTCAGATGATGATTGCGTTTCGCAAGCGCTGTTCGCTGCTGCGTCGCGAGAGTTTCCAGCTCAACGGCGAAGGCGGATTTCACGTCACGTGGCACGGCGTGAAACGCGGCAAACCGGATTGGGGCAACGAGTCGCGGACCATCGCAATGCAACTGACCCAACTGCACGATGAGCACGCTCGAGATGATCTGTACTTCGTTGCCAACGCCTATTCCGGCGATCTGGAGTTCGAACTGCCACATATTGCGGAACGCGAGTGGTTTCGCGTCGTCGACACCGCGCTGCCGTCACCAAACGACATCTCCGACGATGGGCAGGAGTTCCCCTTGATGTCGCAGGAGAGTTACCTGGTGAAGGCACGCAGCGTCGCGACGTTTGTAGCCAAGTGACTAGATCACGGCTGCTGCTGCTGCGCCGCCAAACTCAGATACTTCTGCTGGTTGGCGTAGTCCCCCAGCTGGTTGTAAGCGTAGCTCATGTAGACCAGCGCCGTGCCGCGGATTACCGGTGTGCGCGCCGCTTCAAACTGCGTCAGGTCGAGCACGGTCTGCAACTGCTGGATGGCTTCGCGGGGCCGGCCGTGCTCTTCTTCGTAAACTCCCACGTGCAGATGCGCAAAGGGGAAGCGTGGCTCCATGGCGGTCGCGGCGCGGAAATGAGGAATCGCAGCCTCGGCGTCGCCCTGCATCAGCAGGAGTTCCCCGATCTGGTTCTCGGCCATCCAGTTATTGCGCGTGACCCCGGCGGTGTGTGACCACAAGGTCATATCGTCGGCCCAGTAGCTGACTTGGCGGCGCGTCGCGAGGGCCAGCAGCGACAAAATCGCGACCGTCGATGCGGGAAGCCAGACTCTGGTAAGCGGCAGCCCTTCTGTGCAGTCTGCGACACCCCAGACGATCGTAATAAACAAGCCCACGAGCGGCAGATAGGCGTAGCGATCCGCCATCGATTGGCTGCCGACCTGGATCAGGCCAATCATTGGGACCAGGGTACCGAGAAACCAGAGCCAGCCGACGGCAAAGTACCTCCGCCTGCGATCGGCAACGGCAACCGCCGTGATCGCCAGCAGCAACAAGAATGCGGCGGCAATCGGCCATGCGGACGCTGCTGCATGTGGATAGAAAAACGCCAGGCGCGAAGGCCAGATTGCATCGCGAAGATACGCAACATAGGCGACGACGGCGTTGCCCATTCGCGCCGGAAAAGAAAATGAGTTAAGGACGCCGCCGATCGTTCCACCCTCCTGCTGCGCCTTGACCGTGACGATTGCACTCGCCGCCGAGAGCGCAAGCAGGGGCAGCTTCTCCAGCGCAAGCCAGGAAAAGCTCTTCGCAGGAATGTCAGTGCTTGCCGAAGTATCAGGAGCGCGGAACATCCGCCGCAGCGGCCAGTAGTCCCACAGCAACAGCACAAAAGGCAGGGTGACGATTTGCGCCTTGGACATCAACCCGAACGCGAACAGCACCGCAACGGCCAGGTAACGATCCACGCGTGCCCTGCTTGCATACCAGCGGTAAGCACCGAGGGCGAGCAGGAAGAAAAACATGCTGAGCAGGTTCTTACGCTCGGCGATCCAGGCAACGGATTCGACGTTGATGGGATGCAAGGCAAACAGCGCCGCCACTGCGAAGCTCCGTCCGGCATAACCGGTTGCCCGGAGAAGAATCCAGAACAATAGCAGCGCGTTCACCGCATGCAGCAGCAGATTGACATCGCGATGCCGTCCGGCGTCAAGCAGGAAGAAGTGATAATCGACAGCGTGTGAGAGCCACGTAACAGGATGCCAGTTGGACGCGCGAAATGTAGTGAACGACCACTTCACGGTCTCCCAGTTCAGCTGCTGAATGTGCGTGTTGGTTACGACGTAGCCGCGGTCATCAAGGACGATAAACGGATGATGCCTTACCGCTGAGTAGGCGAAGAGCGTTGTGGCAACGAGCGACAGCGCAAGCAGGCCGCTCACGCCCGCCCGATAACGATCCGCACTGTCGCGCGATTGTCCCCCGTTCACACCGGCACCATGCGCGCAGAGCAAAGTAAACGCTCTCGAACGCTCCCAGCGAACACGCCAAATACTATTACATCGATAGCCTCAGTAAGTGGGGTGCGAAGCAGTATCGCAGGAAAGGGCTCCCAGACGGGCGGGAAAACTAACGAAGGCTGGCGAAGGGAAGGACCATCTTGAACCAGAATTTATCGCCGCCAAAACGGTTGCGCACCAGGGTCTCGTGCTGCCACTGAACGATGAACGTCATGTGGCGCTGATTGGTGTACCCCGCACTCGGGCCGAAGGCGAAAGCCTGCCCTTCGCGGCCCGCAGTCCACAACCCAGGCGCCGCGGAGACAACATGGCCGTTCAAGGTGTCGGCAGTGACCTGCTCCACAACGTAGCCCGACACGCCAAGCATCCATGGGCCAAGGTGCTTGCCGGCGACGTAATCCATATGGAATTCCTGGCCGGAGAGGTAGTTGGTCGCCGGATTGGTGGTTTTGATGTTGTACATCAGCTTGGCCGACCCCTCCCAACCCGACTTGGGCAGATAGCTGACGACCAACGCCGGCTCGAAGCTGAAATAGTTGCTGCCCACGCAGGCTCGCGGATCGGATTTGCCGTATTGCCCCGCGGGGAGATAGATGTCAACTCCAGTCCCGAAGTGCCACGAGGTGCGGTTCCACCCCAGAACGAACGGATTGATGATCACATCGCCGATACCGGTTGTGCTACGGCTGCCGTTCAGGCTCATCGACTGATACACGACCGGTATGATGACATGCATGGCATACTCGGCGCCCGCGATCTTCAGCTTCGTAACTTCGACGAAACGCAGTGCGTCGAACGTGGCGTCCACCGAGGGAGTCTTTCCACCCAGCAGAACCCTGCCGCCGGAGCCGTTCTTCAGCTGCCCCGTGTAATAACCAGAGTAGTTGACGAAATACGTTCCGGGAGGCGGCATCGCGCCTGCCATCCAGCTCTCAGCGCCGTTCGGATATTGGTCCGGGCCTTCTTTCGCCGCGGCAAGGGGAACAACGGCGAACAACCATGCAATCAGGAGGAAAACGACAAGCGCTCGTGCCGGAGATGGAACTTCGTCATCGGGGAAGTAGGGGCAGTGTTTCATGTGCTCAGCCGGGATTCGAAGGCGGTCACTTATCGCACCGCCTGTGATCCCGATACTGAGCTCATCGGCAACATGGGGGCCGACTTTAAATCGATGGCAAGGTCAACAGAGGTGTTCGATCTGGCTCGCAATGGCCGGTGCATGCGACGGCCGCGCCGAGAAGCGTGCTACCACCCCCGACTAACTCATCCCCAGCTGCCAGAACAGAAACGTATAGATGTCGGTCCACTCATCCACGATCTTGGTGATCGGCTTCCCCGCCCCGTGTCCCGCTTCCGTCTCGATGCGCAGCAGGATCGGGTTCGGCCCCGCATTGTCGGCCTGTAGCTCGGCCGTCATCTTCTTCGCGTGCATGGGATCGACGCGCGTATCCGTGTCGGCCGTCATGAATAGTACCGCCGGATAGCTAACACCCGGCTTCACGTGGTGATACGGCGAGTATGCATAGAGCCACGGGAACTGTTTAGGATCGTCCGAGGAACCGTACTCGGGGATCCACAGCTTGGCAATCTGGAAATGCTGATAGCGCAGCATGTCGAGCAGCGGCACTTGGCACACGACGGCGCGAAACAGGTCCGGACGCTGCGTCAGCACAGCACCGACCAGCAGGCCGCCGTTGCTCCCGCCGCGGATAGCAAGATGCTCCCTGTCGGTGTAGCCCTCCTGCAGCAGATATTCGGCGGCCGCGATGAAGTCGTCGAAGACATTCTGCTTCTTGTCGAGCATGACGGCACGGTGCCAATCCTCGCCGAACTCACTGCCGCCGCGCAGATTCGCTGCCGCGAAGATCCCACCGCCGTCCAGCCAGGGAAACAGCGTCTTGTAAAACTCAGGCGTGATGCTGACGTTGAAGCCGCCATACCCGTTGAGAATAAGTGGACTGTGGCCGGTGATCTTCAGGTCCCTTCGCATAACGAGGAACATCGGAATGCGCGTACCGTCCTTGGACGCGTACCAGACTTGCTTCGTCTCATACTGCTTCGAATCGATACCGCTCTCGACCGAGTCCCACACTGTAGTACTTGCATGTGGGATATCGAAGCGGTAGATCGTGGCCGGTGTGGTAAAGGAGGAAAACAGGTAAAACGCGCTGCTGCTGTCGTACTCGCCGCCGATGCTGTTAATGCTACCAAGCGTCGGAAGATTGATCTCTCCCAGCGGCTTGCCTTCTGTGGTGAAGCGCTTCAGCAGCGAATGCGCGTTCTGCTCATACTGCGCGAAGAGTTGCCCGCCGATGATGTTCAGCGACGTCAGCACCGCGTCCGACTGGGGAATGATCTCGCGCCAGTGCTCGTGCGTGGGCGTGTTGACCGGTGTCTTGAACACGCGATACCGCGGACTGTCCTCGTTCGTAACAATGTACAGATCGTCGTTGTAGGTTTGCGCGGAATATAGAAATTCCTTGTCCGAGGTGATGCGCAGCGGAGGCGTTTTGCTCCTCAGGTCCTTTATGTAGACCTCGCTTTTGGACCACCCCTGGGAGACCACGATACTGAGCCAGCGCCCGTCATTCGACAACTGCACGCTCGGCCAGTCCTGCGGATCACGTCCCTCGCCGAAGATCGGCGTGTCCCTCACCGGATCGCCGCCCAGCGCGTGATAGAAGACGTGCCGGTTGTACATCTCCTGCCCGGCGGCAACTTCGCCTGGCTTGGGATAGCGGGTGTAATAGAAGCCGCTGTTATCAGGCTTCCACGCGACACTGGCAGCGCGCGTGCGCTCGATCGTGTCCGGCAGAAGCTTGTGCGTCGCCGTCGCGATGAAGTGCAGCGTACTCATCTCGGAGCCGCTCTCGGACGTGCCATACGCAACGTAGTTGCCGTCGTGCGACGGGTACCACCAGTCCAGCGCTACCGTCCCGCCCTTCGACTGCGGGTTCACATCGACCAGTACTTCGTCGCGCCCATCAACTCCCTTGCGGACGTACAACACCGGCTGGTTCTGTTTGCCGTCGCGCCGGGTATGAAAGTAGTAATCGCCACCAGGTTGCGTCTCGCCAAGCGTTCCGATCTCGAGCAGCTGCTCCAGGCGTGCGCGAAGCTTGTCGCGACCGGAGACCTTATCGAGAATCTCGCGCGTATAGGCCAGCTGCTCCAGCCCCCACTGCTTCGTCTCCCCACTGTCGCGGTCTTCAAGCCAGCGGTAAGGGTCGACGACTTTCCTCCCGAAGTAGTCATCAGTAACCGGCTGCTGTTTGGTAGCGGGCGGCTTAGGAAGCGTCATAGTCATAGAGATACTGGAACCGTGGTCCTGCCCCATCGTACTGGCAAGCGGCAGCATGATCAGGAATGTGCAGAGAGAAGCCAGAGGATGAGTCATAGCATCGTAGGAGGATGAACACCAATCATACAACTCGTGCGCGAGGGCTTGCCGTTCGTCGTATATTCTCCGGTTGGTGGGAAGACTTTTTCGGGAATGGGACTGTAGCAAATGCGCTGCGAGACTTTGACGCCTCCGCCCAGCACCGCTACAATACGAATACAACTTGACGCGCCACAGGCGCACCACCACTCCTCAGTAGCTCAATGGCAGAGCATCCGGCTGTTAACCGGAGGGTTGTAGGTTCGAGTCCTACCTGAGGAGCCATT
>Ga0126381_100001522_pt1 | contig 24862 bp, 27 predicted proteins | sample PanSoiMetPlot_28_FD_96465 | JGI IMG/M metagenome (GOLD analysis project Ga0126381, IMG submission 96465) | Tropical forest soil microbial communities from Panama - MetaG Plot_28 | ecosystem: Environmental > Terrestrial > Soil > Tropical forest > Bulk soil | place: Panama | collected 2016-02-17 | reverse complement strand
GGCGAAAGACGACTCGAACCTCCGGCCCGCAAGGGCTCTATCTTACGGAACCGCCCGGTGCGGACCCGCATGCCGGGTGGTGTGGCAGGGGAGAGTGGGCGACCACTCCCCCTATGCCGATTAGCGCATCTGCGGGCCGGAAGCTGTCTCTTTGATCCGGGAAGGGAGGACAACGGCCCAGAAAAGAACTTGACAACGTGCGGTCTTTTTGGTATGTTCTGAATAGAGAGAAATAACAGAAATGAGCGTACAAACAAAAACTGCACACCATCCGCTGACCCCCGTGGCCCAGAAATTCATCCTCCATTGGGGTGAAATGGGCACTCGCTGGGGCATCAATCGCACCGTAGCCCAGGTGCACGCCTTGCTGTTTGTTTCGCCGCGGGCTCTCCCTGCCGACGAAATTGCCGAGACGCTTTCCGTAGCGCGCTCCAACGTGAGCACCAGCCTGCGCGAGCTACAGGGCTGGCGCATCGTACGCGTGGTGCATGTGCTGGGCGACCGGCGCGACCATTTCGAATCCATCAAGGACGTTTGGGAGATTTTCCGGATTGTTTCCGAGGAGCGGAAGCGGCGGGAGATCGATCCCACGCTGCGCGTTCTGGAGGAATGTGTGCAGGAGTTGAAGACGAATCCGCAGGGCGACCCGTACACGCGCGAACGGCTGACGGACATGCGGGAATTCCTGATGGCGATGACGGGATTGTTCGACGAAGTGATTCACATGCCGGCGGGCGCGCTGAAAGGCGTTCTGAAACTGCGCGGCAAGGTCGTCACCATGCTCGGCAAAAAGGCTGGGTGAACGCAGTCGGGACTCGGAACCAAGGAAGAAGAGAAAAATGATCTCCCTGCTGAGTGAATACACGGACGGGAAAGGGCGGCACGCGCGAGGTTGGCTGTTCTTTGACGCGGAATGCAAATTCTGCACGCGCATCGCACGCTGGCTGGCGCCCATCATGGAGCGCCGCGGCATGGCGCTGGCGCCATTGCAGGATCCGCGCGTGGTGGCGCTGTTGGCTTTGCCGCACGACGAATTGATGAAAGAAATGCAGTTTTTGTTGAGTGACGGAAGTCGGCACGGCGGCGCGGACGCAGCGGTCGAACTGGCGCGAGAGATTTGGTGGGCGGCGCCGCTGGTGTGGTTCTCGAAGATTCCCGGGGCCATGGAGATTCTGCGCAAAGGGTATCGCTGGGTGGCGGCGAACCGTAGTTGCGCCACTGCGCAGTGTCCCGCAGACCAAAGTTCTAAGTGAATGCCTTTCTCAAAGGAGGCACCCATGCGTGGTCTTCTGCAGCTCTTATGGCTGGCCGCTATCGTTCAAATGGCAATCGCGTTTGCGAATTTCTTCCTCCCCTCAAAATTGAAGTACCGCGAGAATCTTTCCCGCGTCGCGCCTATCATCCGGCAAATTTTCGTGGTGCACTCCGTTTACATCGTGGGCGTAGTGCTTCTCTTCGCTGGCGTCACGTTTGGTTTCGCAGAGGAACTGGCGAGCGGTCACGGCCTCGGCCGTTTTCTTGCTGCGGCCATCGCGCTGTTCTGGCTCTTTCGTGCTCCGGTTCAACTCCTGTATTACGACGCCACCCTGCGTAGAGAAAACCGCTGGGGCGACATAGCCTTCACTGTAGGTGCGCTTTTCCTCGCCGCGACCTACGGCGTTGCTTCCGTTGCACGGGGATTGTGAGTCTGCGCTATGGAAGCCGAACGAACTCTCGTTCCGCCTGGAGCAACGCTGGCCGTCGGCGGAGGCGTAATCTGGCTGTTTCTCCTCTTCCGAACGATTCAGCGGTCCCGGTTCAACATTTTTGAGCTGTTGTTTCTTCTGGCGCCTTTGGTGATTGTTCCTCTCACCTCGACTTTGATTCCGACAGCTGAGGACGGGCTAGTCACACGGTTGGTCGGCAAGGTGGTCCTTTATTGCCAGTTTCCCGCGGCACTCTTCGTTGTGGTGAGCTTTCGATTTGCTCCTGGCGAACCCCTCGCCGGTGTCACAGCCTTGCCGTGGCTCTTCGTTGCGTCGGCTCTCGCCCTCGATGGCCTCGATAGACTCATTCGTACTCGGTTCAGCTCTTTGCCGGATTTCTGCTTTGCGTTTGGCGAAGGCTACGCGCTGGTTGGGGCTTTATGGCTTTTGGCATCGCGAATGGGTTTGCAACCGGTTGGGTTTAGTGAGCCGATTGTCCTGCTGACAGCTGTTCATTTCCATTACGCGGGGCTGATGGCTGCGATCCTTGCAGGACTCGTGGCATCTTCAATACCCACTCCTCTGTTGCTGCGAATTGCTCTATCGTGTGCCGTGGTTGGTCCCGGTCTGCTGGGCTTGGCGTTTCTTGCCGGTCCAAAACTGAAACTAGCGGCTGTCGGCCTGATGGTAATTGGCGAATGCGCAATCGCGTTTGCTACTCTTCGTGTTGGATTAGCGGAAGCGGGGAAGTTTGGTGGCCGCTTGCTCCTGGTTGGATGTGTTTGTGTAATTCTGGGCATGACCCTCGCGGGCGTCTGGGCCGTGGGTGAATACGCGCTCCATTCCTTCGTCAATCTCGAGCAAATGGCGCGTTACCACGGTGTTCTCAATTCTGTGGGTTTTGGCTTGTGCTCGCTCGCGGGCTGGACGTTATTGCACCGGAAAGCGGAGCTTCGATAGGAGCAAATAACATGCGCGTTGCAGTAACAGGCGGAACGGGATTCGTGGGGCGGCATCTGGCCCGCGAGTTAGTCGTGCGCGGAGATGAAGCCGTGCTGATTGCGCGAGGCAAAGAGGTCCGCGACGAATCCATTTACAAATTGACGGGAACGAGCTTCTTCGCGTCTGACCTTTCTGACGCAAGGGAACTGCACAGAGCATTCGCAGGCTGCGATGCCGTGGTGCACTGCGCGGGCATCAATCGCGAGATTGGTGCCCAGACCTACCAGCGCGTGCACATCGAAGGAACGAAGAACGTGGTGGCAGCTGCGCGTCTCGCCAGGGTGCGAAAGATGGTCTTGCTTAGCTTCTTGCGCGCGCGGCCGGCCTGCGGCTCTGCTTATCACGAGTCCAAATGGGCTGCCGAGGAAATCGTTCGCGGTTCTGGGCTCGACTACACCATCTTTAAGGCGGGAGTGATTTATGGCCGAGGCGACCACATGCTGGATCACCTGAGCCATGCGCTTTACACCTTTCCGATTTTTGGCCTCGTTGGAATGAGGGAAAAGGCCATTCGTCCACTGGCGGTGGAGGACTTGGTGACAGCGCTTGTCGCTTCCTTTCGAGACTCGCGGCTCGCCAACAAAACCGCCAGCATCACCGGGCCGGAAGAAATCGCCTTAAGGGACGCAGTTCGCCGCGTCGGGCAAGCCCTCAATAAAAAGCCGTTGTACTTGCCCTTGCCCATCGCCATTCAAAAAGTCATCGCCTGGATTGCGGAACGAACGATGAAAATTCCTCTGCTGTCGCTCGCGCAACTCCGGATTTTGTCGGAAGGCATCGCGGACGCTTTGCCGCCTTGCGATACGCTTCCCCTGGACCTGCTCTCCACGACGCACTTCACCCGGGACCAAATCCAAAAAGGCTTGCCCGAGCCCGGACCATTTGGTTTGCGCGACCTGCGCTGCTGCCTATCTGATTAAAGCGCCGCCAAACGGAGGAATCGCGATGAAAACTGCGGATCTGTGGCGGTGGGATGGGCGAGTTAGCCGCGCGGCGTATGCAACGGTCGGGCTGGTCGGCGTGGCGATCAAGCACAATCTCGACCGGCTCATCGCCTCCGCCTTTCTGGGACACAACAACAGTTTCAACTACTGGGCGCCTCTTGGAAAAGCCGCGCGGCTTGACCATCTCACGGCTACCGAAGCAAAGTTTCTTACGACGCTGTTGCTCGCCTCGATTCCATTCATCTGGGTCGGCGTAGCAATGACCGTGAAACGGTTGCGCGATGCGGGCCAGCCAGTTTGGTTGGTGGTTCTTTTCTTTGTTCCCTTCGTCAATTTGTTGTTTTTCCTCTTGCTCTGCGCATTGCCACCGCAAGAGCGGTCTCAAGAATTGGAAGGCGCGCCGTGGCCGGGACCTCATGGAATCGAGCGCTTCATCCCGCACAGCAAGATCGGCAGCGCCGCGCTTTCGATTGTCATCACCGCCGTTCTAGGTCTCGGGTTCGTGCTCATGGGTACCCTGGTCGTCGGCGCTTACGGTTGGGGGCTGTTTGTGGCTCTCCCCTTTTGCCTGGGGATGTTTTCCGCGCTGCTGTACAGCTACCACGACCTCCGCGACTGGGATGATTGCCTGTTCGTGTCGGTCCTGCCAGTAGTTCTTGTCGGTGCTGCGCTCATTCTGGTTGCTATGGAGGGCACAATTTGCGTACTGATGGCCGCGCCGTTTGCGCTAGGACTCGCGGCCGTCGGCGGAATGATCGGCCACGGGATTCAAGAACTGTATTGGCGTCCCAAGCGCACCCCGACGATGCTTTCCATCGTGATCCTGCTGGTGCCAGTATCGTTTGGCGTGGAGCACGCTGCCGCTCTGCGCCCGCCTATGTACGAAGTTCGCACGGCCATCGAGGTCCATGCGCCGCCAGAAAAAGTCTGGAACAAAGTCGTTGCGTTTGCGGAAATTCCTCCGCCAAAAGAGTTGCTGTTTCGCGCGGGCATCGCCTATCCGATTCGCGCGGAAATCTCCGGACATGGCGTCGGCGCCGTGCGGCACTGCATTTTTTCCACAGGGCCTTTTGTGGAGCCCATTGAGGTCTGGGACGAGCCGCATTTGCTCAAGTTCGGAGTGACCACGAATCCCGCTCCGCTCAATGAGCTATCTCCGTACGGCCATATCGACGCGCCGCACCTACACGGCTACTTCGTCTCAGAGGAAGGCCAGTTCCTGCTGACCGCGCTTCCTGGTGGGCGCACGCGGATCGAAGGCACAACCTGGTATCACAATGCGATGTGGCCTGCGTCGTATTGGCATTTGTGGTCGGACTACATTATTCATCGGATCCATTGGCGCGTGCTGCAGCATATTCGAGCCCAAGCCGAAGAAAGCCATTAAGATGTCCCCGGGCGAGACCATTGTCATCACTGGCGCGTTTAGCTACACGGGGAAGTACGCTACTCGCATCTTACTGGATCGCGGATACCACATCCGCAGTTTGACCTACCATCCGGAGCGCGCAAATCCCTTCGGTAAGAGGGTTCAAGTTTTCCCCTACAGCTTCGACCATCCCGAACGTCTCGTAGAAACACTGCGCGGGGCTTCCACGTTGATAAATACGTATTGGGTGCGGTTCCCGCGTGGAAAGTCCACGTTTGAAACCGCCGTACAGAACACGCGGACTCTGATCACTGCGGCAAAACAAGCGGGCGTCCGGCGCATCATTCATGTTAGCATCGCGAACCCTTCGCTCGATTCGCCGCTGGGCTACTACAGGGGAAAAGCGCAACTAGAGAAAGCGATCGTCGAATCGGGTCTGGCTTATACGATTCTTCGCCCCACGGTCATCTTTGGCCTAGAAGACATTCTCATCAACAACATTGCGTGGTTCGCGCGCCATTTTCCCGTGTTTGCGATTCCGGGCGATGGCCGCTATGGCATCCGCCCGATTTATGTCGAGGACATGGCGCGGCTCCTCGCCGATGCTGTTGAGCGAGAAGAGAATTCGGTACTCGACGCCGTTGGCCCTGAAACTTACACGTTCGAGGAACTCGTCAAACTCATTGCCGACCAAGTCGGCCGGGGGATTCGCACGATTCATGTCCCCACGCTGACGGCATACCTTGCAACTCGGATGGCTGGCTGGTTTGTGGGTGATGTGGTCCTTACCTGGGAAGAATACAAGGGATTGATGGCAGGTCTGCTCGTTCCAGAAGGACCCTCCGCTGGAGAAACTTGCTTGAGCCAATGGCTGGATGCGAATCGCGGCAATGTCGGCAATCTGTACGCCTCGGAAGTGGCGCGGCACTACACGCGCGCAAAACCACGCGCAATCGAGACAACCACCCATTCCGACACCTAAGTCTGAGCGAAATATTTCTCGAGCGGCTCCCAATAGTTAGTTCTCCAACCTTCAGCGAGGTGCGCTCCCTGTCCCTGTGGGAAACCGGTATGGTCAAAAATGAGTTTGGTCCCCGAGCCTTGTTCGGCTAGCTCGAATCTCGCGATCGAGTATTGCCCCGGTTCCCAACTGGCCGCGCGCCAAGCCTGGACAATTCGCTCATGCGGGATGAGCTCAACGTGGCGTCCCATGATGTGTCCACCAAACGCGGAGAAGGCTCCGCCCACTTCCGTGCTGACTTCCACCGGTTTGTCTTTTGGAACCATTCCAGACTGCACGGCCGCGCTAAGCATCACGACCCTGTTAAACTGCTTTGCGTCGGTCAGCGCTTCATAGACACGCTTGCGGCTCGCCTTGAAAACGACTTCTTGATGAATAGCCTCGCAAGTGCGGGAAATCTCGTCCGTGGTGCCTGCCCGTGAGACATCAGAGCCCAGAGCCAACCCGCCAAGTACCCCAGCCGCCCCTAGAATGATTTGGCGGCGAGTAGCTGTGCTCGGAGGCAAACCGAAATTCCTTCCGTTGTTCCTCTCTTCGTCCATCATTCCCTCCGCGATGGCACTCAAGGCCCAGCTTCGAACCATTTGCAGCTTCGGCATAAAAGCACGGATTCACAAAATGTTCAAATCAAGATTTGCCTGAGGGAGTAGGATACCGATGCAACGGATGAGCGCGGGGAGGCTATGAAGGCGAAGGATTTTCGACGGATTGCCTTGAGTTTGGAGGGCGCGGAGGAGGGATCGCACATGGGGGCGACGGACTTCCGTCTGGGTGGAAGGATTTTTGCCACGCTGGCGGCGGTGAAGCAGGGTTACGGGAATTTGCTGCTCACGCCCGAGCAGCAGGCCGCGTTTGTTGGCGATCTGCCCGAAGTGTTTCTGCCTGTTCATGGCGGCTGGGGGAAAAATGGAGCTACGCACGTCCGCCTTGCCGTCGTAAGCGAAGACGTGCTCGAAGGCGCCCTGCGCACTGCCTGGAAGCTGCGCCTGGAAAAGAACGCAAAAACGGGGAGGAAGTTGCCTACTCCGGCAGAGGCGCGAGCGGCGAAGTCAAATCGCAACAAACGATAAGGCGTACCTGCCCACGCGGACAGTTAACTGAGCCAATGTTCGCAAAGTCGAAGGTACCACTCTTCAGATAACCTGGGTTGGGGGGGAGAGTATTTCTCCCGGGCGAATCGCTATGTCCAAGACCAAGCGCATTCTGTTCATCCTCGCAGCCAGTGGTTTATTGTGCGGAGCCTACCTGTGGTTCTTCGGCACGGCCACGATGTTTGTCTTGGAAGCAAAATACGTTGGCTGGAGGATGCCGGTCGTCAAGAAAACTCCCACCGAACTTCCAGACCAAGCGATTGCACAGGGTTTGGCACGAAGGCTCGCTTATTTCGGATATGAATTCGAGGTCCCTTGGGAAATTGATGAAGCAAAGAGCAAGCGGGTCGGACAAATGCAACTCGTAGCATTTCGTTCAGGAAACTCGCTGCTAGTCTCAAGGAGCGCGCCAAAGGAATTTCTGAATGCCTTTTTGTCAACCGGGAAGGGCGACGCGGCTATTCTGAAAGCCTTGTACGGGGACGACGTTCTAAAGTCGGACTACTCACTAAAGGACCGCATTCTGGAGACAACGCCTGATAAGGTAGGGGTGCTCACGCCACGTAAAGGGGCCGTCGGAAACGCAATGCTCCTGCTGATCAAGGGAGTTATGATGCCACTGGAGGGGGAATCCGGAATTTATCGGATCCAGACGGGAGATTTCAGAGGATTCCAGTTTGGGGACCCGCGAAGCCGTTCCAGGTCTATAGATTTGGAGATTCATAATGAAGACGGCGGGTTTGGCTTCGTTTTCATTCAGCGACAGAGTGGCTCTGTGGCACCAATCACTCAGGCCGAGATCAACCGAGTTATCCAGTCCTTGCGCAAGTCGCCAAGTCAGAGCTAGACAGCGACCATTTGAGTTAGCGATCAAAATTCGGACAGGATGCGTTTGTAATACGCCTCGTACACGGGGATGACGTCGTTGGCGCAGAATTTTTTCTTGGCGTTGACGCGGGCGGTCTTGCCCATCTCGCGGCCGCGGTCGGCACGGCAAAGAATGTCGATCGCGTAGCGCGCTGCAGCTTGAACGTCGCCCGGTTCCACCAAGTAGCCATCCACACCGTGCTCGACGACTTCGGGCATGCCGCCGGCATTTGTACCGATGACGGGAACTTCGCAGGCCATCGCTTCGAGGGCAGCAAGCCCAAACGATTCGAGCTGCGAAGGAAGTAAAAACAGGTCGGCGGCGGCCAGCTTTTCATAAACGGCATCTTGCTTGCCAAGGAAAAACACATCCTTTTGCAATTTTTTCTTGCGCACGAGATATTCGGCGCCGCCGCGGTCTGGGCCGTCGCCGATCAGAAGTAGCTTGCCGGGCATTTTCGCACGCACTAGCGCAAAAATCTCCACTGCGTCCGTGAGGCGCTTGACCGGACGAAAATTCGAAAGATGCATGAGAATCGGTTCGCCGTTCGGCGCCCATTGGCGAGCGAGGCCTTTGTCCGCAGCGCGGCTATAAAGATCGCAGTTCACAAAATTTGGAATCACTTCGATCGGGCGCTTGATGTCGAACTCTTTGAGCGTCTGCCCTAGCAAGTAGCGCGAAATCGAAGTGACGCCGTCGCTTTGTTCGATGGAAAATTTCGTAATGGGCAGATAGCTGCGGTTGCTGCCGACCAGCGTAATGTCCGTGCCGTGAAGCGTGGTAATAAAAGGCAAGCGTCGCGGCGCCGCCATCGAGCGCGCCAGGAGCGCGCTGACGGAATGGGGAATCGCATAGTGCACGTGCAACAAATCGAGCGCTTCCGACTCAAACACTTCGAGCATTTTGGTGGCGAGCGCCAGGGTGTACGGGGGATGGTCGAAGAGGGGATAACTGACCACTTCGACTTCATGGAAGTGGATGCGGTCGCCGTTGAGGTTCAGGCGGATAGGCGGCGCGTAGCTGATGAAATGAATGTCGTGCCCGCGGGCGGCAAGCTCAATGCCAAGCTCCGTCGCCACGACGCCGGAGCCGCCGTAAGTAGGGTAGCAGGTGATGCCGATGCGCATGGGTTGAGTTGTCAGTCCTTAGTTGTAAGTTCTAATTAAAGAAAACAAGACAAGAGAAATAGCCCGGAAAACTTTGCCGAGACCACAGGGCAACCAAGACGCGCCAATTTCAATGGCCGGTGGGCAGTGGGTCAGTTTGAATTTTGACGCGTCCATCCCGCAAGAAAACGCGGGATGGCGCAGAAGTGTGTCACCATTCATGAAATTCAAAACTGACCCACTACCGGCCGATATCATCACTTGCAGGGCCGCGAGCCGGGATGCTAGAGTCGCGCACCGGGTCGGACAAGTCCAGTTGGCGCGGCATCTTGCTAAGCGCCCTTATTAGACGCACCTCTGAGGAAAATCGTGACACGGTTAGCAGGCAAAGTGGCCTTGATCACCGGCGGTGGTACCGGCATCGGCCGGGCCATCGCGCTGGCCTTTGCGCGGGAAGGCGCGGGGGTAGCGGTGGCAGGCCGGCGCCTGGAAAAGGCAAAGGAAGTCGCTGACGCGATTGAGAAGCAGGGTGGCGCAGCGCTGCCATTGCAGTGCGACGTGTCGCGGGCGAAAGATGCGGAGCGGGCGACCAGCGATACCGCAAAGAAATTCGGCAAGCTCAACGTCCTGGTCAATAACGCCGGAACGCTAAGCGTCTCGACCGTGGCCACCATCAGCGAAGACGACTGGGACCGAGTCATAACCACTAATCTAAAAGGGCCGTTTCTCATGTCGCGCGCGGCTCTGAGGGAGTTTCGTAAGAATGGCGGGGGGACGATCGTGAATGTCGGGTCGGTGCTTGGGCTGGTAGCGATGAAGGACCGCGCTGCGTATTGCGCCTCCAAAGGCGGCGTTACCATGCTAACGAAAGCGATGGCCCTCGATCACGCGCACGAAAATGTCCGGGTGAACTGCATTTGCCCTTCCATCGTCGAAACGGAACTCGTCAAAGGTCTTTTCGACGACAGTGAACAAGGCAAGAGACTAAAGCAGTCGCGCATGGGCACGATCCCTCTGGGACGCTTCGGCAAACCGGCAGACGTCGCGGATCTGGCGGTGTTCCTCGCTTCGGAAGAATCCTCCTGGCTAACCGGCGCCGCAATCCCGCTGGACGGAGGCCTGACGGCATTTTGAGAAGCGTCCGTCTCAGCTCTCAGCTATGAAAACGAAGCCAAAACAACCGCCCCAATCTCCTCATTCTGTTGACGCTCGGTGGGCAACGGAATTAGTTCGCGAGCGCATGAAAGAAAGCCAGGCCATCAATCACCTCGGCTTTGAAGTGGAAAGAGTGGAAAAGGGCCGCGCGATTTTCCTTTTGGATGTGCGCGCGCACCACAAACAAATCCACGGCGTCGTCCACGGAGGAATTCTCGCAGCGCTTGCAGACACCACCGCAGCCATTGCCGCCTATACCGTAGTCCCGCGGGGAACCGAAATCGCAACCGTCGAGCTAAAGATAAACTATCTTGAGCCCGTCCCCGGCGGACGCATCAAAGCGGATGCGCGAGTGCTCCGCGCTGGAAGGAATTTTGTGGTGTCCGAGTGTGAGATTTGGAACGAGGACAAGTCACTGGCAGCAAAGGCGCTGCTCACTTTCGGAGCAGCCCCCGGACACTCGATCGAGGAATAGAATTACTCTTCGCCGCCCTGCGCGGATTCCTCTCCATCTTTATGAACGTATTTGATGACGCGCTTGAAAATAAGCAGGTTCGGGCTGCCCTGCCGCGTCAGCTTGATGCAATCGCGGTCATACCACTCGACGGTCCCGCGAAGCACTTCGCCGTCTTCCAAAACCACCGCCATGGGCGTGTGCGACTGCATCTGCTTGACCCAGTAAAAGTTCTCGGCGTGCGTCGTTTCCGGCGGCGCGGGTTTCTTGCTGGGGACTGGGCCATTGTGCGGCCCGTTATGCGGAGGGCGGGGTGCGCTAGGCTCCTTCACGTCCGGAAATCCAGGACGAAACATGCGGCGATTCACCATGACTGCTCCTTTAGAACACCTCAGGGTTGGAGTGACTGACCTTAAGATGCGCGGGATGTGCGTTAGGTTTCAGTGTACGCGATTCTCCGCTGCAGATGCCAGTCTTACCCCGCAAAAAGTCAGAAGCAGCGCTCGGAGCCGCTCGAAGTCACCGGAGAAACTGGTACGAGCGATGCCGCGAGAGCGTCAAGACCGAGTTGGCGATTCAAATTGCGGCGCGCGCCGGCGTAAAGCTCATCAAAGCCTGCGATGGCGCGAAGCACCCAGGCCGAATCCACCGATTTGCTCAGCGATTCCAGCCCATTAGCAAGGCTGGCGTTGCGGAGAACGGGCTCCTTGATTTTGGACGTCAGCTCGAGCAGGTCGGTGAGCAATCCGTAGAAGACCTGAAGCTGCTCCTCGAAGGACGATTCTCGGTCCTTCGCCAGAGCCGCTGTGCTCGCAAACAATTGCGAGAAACCTTGCCCTCGCGCTGCGTGCTCCAGGATGCGCAGCGCGTTCCTTCGTTTCTCCGCTGCGGCGGTTACGTCCATTTCCATGGCCAGGCCGGGGCTGCCTTCGGCCAGTTGCGCCGCCAGCTTGATCTCCGCGGGCTTGCGGTCGGTCTTCTCCTTCAGAATTTTTTCCACGGCAACTTGCGAAAGCGGCGCAAAATGAAACTGCAGGCAGCGCGACACGATCGTCGGCAAAAGCGCATAGGGTGAAGGCGCAGTTAGGACCAGCGTCGCCGAACCTGGAGGTTCTTCGAGGATTTTCAAAAAAACATTCGAAACATCCTGCCGCATCGTTTCCGCGCCATCGAGAATGAATACACGCCGCCGCCCCATCGGCTGAAAATAAGCTGCACGTTGCACCGCGCGCAACTGCCCGATGCGCAGCATCGGGCGCGCCACTGGACTTTTGAGGCGCACAGGATCAGGAACCAACGCCCAAACGTCGGGATGCGATTGCAGGATCAGCGGAACGCGCTCGACTGTCGCCGCGTCCGCGCTCTCGCCCCGCTCGGCCAGTCCCTGCTCAATGAGTTTCTGCGGCTCCGCCAGCAGTCCAATGCGTTGGCACGTACTGCATTCTCCGCAGAAATCATCATTCAGTCGCTCGCAATTGGCCGCCTGCGCAAACATGCGCGCCAGCGTGAATTTGCCCACGCCTCGAGGCCCAGTAAAGAGCAGCGCATGCGGAACTCGCCCACTGCGAAGAGCGCCGCGCAGCGCCGTGACAATCCGTTCGTTGCCGAGGAATTCCGACAAGCCCATCAGCGGCCTCCCGCTTCGGAGAGTTGGGAGATCATCAAAACTGTGCCGAGAACTTCCTTTGCAATGTCTTCGGCCTGGCGCATCTGCCCCCGCTCACTATCGAAGCACTCGATCTTGCGCCAATTTGGCCGCTTCGAAAGCGCATCGTACATCTGCGCTGCATCTTCCAGATGCCGCAAGCTAGCTTCCAGCAAATCTTTTTGCGCCGACGTATAACTGCGCGCAGACTTGAGGGCCACCAACTTCTGAGCTTCCACCGGCGGCACCCGAAGATAAAGAACTAAGTCTTCCTTCGGAAGCCCATAAATCCCATATTCCAAATGCTCAATCCATTCCTGAAACGCCGCGCGCTTCGCAGAGTCCACGCGTGCGGTCTGGTGCGCAAGGTTTGAGCCGATATAGCGGTCCACCAGAACAATTTGGCCGTTGTTCAACGCCGCTTCCAGTTTAGCCTTTGCCTCGAAGCGGTCTCCGGCATAAAGGAGCGCAGTGAAGTGCGGGTCCACGCTCTCCAGCGGCCCTAGCTCGCCGTTCAGGAATTGCCCGACCATTTTGCCAAACCATGAATCATATTGTGGAAAGCCCGTCGCAAAAACGGAATGGTCTCGTTCGCGCAGTGCGGCGGTCAAAAGCTCGACTTGGGTGCGCTTGCCGCTGCCATCAATTCCCTCAATGGCGATTAATTTTCCGCGACTCGTCATGTTTGTGTGACCGTGTGTTCGACAACGGTCGGGGTCAGTCTAACTGGAGAGAGGGCGCGCCGCAATGCGGGGCATGTTACGATTCGCATGGGAACATGATGCAAACTTCCATTCGTGAAAACTTGCTTCGCATTCAAGAACGCATCTCCAGCGCCGCGACACGGTCTGGCCGTCGCGCAGAAGAAATCACTCTCATCGGCGTCTCGAAAACCCATCCCGCCATCGCCATCCAGGAAGCCTATCAAGCCGGCGTGCGTCACTTCGGCGAGAATCGCGTACAAGAATGGGAAGTCAAGCGAGTAGGCACGAACAATTTAGCGGCAACGTGGCACCTCATCGGTCATCTGCAAAGCAACAAAGCCGCGAAGGCCGCCAAACTGTTTCACACCGTTGACTCCGTGGACGACTTCGCCCTCGCCCAAAAGCTCGATCGCGCAAGAGCCGAAGCGAGTTTGCCGGACAAGCTGCGCGTGCTGCTCGAAGTGCGCGTAGCGCAGGAAGAAACGAAAAGTGGCGTGGAAATTGGAGCGCTCCCGGAATTGGCGGAAAGAGTAGCCGCGCTGCCGCGCCTGGACCTAGCCGGTCTGATGTGTATTCCTCCCTATTTGCTCGAGACGGAACAGGTTCGACCCCATTTCCGCCGTTTGCGCGAACTGCGCGATGAATTGCGCACCAAGCTAAGCTTGCCACTCCCGGTTTTGTCCATGGGGATGTCTCACGACTTCGAAGTGGCCATCGAAGAAGGCGCAACGGAAGTGCGCTTGGGAACCGCCCTTTTCGGTGGTCGGGAAATCAAATAGGAAATGGATGCCGGAAACAAGATGTTAGAGATTCAGGAACAGTCCGGTGCCGCCATTTTCTTCGTGCGCGTTCAGCCGCGCGCTAGCAAAGACGAACTCGCCGGAGAAATGAACGGTGCGCTTAAAATAAGGTTGCAGGCCCCGGCCGTGGAGAATCGCGCCAATGATGCCCTAATTGAATTTCTCGCCGAGCTTTTGAAAACACCCAAGTCGGCTGTTAGAATCCTCAGCGGCGATCGAAGCCGCACGAAACGCATCGAGATTCGCGGAGTGACCGGGCAGCAAGTCCAGGCTCTTCTGCCTAAGGAAGCCTAGCCAATGCCAACGAACAAACTAAATTATCATTCCGAGGAGCGAAGCCGGCCGAAAGCAGGCGTAGCAACGAGGTACTCTTCGCCATCGAGCGCTTTTTGCTCGATGAATCTGCTTTTTCTTGGAATCTTCAGATGAGCGCAAACATTCAGAGTATTCAAAACGATCTACGCGCAGCCAAGCTCGATGGCTGGCTCTTCTACGATTTTCGCGGGCGCGACCCCATCGCGCAGAACATCTTGCAATTGCCCAATGGCATGCGCACGCGCCGTTGGTATTACTTTGTTCCATCCAAAGGCGAGCCGAAGAAACTCGTCCATAAGATTGAGACGGAATCGCTCGCAGCGCTTCCCGGAGACACGCTTTATTACGCAAAGCAGGATGAACTGCACAAGAATCTGAAAAAAATTCTCGGCCGCGCCAAGAAAGTGGCGATGCAATATTCGCCCAGAAACGAAATCCCCTATGTGGCGATGGTGGACGCGGGAACCGTTGAACTAGTGCGCGGAGCGGGCGCCAAAGTGGTAAGCTCCGCGGACCTCGTGCAGAAATACGAAGCGTGTTGGAGCGCAGAGCAAGTCGAGTCCCATTTTTCTGCTGGAGTGATCATCGACCGCATCGTCCGCGGAGCCTTTGAGCATACCGCGAAATGTGTGCGCGAGAAAAAGCCGCTGACGGAATACGACTTGAAGCAGTGGATCCTCAATGAGCTTGAGGCCGCTGGGGTCTGGGCCGAAGAAGGCCCGGACATCGCCGTGAATGCTCACGCCAGCGACCCGCACTACGGTCCGACGCTGGAATCCGCCGCGCCTATTCGTGAAGGCGACTTGCTGCTCCTGGACGTTTGGGGAAAAAAGAAAGCTCCAGGAAGCGTTTATTATGACGTGACGTGGATGGGCTACTTAGGAGCGAAAGTGCCGGAGCAATACTCCAAGGTTTTTAACGTTGTGCGCGATGCGCGAGACAAAGCCGTCGAGCTCATTCGCACGCACATCGCAAAAGGAAAGCCGTTGCAAGGCTGGCAGGTAGATAAGGCCGCTCGCACCATCATCGAAAAAGCCGGCTACGGAAAATATTTCTTCCACCGCACGGGTCACAGCATCGGCGAAAAAGTTCACGGAAACGGCGCCAACATGGACGGGCTCGAAACGCACGACGCCCGCCACTTGATCGCGCACACCTGCAATTCCGTGGAACCGGGAATTTATCTGCCGGAGTTTGGCGTCCGTACGGAAGTGAATGTTTATGTGGGCGAGAAAGAAGCCCGCGTGACGGGAGCAGTGCAACCTGCGATTCTGCCGCTGTTAGCGTAGGGGCAAGATACATCGTGCCCTTATGGTCGAGCCAAAGTACAACATGACGTCGGAGTCCTGCAGAGAAGGGAAGAAATGGCTGAGGAGACAACAGTTCAGGAACCGCTGAACCCGCCGCAGAATGCAAAACGCGAGTCTTTCGCCCTCGTTGTCGGCTTAGCCGGCTGGCTCGTGCCGGGCCTTGGCCATGCGTTACTGAAAATGTGGGGCCGCGCACTGATCTGTTTCTTGACCGTGGGCGTTTTTGTGTGGGTCGGCGCGGGTATGCGCGGAAACCTTTTCACCTCGCGCGGAAATGACGCTTTCGATTCTCTGGGGTACATCGCCGATTTGGGCACCGGCGGATTTTATTGGGTGGCAAAATCTCTCGAGACGAGCGGTCCCGACGTTTCACGCGCCGACGGGGACTACGGAACCAGGTTTCTGGCCACCGCGGGCGTTTTTAATTTGCTGGCGGCGCTGCACGCCTATGAAGCGGCGCGAGGTCGCAAAGCATGACATCGCCCGCGTCGGCAACGTTCGCCGCGTTAGCGCTAGTCGCGCTGATCGCCGTGAAGCTTACTCACCTGCAAGCCTTGGTGATTTTCGCTTTGGTGGTCTCCGCTGCCTTCGGGTTTCTCGGCCGTCGTCAACCTAAGGAGCGCCTGAAGTACATCCTCTGGACCCTCTTGCTTTTCTTGCTTGTTGGCGTGGGCATCGGCTGGGCCATGTACCCCTTCTCGCGCTGAATTTTCGTCCCGTGGCGGGACGCCCTTCATGCTGAGCGGGGGCTGAGGCGGGTGTTCTGCTTCCAGTCCTCTTCTATTTTGCTTACACAACCACACTCAAGGTTGCGAAGAATCATTCCTTCGACCGGAGCATAGCCGCGAACAACCGGGATGTCCTTTACAAATCCGGTGAAGGCTCCTTGAACTTCCAAGGGGTAGTGTCGCCCGGAACATTTGAATTTCTGGGGATACCGGTGCCGCTGGGACGAGTGATGCAGCCGGCCGACTACGAACCGGACGGCGCGCTGGTGTTCGTGCTGCGCTACAAAACATGGGTGAAGACTTATGGTGCGGATCCGGCTCGTGAAGTCTGGGTGTGCGCGAAATCATTATCGTCAGGAAGGCGCGCTTTCAGCCGACGTATGTGATGCCCGTGACGATGCTGGACTTCATCGAACGGTTCGACGCGCCACGTCCAGTTCAAATCCGAGACCCCTCAGCTTCACGCTCGGTGAAGGTGTGCGAGGAACTGTCGGCAGAAATCGAGCGAACAAAGAGCAATAACAAGCAGGGTACCCTGCAGACGCAGAACAAGGTGGTCCGAATGGGAGCCGAAAGTCTACTCAGTGAAAAGCTTTTGTGTACCGCAACATTTGGTCCACGGATGGCACTCGCCTCTGCTTTAGTGATGTCCCTCATTCTTACGGCATCCGTCAGCTACGCAACGGATCCAGATTTTCGATTTCCGGACTCACCGATTTCTGACGACCAGGAATCTGACGGCCTCTGGACGTCGTATGCCAGAGTGCTCAGGCTCGAATTCTCCGAGTGTCGTTTTCTCGGTAACTTAGCGATTGACCTGTTCCCGTTGCCAATAGAGCGTTGAGTTTTTCCCTGGGAGACCCTTCAGACGCCATCACGCGGCTTTCCTTGCGGAGAAAGATGTTGTCTTGAATGGGCCCGCTTTCGCATTCCGCAGCAATGGTCGTCACTGGATGGTCTGGCGCTTCGGCGGGCAAACCAGTGAGGCGGATGCGGTAGGCGTCCTGCTGGACTCGCTGTCCCGTTTATCGCAAGCCACTTAAATACCAGACATCGTAAGTGCCAGCAAAATAAAAAAAAACGGAGTGCTCCATCCGTGGGCGACCTTCGCGTGTTCGCTGCCCCTGTGTGTCATGTTCACTTCACGTTCTGACGCACGTAATCCGCGATCTGCTGACCTGTTGCGAACCAAACGCCCGGTTTAGATTTCATATAGGCAATCAGCTTGTCGAGATAAATGATTCTTGAACGATGTCCCGACACCATCGGATGCATCGTTAACAATAGCATAGTGCCTTCTTTGTACGCGGTGTCGAATTCGTCCTTATAAACCTTAAAGATGAGTTCTGGGGAAGGGAGCGAGCCGTTCGAAATGAAGTACGGATAATCGTCTAGAATCCAATCAACCGGCAATTCGACCATGCCGGTAGGCCGCCCGTTGGAAAGGAGTTCGTACGGCTCGTCCATCGCCATGGCGCTGCTGTCATACTGAAATCCAGCTTTGCGAATGAGGTCGAGTGTGTATCTGCTGAATGCCCAGGAAGGGGCTCTGTATCCCACCGGTTTTTTGCCCAGTGCGTTCGTCCAAAACTCGATAGCTTTATTCAGGAGCCGTTCTTCTTCTGCCTGGTCGTCGAGATCCGGAAGCCTCTCGTGAATCCAGCCGTGGATTCCGATCTCATGGCGGGGCCGCTTTTTGAACTCCTGAATCATTTCGGGATAGAGAACGCCGGTTACCGCGGGAATGTAGAACGATCCCGGGATGTTGTACTTATCGTACAGCGCCATTATTCTGGGCAGCCCTTCGGTGAAGCCATACTCGCCTTGCGACAGAAGCACAGGGGCACTGTTTCCCGCAGCGATCTCGAAGGTTTCGTTGTCCATGTCCCAACTGAGGCAGACCGCGACCTTCGCACCGTTCGGCCAACTTTTCGGTGTTAGCTTTCGTCCTGCGCGCATTGGAGCAACCCACTCCTTGAGTTGTTCCTCCGTGAGCTTCGTTCCGGGTTGCGGCCTCTTCTCCTGCTGCGCTTGCAACATCATGGGGAAGACACTAAGCAAAAAAGCAACGAGTATGGACTTTGCTGATTTGCGGTTCATAACCCCCTCCTTTTTTGATTGATCCTCGGGTCCCCAGGGCAAGGTGGCTTTCGCGTCCGCACTCACGGCTGAATCGCTGTACGGCAAGGGGAACTGTCCAGGTGCGCTCGTCGCGACCGACTTGTCCCAATCGCTGACCTCCATCTCATTTAGGCCTCCCCATAACGCGAAATGTCATGAATGCTAGCTCAGTGGACAAGGAAACTGTAGCGCAGAGATGGCCTCACGAGGGTGGATTCTGAAATTAGCGGACAATTTGTTTACGAGGGGCTGCTCGCATGTGAGCGCCATTTCCATGATATTGCGACTCAGTGGGTTGTCTCTTCCTCCCATTGGTTTCCGACCGACGACCAAAGAGCTGGCAAACGGCCCTCCCAGGATCCGCGTGTTCGCCACAGTGGCTGGGGAGTGGTCTGACGGAACGACTTGCGTTCACATGAAGCAGCAATTGGTTTTGAATACGGGTCGCAGGAAATAATGTTAGTTTCTGCCGATGAGTTGTAAGTTACCGAGTCTGCCGAAGCGTCAGCGCTAGCGGCCTGTCCATGGCGAGCCAAGGGATGCCGCGGTATGAGTCCGTCACCACCCAGCCGGCGGTCGTCAGCACCCACGTAGAGAGAACTTCGCCCCATTGGAAGCTATTGAGTGACCTTGTGGCCGCGGCTGGGACCCACACCAGCACTAAAAAAAGCCCCATCTGCGACGCTGAGAGCGCGGTCGCCAGCCGTGCGCACACTCCAATGAGGACCGCCACGCCCGCAGCAATGAATGCCGCACCGGTGAAATACGCCCATGCCACGTGCGCTGGCAGCCAGCTAGGCACCATCGAGGCTGTATGCTCGACATATTGAAAATGGGCCAAGCCGAAGGGAATTATGGCTGCGCCATAGAGTGCTCTCGCAATGCGCAGACCTTTGTTGCTGGTGGCGGAACTTAGGCGCTGCTTGTCCCAATCATCAGCGAACCAAACATAGAGTACCCAGGCGGCCGCCAGCAGCGCCGCGGTTTGGGAAAGTGGCCAGTAAGCGTCCACCTTTGTGAGCCCGTGAAAGAGACCGGGTACTCGAAACAGCAGCAGCCAAAGGAGGAGATAGGCGAGTAACACACGAGCAGCAGGGGCCGCTGTGCGCCTCCAGAGTAGGCCTACGCCACATGCCAAGGAGGTGAAGGCGCACAAATGGGCCAGCACCTGGCTTTCGGGCACGCCCTTCAATGCCGGCTGCCACTCAGCGGTGAAGTCGCCTTTCATCAGGCCCAGGATTCCGACGCCGATCATGGTCGCTGCAAAAACCGCATGACCCGGGCTTGCTATGCGCATTAATCTATCCCCTGGTGCTGTTCGCGTTCATCGGTACGCATATCGACTTTTCGCTGGATACTTAGGGCTCGCCGACAGCAACGGGCCCTCCTCAGCGGCAGTGAGCAAATCGCTTAGGTTCATTTGCGGAATTCGCTGAAAACGAAATCATGGTCCTTTCGCTGTGAGTGGCACGCAAAACAGGCTGCCTTTCTCTCGGCCGTTAACTTGGCGCCCGCGGGGTGGCCCTCTGGGAAGCTCATAAACTCCCAGCCTCCCGTCGTGCGATAGCGCTCGCTCTCTTTGACCATGACATCAACTCGCCGTGTTGGCCCCTCGATTGTGTTGCCTTCAATCTCTTTCGTTTGCAGCAAGTCATAAACAAGCACTGAGCCGTCGGGAAACCTGCCTGTGTCATAACCCTCAAGTGCTTTTTCATTCGCGTAAATGTGGTGGATTCCTCCTTCCGTTGCATACGCGGCACTTTGGGGCCCGACCAGTACACTTTTAACGTGGGCCCACTTGCGGAATTCTTTGGGAAATGAAGCTGTGTCATCGGGCCGCGCCCACAAAGAGAAACTGCACACGAAAGCTGCCGTCGCAAGTCGCATTAGCACGATTTTTCTCACTTTTCACCTCCCACTCCCACGTCGAACTCACCATGCAGATGTGATTCGGTCACGTCCATCAGACTCCAGTCGTTCATTGTGCAGCCTGGAGGATGTGAAATGGCGCTTTGCTGGCAGCTGGCGGTACTGGGCCACCCTGTTTGAGCATGTACCAGAGAATTCGATTGAAGAGCGCGTCATCACTACGATCTGCTGCGCGCAAATCGAGCTGCTCTGACATCTGTGCCGCTGGTCCCTGCGAAGGGTTCATTTCATGAATGTCGGCCTGTGGAAGCAGAGCGTTGTAGCGTGCAAGGTTCGGTTTTTCGCTGAACACGTCAGCTAAGGAGCGACTGAAGTAATCGAATTTGGACAGGCGAGCCAACCCCAGAATATCTTCGATCGCGGCCACAACATCGGTGGTATTGGCGAACCTGTGAATTGTGCCGGGTCGATTGTAGGCGGATATTGCAAAAAAAGGAGAACGGTGCGAATCCACGTGGTCCGGGCCGGCCTGCGAGTCATCCTCCAGAACAAAGATTACCGTATCGTGCCAGAACGGGCTCTGTGACAGAGCTTCCACAATTCTGCCGAGAGCCAAATCGTTGTCCGCCATGTAGGCGCGGGGCGAGAGATATCCAGCGCGACCGCCGGCGGTGTGATCGCTGGGCAGGTGCAACACTTCGAGAGCGGGCATCTCCCCCTTGGCCACAAACTCGTGGAGTTCTTGAATCCATCCGTCTGCGCGCTTTTGGTCGGGAATCTTGAGATTGAATTCTGGATAAACGGGGCTTAGGTCCGCTCGCACATCGCGTTGTGTAACCGGCCATCCTTCGGGCCCACTCGCCATCTCACCGTAGTCGCGAAACCAGATGCCCTTCCTTGCCGCCAGGTTCCACAGGAATCCGCCGAGGGGTTCGTCAATTTCCTCGCCGTCAATGCCGCCTCGCCGATCTGAATAAGCAGAGGGAACCAGCTTCTCGCCGAAGTCGGTCACGTAGGCGGCTGTTGACCAGATGTGCCCTTGTGAACTGACCTCCGCGTTGGTGAAAAAGCGATCGAACAGCCCAAAACGCTGCGCGAGCGCATGATGATTGGGAGACACATCCCGGCCAAAGAAGACCAGGTTGGGATCACCATCGCCTTCCTTTAGGTCGCCCAAAACCTGATCGTAGGTGCGGTTTTCCTTGATGATGTAGACGACGTGCTTGAAGGGTGGATATCGGCGAGCGGCGCGGAGCCGGTTCCATCCATTGGCCTCGGCAACGCGATGCGAGAGTTGTGGCAACAGCCCTGGCCCCGGATCGGCGGAGCAAATTCGCAGGCTTCCATTCAATTGGCCGAGGTCGTAGCCGAGCGGACGCTTGATTCCCTCACCGGGAACAGGTCCGTCCGGATTGGCGTGGCTGCCATGCCCTTTTCCGGCTAAGACAATGAGCTTGCTATTTACTACGAGGACGGCGGTTGGATACCAGTCCGTGGGAATGCGGCCTGCCGGACGTGATAGCTTTGTTCGTCCTTGCTCGAGAGCCCGCTTTGAAACGTTGAAAACAGCGATCGAGTTGTTGTCTGCCTCGGCAACGTAGAGCTTCGTGCCGTCCTGCGAAAGAGCGAGTGCGTTGGGGGTGCTTCCCTGGTTTGGGGCTCCGGGCGCTCCGTCGTGAAGGTATCCGAGAACGCTTCTCGCGCGCGCGTCGACGACGGCAATTTGATCGGTGCCCGCAAGAGCAACAAAAAGTCGCGAGCCGTCCAGAGTAGACGTGAGCGCAGAGGGGCGCGGCCCAACCGTCAGCCGACCTGCACTGGAAAGCGTGCCGTCGGCCTGCGTGCGAAACATCGAAATTGTGTTGCTAGCCCAGGCGGATACATACACATTGCCGTCAGCGGCTGCCTCGACGGCATAAGGGTAGTGGTCGGTCGAGAATCGTTGCAGAACTCGCCCGGACGATGGATCGACCACGGCGAGATCGTCGCCGACATTCTCGGCGACGTATAAAAGACTTCCTTTTCGCGAGGCGGCCAGCCCGGCAGGATAGCGAGAGCCAGTTTTGTCGGGCTTCTTCTCGCCCAACACAATTCTCTTTTCTAGAGTCGCAGCACCGTTGCTCCAGGTGTATGCATAGATCAAATCTTCATTGCCGCCAGAAACGTATAGCGCTTTGCCGTCAGCGGAGAAGGTCACGCCATAAAAAGCCGCCTCCTGCGAAATGGTTTGCGTGATCCTCCTGGACTCCAGATCGACAACTTGAATTCCTTGTTCTCGCCAGCCACTGAGGACAACGACAACGCTCTTCCTGTTTGGCGCGAGCGCCATTCCCAGCGGCATACTTCCCAAATCGGCGAAATCGCCGACCGCGTCGAGACGAACCCCTGTGGACAGCGGATCCGTGTAAGCCACCTGCGCTCGAAGGCGGGCGTTGCCGCTTGGAAGAATGGCTAGAGTCAGCCCAAGTACGCGAAAGCTAAATCCCAAGCAGCTGCCAATAACCGCAGCTGGTTTCACAAGTTGACTGACACTCAAGCATACTCCTCGTGCCGCTCGATAGGTCTGGTGCAAAAGTTCTCTTTCTTTGACGTCCCGGTTGGCTGGCGGGATAGCGTACAGAACTCAGCGAGAATAGTGACGAACGGAAAGGGCGATGGGCAATCCCACTCCGATCCAGTGCCACGCGAATTCGCAAGCTTGATAAATCAACGGCGCGTGTCCTTTGGGAGCTGCTGAGAGCGGCAATACGATGAGATGCATGAACAAATAGACCAGAGCGCCGTAGAGAAGGCCAAACAAAACGGCCCTGTGAAGCAAGATCTCGAATCTGCGGCTTCCCAGGAAGTACACACCTGCGGCACCAACGGCGATGACGAAGTGCAACAAGACTCCTAACGCGGCAGTTTTTGCACCGCCACTGTAAGACTTCACGCCGAGAAGGCCGCTGGCGATGGTTTGTGGCACAAGAATGGGTCTGTGCGGACTGTAAACCACGATTGCGTAGGTCAGGTCGAGCACGCCGACGATAAATCCTCCAACCAGGATGGCCGGAAATGCCTGCGGGGCGGTGGTCAGAGAGGGTGCAATGCCGACGGTCATAGGATTTCTTGTCAGGCTAGGCCCCTCAAGGCGCAAAGGATGTGATGAAGCCCATCCACGAACAAAGTTCCGCCGATCCCTGGATGGTTAATCGACTGTTTTTCAAGCTCACTGGGCTTGCAGGCAGCTTCCCGGGGTATATGCCCAGCTTTCGTCAGAACAGCCAGCACGGGCTTGCCGAGCGCCTTGAGTAGAGCGACCGGGTCCGTCCTCTGACCCAAAGGCGACCCATGTTTCGCTGTTGTAGGAAATTTGCACGAAGAGAGCAGTTGGGCACAATGACCACTTGACGCGATATCGATATAGCCACATGCCTCGACTATCGGCAAGGCAGCAATGGATTTGCGTCTGTGGGTGCGCTCAATCGCTCATGCACTTGGTTTTTCCTGGCTCGATGGCGGGAAGGGCTTGCGGAACAGGGTTGTTCTCGCGTCCGATCGCTCACTCTTTCCCAGTTCTTGCGTTAAACATGGTGACAGAAAGTGGTTGGCACCAGAGGCCACTTGAGTGGCCATCCGTATAACCACTATATTAAAGCCATGAAAAAGGTAGCGAGCGGATTCTCTCCCCTAGTTGCGCTCGATCGGAGAAGCGGCAAGCCGCTTCACAAGCAAATCTACGAAGCTTTTTGTGCAGCCATTGTCCGAGGCAACATACGCGCAGCCCAAAAGGTGCCGTCCAGTCGCGCGCTCGCTTTGGAGTTGAAGGTTTCCCGCATACCTGTCCTGACGGCGTACTCGCAACTTCTTGCTGAGGGCTATTTTGAAAGCCGGTCCGGATCAGGAACATTCGTGACAAGTTCTCTCCCGGATCAGCCGATTTCCCTTGGGCAACGCGACGTTGCCTTGCGTAACGTTCATTCCCGGCGCCGCGTGATTTCCAAGGCGTCGGCACTTCTCCCTGGGTTTAAACCGCTGCCGTGGCTGAATCGATGGGGAGCCTTTATTGTTGGTCAGCTCGCTCTCGAGCATTTTCCGTTCCGTGTATGGGCAAGCCTCGTGAACCGGCACGTTCGCAATATGCGCATCAACTCACTTCACTACAGCGACCCGATGGGATCCGAGAGCTTTAGGGGCTCAATCGCTCAATACCTGAGGACTGCGCGAGCCGTAAATTGCGAGGCGAGTCAGATTATGGTCGTGAGCGGCTCTCAACAAGCTCTAGAGCTAACTGCCCGCGTCCTGCTCGATCCCGGCGATGAAGTCTTGTTCGAGGAACCCGGTTACCGGTTGGCGCGAAATGTCTTTGCTTTAGCGGGTTGTTGCCTTGTTCCCGTTCCCGTCGATGCTGAGGGCATGGACGTTGTGACTGGTATTAAGAAATCTCCAAGAGCACGCGCTGCATTCGTCACGCCCTCGCATCAGTTTCCTCTTGGTGTCACTATGAGCGCGTCCCGGCGCCTCGAGTTATTAGAGTGGGCGCGCCGTTCAACGTCTTGGATCATCGAAGATGACTATGACAACGAATACCGGTACGAGGCGATGCCCGTTGCATCTCTCCAAGGTCTCGACAGTGAGTCTCGCGTCATTTACATCGGAACATTCAGCAAGACCTTGTTTCCTTCCTTGCGCGTCG
>Ga0126381_100001521_pt1 | contig 24889 bp, 18 predicted proteins | sample PanSoiMetPlot_28_FD_96465 | JGI IMG/M metagenome (GOLD analysis project Ga0126381, IMG submission 96465) | Tropical forest soil microbial communities from Panama - MetaG Plot_28 | ecosystem: Environmental > Terrestrial > Soil > Tropical forest > Bulk soil | place: Panama | collected 2016-02-17 | reverse complement strand
CACGCGGGCTATTACCCGAGCTGGAATCTTCGCCTCCTGAAACGAGGCAGCGGCATGTACGAAGATTTCACCGGTCAGGACACCGGCTCAGGCGACAACGAAGTTCACGAGCACATCATCCTTGATGGAAACGCGGGGTACCTCAACCATCCCATGGATCACTTCGCGTTTCCGACCATCGATCATTTCCTGCAGAAGCACATCCGCTATTCGAATTGGGAAGCGCGCGTGCAAGCCCGCCTGGAGGAACGCGTTCAGCTCGACCAGGCGAGGACGGGAATCTCGCGGTCGCTGGAACTGAAAAGGTTCCTAAAGAACGCCGCTCGAAAGTTTCCGTTCCCCCACTGGCTCCGCTTCGCTTACCATTACTTCATCAAACGCGGATTTCTCGACGGCAAAGAGGGTTACGTCTTCTGTCATCTGTTGGCCGAGTACGAATTCTGGATCGCGGCAAAGCGCTTCGAATTGGGCATGACGCCCCTCCATACGGCGAAACGCTGACTCCGATTCTCAGATTCAGTGGATGCGTTTTCGCAAAATTGGGTCGCCCCGCCTGTCGCGGCCAGCGGCGGCATCCTTGTAAATCTGGATTACGACGTCGTTGGCGCTGTGCGGATACCAGCCATCGAACAGAAGCACGCTACCCTGACGGACCGCTTGGGTCAGCTGGTCTTGCACGGCTGCGATTTGCTGGTCTGCGGGTACCCGGATGAGTCCCGCTGCGTCGGGGTAGATCAGCAACGTCTGTGCATCGGGGAAGATGTATCCGTTGATCGCGTCGGTCCAGGGGTACGTATAGGCGTAGTGGAGGGTGCTTTTCCATTCGGGAAAAATATAGACGTCCGGATACTGTGCTCTTAACCGCCCGAACACGTCTGCGGGTGTGAGATCTCCGTTGTAGTAAAGATTCGAATCAACGTAGAAAAGGGTTGCGCCCCAACGCACGTACGCATACTGAATCTTGGACTGCATCGCCTCGAAAGGATCGGGCGTATTGATCTGCTGGCCATAGAAGTATTGAACGCGGCTGGCGTTTCCGGCGTCTACGTGCAGGGTGAGGGACACGGGCGACTCCACCGAGGCGATTGGATAGTTGCTGGTGCCGAACGCAAGCTCACCTCCGGCGAGATCACCGGCCCAGGATGACTGGAATTTGGCGCCGCTCACCCAGGTCACTTTAGTCCCGGCTACATTGATCACGCCAATTTCGACGTTGAATACCTGAGGCCGCAGAGTAAAACCGATAGGAAAACCGGCCGCCTTGAATTTTGCGACGTAGGCATCCAGCGCCCCGATCAACTCGGGCGCCAGAATCTCCGCCTGCGTAGGGTCGCCGATATACGACAGGTCGAGTTGTTGACCCTCTATATCCCATATGATCCCTCCTAATGCGCCGACGCGAGTCATCTCTGCGATACTACTGTCCGCCGAGCTCAGCAGAGCCTGCTGGAATTTCGCGAGGCCCTGAGAAGTGGTGATATCTACCGAAGAATCGTTGAACCAACCGCGCGGATTCGTGGGAAAGGTCGGTCGAAACCGGCCGCTGAGCGAAAGCCTCGCAATGGGCTTCAGTGGAGCGGGCGCAGTGAATGCCCTCGGATAGGTAGTGCTATACAGAGTATAGATGTCCCCCGCGAGTTGCGTTTCCGGGACCCCCGGCCCGCCAAAGCGAATCGATGTATTGATCGTGTCGGTTCCTCCGGGAGCGATGGGACGGATGACCGCCGGCCAGTTCGGATTCAGGTTCGCCCCGGGATCCACATTGAGCATTGCGAACCACTTGGTGTTCGGCGGGTTCTCAGCCTGCCAGAAGCCCAGCGTCATCGGCCGCGTGACGTCTTCGTTCACCAGATCAACCACCCCGCTGGTGTAATCCCAGTAAATCGAAGACGGGGCATCCAGGTTAAACCTCGCCACGTTGGTGGGATTTAATGGAGCTGCCGGGAGTAGCAGGCCCATCGAGTAGAACCAATAGCGGTAGATCGTCAGCCCAGAGTTGTTCTGGATCTTCACATCAATGGTAAGTTTGTCGCCGATAGCCCGATACTGGGTGAGGATCGTGCCCCAGTCGAATGTCTGAGTCACGTCGCCCGCGGGAGTCGTAACCGTGCTGATCGGCGTGGTGGTCAAGCCCGTCACCGAGTTGGGATCGTTCGGATCAGAGCCAAAAATGTTGACCAGACTAGGCGCCCCCGGGTATCGGAAGTTTTGCCCATTCCAGATGAGGGTTGCAAGGCCCTTGGAACCCATGGTGAATGTCACCCCGGTCGAACTGGTGGGAACCGGCTGAGCGGTCGTCATATTTCATCCCCTCCTGCGTCCCTCTTCGCGCGAGCGCAACGCAGGCGTGGACGCCCCGCGGTTGATTTCGCGGGGCGTTCGACGATGATCTGATCCTTTACGATTTAAAAAGGTTTAACAACTCTGGAAAATCTGCCGCATTAATTCGAAAGCTGGCAAACCTTAACGTCTAAACAGGCTGGATTCCGCCCTGATCTGATTCACGGCGCCAAGGCGTAGATGAGGGAAACGACGTCGTTTCCCGGATGCCGATACCATCCATCAAACAGCAGGATGTTCCCGGCGCTGACAGACTTGATCAGCGTGTTTTGCATGGCTCCAATATTTGCGTCGTTCGGAACCCGGACCAGCCCCGCGGCATTGGGGTATAGGTTCATCGAAAGCGGGTCCGGCGAGACGATACCATTCGTCGAGTCGAGAAATCCATACGTATACGCATAATCCCGTGGAGTCTTCCACTCGGGGAAATACGCCGTCCCGGGGAGTGTCTGCGTTAGTTGCTGAAAAACTGCCGCGGGGGTCATATTGCCCTTGTAATCCAGATCGCAATCAACGTAGAAGAGAGTCGCGCCCCAGCGCTGTTTCGCGTATTGAGCCTTGGTGTACAGGACTCCGTATGGGTTGGCTGTATTCGTCTGCAATCCATACAGGTACGGGACGGCGTTGGCTGTGCCGGCGCTCTGCCTCAAAGTGAGCGAAGTGGGTGACTGAACCGAGGCGATCATATAATTCGAGCCCCCGATGGTAATTTCCCCTCCGGCGGGCTGATTCACCCACGCGGACGAGAACTGGGCGCCGCCCGCCCACGTAACATTAGTCCCGGAAACGTTGATCGTTCCCTTTTGAACGCTGAATACCTGGGGCCGCAGCGTGAAGCCGATCGGCAAGCCTGCGGATTTAAATTTCGCCATGAAGGCGTCCAGAACCCCAACCAACTCCGGAGCGAGCGTCTCGGCCTGCGACGGATCTCCGATGAATGTCTGATCGAGTTGTTGCCCTTCGATGTCCCAGATGATTCCGCCTGCGGCTCCCATCCGCGTCATCTCTGCAACGGCTGAGTCGGCTGCGGCGAGCAGTCGAGACTGAAACGTCGCGATGCCCTGAGAAGTGGTCACATCGATGCTCGGATCGTTGAACCACCCACGCGGATTCTTCGGGTATGTCGGTCGGAACTTCCCGTTGAACGAAAGCCGCGCCATCGGCTTTCGAGGCGCGGGCGCAGTAAAAATTCGCGGGTACGTCGCCGCGTAGCGCGCATAAATATCCCCGGCCATCTGGAGGTCGGTAGCGCCCGGCGGCCCGAACCGAAGCGAGGTAGTCAGCGTGTCCGTACCGCCAGCCGGGATCGGGCGGTTAATGGCAGGCCAGTTCGGGTTAAGGCTCTGAGTCGGGTCTACATTGAGCGAAACCCACCAGCGAGAGGCTGCCGGGCTTTCCGCGGCCCAAAAGCCAAGCGACAGCGGCTGGATCACGTCCTCATTGACGAGGTCTGCCGTGCCCGTCACATAATTCCAGAGGACGGATGAGGGCGCATCCATGTTGAAACTCATGTTATTGGTCGTGTTGACAGGTGTTGCGGGGAACTGAAGCGCCAGAGGAAACATCCAGTAGCGGTTGATGCTCTGAGAACTCGTGTTCTTGATTGTCACGGTCATCAGCAGCTTGTTGCCGATCGCCTGATACTGCGTGGTTGCCGTTCCCCAGGAGAATGACAGCGTGATCGTCCCGTTCTGCTGATTGACCACAGTCTGCAGAGGTGTGGTCGGCGTCTGGTACCCCGCGGGGTTCGCGAGATTGAGCCACGCGAAACTCGGTGTAGTGACGCCACGGTACAGGAAGTCCTGATTGTTCCACTTCAGGCTCGTAAGACCGCTGGGCCCCATCGTGAAGGTAACGCCGGACGTCACCGTCACGTTAGCTGTGGCAGTTTTTGTCGGATCCTGGGCGCTCTGCGCCGTTACCGTGACGGTCTGGGCCGCGCTGACGCTCTGTGGCGCCGTGTAAAGCCCGGAACTGCTGATTGACCCGACATTCGGCTGAACCGACCAGTTAACAACCTGGTTCGTAGTCCCCAGAACGGCGGCGGTGAACTGCTGTGTCCCGGCGGGCGGCATGGTAACGCTGCCCGGGCTCAGCGAAATACTCACGAGCGGCGTTAGCTGGACTGTCGCGCTCGCGCGAGTCGTATTATCCGCCAGGCTTGTGGCGGTGATTGTCACAGTCTGCTTCGCGTTGATCGTTGCCGGAGCAACGTACGCGGCGGTGCCTCCAGCGGATGTCAAGGTCCCGATTTGCGGCGCAAGTGACCAGGATACTCCCGAGTTGGTCGTACCGCTGACGGTAGCAGAGAACCGCTGGACGGCGAGGGGATTCAGCGTAATGGCCGCTGGGCTTATTGATACCGTAATCGCTGCCCTCGCGATCTGAGTCGCCAAAAAGTTTGAAAGAGCTATAAAAACTACGATGATAGTACGGCTGGGCGACGAAATGAAACTCTTAGTACATGCCATATAGGCATAATGGTACTAAAGTTCTAGTACTTATTACGCGAGGTTAATAGGATTTTGCTAACAGAATCCATAGGATTTTTCCGTACAGACGTAGTGGACGCAAAATTTAATTGAAAGCTCAAGAAATGAGACAGCGGGCCTACGGGGCGAGCGCGTAGATCCGCGAAACGACATCGTTCCCAGGATGGCGGTACCACCCATCGAACAACAGGATGTTACCAGAACTGACCGCTTTGATCAGTGTGTTCCGTGCCGCTCCGATCTTCGAATCGTCGGGTACCCGAATCAGCCCGCCAGCATTCGGATACAGAGTCATCGTGGTCACGTCCGGTGACGTCGCTCCATTCATCGCATCTAAGAAGGGATAGGTGTACGCGTAATCCCGTGGGCTCTTCCATTCCGGAAAGAACGTCGCGTTCGGAAACGCCTGAATCAGTCGCCGCCACACATCCGCCGGCGTGAGATTGCCTGTATAGTCCAGCGTGGAATCGACGTAGAACAGCGTTGCTCCCCAGCGCTTCATTGCGTACTGCACTTTTGCGTTCAGAACCGAAAACGGGTCGCCCGTGTTCGTTTGCAAACCATAGAGATACGGGATGGCGGTCGCGTTGCCCGCGCTGCGCGCCAGTGTGAGAGAAGTCGGCGATTGAACTGAGGCAATCCTGTAATTGTTGTTCCCAATCGTAATGGATCCGCCCGCGGGCTGCTGCACCCACGCGGACGAAAACTGCGATCCGCTGACCCAGGTGACGGATGTCCCGGAAACGCTGATCGTCCCTTTTTGAACGCTGAAGGCCTGGGGCCGAAGCGTAAAACCAATCGGAAAGCCTGCGGATTTGAACTTCCCCACAAACGCATCCAGAACGCCGACCAGTTCGGGAGCCAGCGTTTCGGCTTGCGACGGATCACCGATGTAGGACTGATCGAGCTGTTGCCCCTCGATGTCCCAGAGGATCCCGCCGCCCGCTCCGACTCGCGTCATCTCCGCGATAGCGCGGTCCGCCGCCCCGAGTAGACCCCTCTGAAACGCCGCAATACCCTGAGGCGTTGTCACATCCACATTTGCTTCGTTGAACCACCCACGGGGATTGGTGGGGAAGGTCGGCCGGAAGGATCCCGTAAACGAAAGGCGCGCAAGCGGTCTTCTGGCGGCGGTCGAAGTGAGCGCCCGCGGATAGGTCGAGGAGAAGAGTGCGTAGATGTCGCCCGACATCTCCATCTCCGTAGCCCCCGGCCGGCCGAACCGGAGAGAGACGGTAATCGTATCAGAACCGCCGGGGGAAATCGGTCGATTTACCGCGGGCCAGTTCGGGTTCAGACTCTGAGTCGGATCGACAAACAGCGAGACGAGCCATTTCGAGGCCGCCGGATTCTCCGCCTGCCAGAATCCCAGAGCCAGGGGCGTTGTGACGTCTTCGTTCACGAGCGCAGCCGTCCCCGTCACGTAACTCCAACGGACCGATGAGGGCGCGTCCATGTTGAACGTCATGTTGTACGCAGTGTTTACCGGCTTCACGGGGAACTGGATCCCGAGGGGATACATCCAGTAGCGCGTCAGCGTCTGAGAGCTTGTGTTTTTCAGAGTTACTGTGATCAGCAGTTTGTTGCCCGCGGACTTGTATTGTGTCGTCGCGGTTCCCCACGGATACGTTTGGGCGACGGTCCCTTGCTGAGGATTTGTCACCGTCTTGCTAGGCTTCCCCATTATGTTATTCCCGGGGACGGACGGATTTCCCAGATATACCTGGGCGAAACTAGGCGCCGAGGCCCCCGCGTAGAGGAACTCCTGGTTGTTCCACTTCAGACTGGTCAACCCGCTGGAGTCCATACTGAACGTGACGCCGGTCCCGAGATAGACCTGCGCGGTTGCGGTCTTTGTCGGATCCTGTGTGCTTTGCGCCGTCACCGTGACTGTTTGGGGCGCACTGACGCTCGATGGCGCCTGGTAAAGGCCGGAACCGCTGATCGAGCCGACATTGGGCTGCAAGGACCAAGTCACACCCTGATTCGTCGTCCCCTGTATTGCCGCAACGAACTGCTGCGTACCCGAAGGTGGAAGAGTCGCGCCCCCGGGAGTAAGTGAAATCGTTACGAGTGGAACCAATTGGAGCAACACGGTCGCGTAACTCGTTTTATTGGAGAGACTTGTAGCTGTGATCGTTACCGTCTGAGCGGTCTCGATGAGCGCGGGGGCCACATAAACAGCGGTATTGCCTCCAAAAATCAAATCTCCAATCTGCGGCGTGTAAGACCATTTCACCCCTTTGTTGCCTGAACCGCTGACGGTAGCGGAAAAGCTTTGCACTCCCAACGGGTTTAGTAAAGCCTCCGGTGGCGCGACCGATACAGTCACACTGGCTGCCATCGCAGGGTGGGACAAGCAAGTACCCAAACCCGCTCCGAATACAACGACGAGGGCAAAGCTCCGGACGCGCCTGGATGCGCGCGCGTTCCCGGTCTTGCATTCGTAAAGCATTGGCGGCAGCGACATATTCGCCAGATTCTGTTAGATTCAATGCGAACACAGAATAGCGCCACATTTCAAGTATTGAAAAGTACGATTATTGAAGCTCGCCAAAACATTCCGCGTTCGTTGGCGGCCAGTGGAAATATTACAGGGAAGGACTCAAACCCTAAAAGCCCTCACAACGCGATGAGCCAGTCCTTACGCGGACTCGATACGTTGCCCCCTGTTTATGCCTGTCGGCGCTTTCGAAGCTGGAAAAGAGCCAGACCGGCGAGACCGAGAGCCAAGAGGCCATAGAAACCCGGTTCCGGAGCGTTAGCCGCAACGTTGGGCGTGTCGTTGTCTCCCCCGACAAGGTTCGGTACGTTGCCGGTATGGGAATCGCCTTTGTGGTCCCCCGATGAAGAATCATGGGTGATCGAACCTGAGCCCGAACCCTCGTGGTGAAGCGTGCTGAAGTTATACACGCCAGCATTCAAAACGGGGATTGCCACTGAAAGAGCTAGCACCCCGATTATTTTCCGCATGCAAGGTCCTCCTGATTGACGCGACGTCAGCTAGGCCATTCTAGCGCTCTAGGAGTACCACCGCAAAGGATAAAACGGATGAACTAATACAGATTACGGAAGAATGACTGGGAGGGTATTCGAGGACCCAACCTCATTTGTGACAGTGACCGCGACGCTTTGCACTTCTTTCGTGAGATCGGTCGTGCTCGTCGAGCTGGTATTGCCGTTACTGAGCGTAAACGGCAGATCCAGATTGAACTGCCCGCCCGTTGCCTGTCCGGCCCCCGTCTGGAAGAAGGATTGGGCCGCCGCGGTTACATCGGCGGTAAAGGTCGTTGCCGACAGATTCGACCCCGATGTCGGAGTCAAGGTGACGGTCACCTTCTCGATGTTCCTGGTGGTCGTGTATCCGTGAACCGTGACGGTAAACGATGTCAGCGTCCTCCCACTGAGGGAGGCGGAAAGTTCCACGGGCGCAAGCGATGGCACCGTAATCGTCAGAACCGGGGGATTCGGCGGGGTCACATTCGTCGTGCCGATTAAAAACGACGGCGTAAACGTGATGATGCTCGCGACGGTCCCCGTCTGAAAACGGACCAGAGGCGCCCCATTCGCGAAGATCGCCTGAAGGGTATTCGCCGGTATCGTGAATGCGACGGTCCGGCCGCCGGTCGAAAACTGCACTGCGGGATCCGCGGCGAAGTACAACGACGTATCGAGCATGGTCACAACGCCCTGGAGATCCACGGGATATGGCGACGAAAGCGTGAGCCCTATGGCTGGCTGCGCAAATGGCTGTTGGCTTCCTGAGGCTCCCGTAAAACTGGACGGGGGCGCCAGAGAGAAAACTGCTCCTATCCCGGTGAGGTTAATTGTAGTTGTATCAACCAGCAGAGCCGTCGTGGCCTGCCCCGCATTGTGCGGCGCGAAGATCGCGCTAAAGCTGACCGAGGCATTCGGAGCGAGCTGAACTGGCAACGTGGGCAAACCGGTCAGCGTGAACGTCCCTGTTGTGTCCAACACGCCAATACTCCCGATCTGCGCCTGTGTCGTCCCGGCGTTGGTAATCGTGATCCCGAACGTCGTCGACGAACCCACTCCCGTCACGGGGAAGACAACCGGTCCCGGCGGCGTTATGTTAGCCGGCGACCCGCCGGGCGAATACGAAAACTGGAGTAGCGGCCCCAGCCCGGAGCCATTCAAAAAAAACGAATCGCTGCCGATCTGCAGCCGCCCGGTAACCGAGCCGCTCGCCGGGGGTGTGAAAGTGATTGTGACGGTGTTCGTCTGTTGCGGCTGCAGGGTTGTGGGCAGAAACGGAGTGTCCGTTAGGGTAAATCCGGCGCCGCTGATCACAATCGTACCCAGCAGAAACGCCAGAGTCTCGACATTCTGGAACTGAATCGTCGCCTGGGCTTTCCCGCCGACCGCCGCGCTGAAAGAGATGGTCTGTCCAGGCGTCAGCGACGAGGTTGTTCCGTTCTGATTCAACTGATACTGGAGAAAGCTCGAGATGCCCTTCCCGGTCAGCGTCGATGTCCATGAGCCGCTCGCAAAATTCGCCTGCAGGGTCGCATTCGCAACTCCCGTCGTCGTGGGCGTAAACTGAACCGTCAGGGTCAGCGTCGTGTTCGGGTTGAGGTTCGCAGGAAGAAGCGGGATGCCGACGATCGTGTATCCGCTTCCTGCCACTCCGATCGATGTAACGGTCGCTGCGCCGCTTCCCGAATTCACGATATTGACTACGGCCGTTGACGTGACGCCAACCAGCGTATCCGGCAGCGTAATCGTTCCGCCGCTGTTGATCGGCACAAAGCTCCCGGAGGTGAGTTGTCCGACCACCACGTTCGGAGCTGTACCGACCAGATTCAGCGAAATCACGCCGTTGGTGATCGGGATGCCTGCCGTACTCACTTCGTTAAAAGCCCAGCCGACGGTCGCCAGCGCCTGAGTGAAGCTCGCCGCTTTATAGTTAACCGGAAAGCTGGTCGAATCCAGGGGCTTCAACGTAACCGTGCCCGAGCCGCCCGAAAAACTGGTGGATCCCTGGAACTGCACCGGTGACGGAAACGTGGCGGTTCCGGTCCCGATATATGTAATCGTCACGGTCGCCGAGGCGCTCTGTCCCACTGCTGGCGCGTTGACGGTCAGGACGCCGCCGTTAGCGATATTGACGGACGTTCCGTTCTGCTGTACGGACAACGAAAACTGAGCCTGCGCCAGAAACGGCGTCGCGATCAGGCTGAGAAGAAGGAAGCCTCGGCGCATCGTGTATTTATTGTTCCCGGGGTACGAACACGACCTGAGGGGGGTTGGAGGTCTCGAGAAAGTAAAACGGCTGTTTCGCGTTGCCGGCGGACGCCAGCAGTACAAATCCAGGCGAAAAGGGAGTCAGTCCGGCGACTTCGCTGCTCGTGGAAACCTGGCCAAGCGGCGCCCCACTGCTCGAATCGAATACCTGGATTGTCGGAGCTTCACGGTCCACCGCGAAAATGCGATCGCCGCTGTCCGACAGAGCAAGGCCGACGGGATTTTTCGCAAACGCGTTCTGCGCAATGAAGACAGAAGTCGTCGGATTCGTCGTGATGTTGTGAATCGCGCTGATCTGCTGCGAGGCGCCGTCCGCGACAAAAGCGGTCGGCGCGGAAGGTGAGAACACCGCCGCGACGGGCACGCCGTCGAAGTCAATCGCCGTGGGCGCCGCATTTGGCGTCACGACGTAGAGTCCGGTCTGCGCGCCGGTTCGTCGCGCCAGCAGCGCTGTCTGCGCAGCGTTGTCGACGGCCAGAATCCACCACGCCGACCTCTGCGCGCCTGCTTGGCCCGTCCGCGCAGCGCCTCGCATCGCGCCTCGTTGCGTGGCGCCGTCCAGTTGCCAGCGCGAGCTTGTGTAAGGACTCGAGCCCAGGTTTGCAAGCCACACGACCTCATCGCTCTGCGTGAGCGCCGCCGCGCTGTTCGAATCCGACGACCAGAACAACTGACGCGGAGCGAAGTTTCGGTCGAGAGCCTGACTCAGGTTGGGCGAACGCAGGTCCGCAATCAGCTCGACTTGACCCGAGTGCGCGACAATTGCCGATTTCCCGTTCGGCGCCAGTGATGCCCACGTCACGTTCGAGAGAATCGGTGCGCCCGCGACAGCCGCCCCGATATAGCCGCTCACTGGCAGAATCTGTCCGCCGGCGGCGTCATAGACGTAACCGCTCGACGGCGCGCTCCATGTGGGCGTGGTCTGCGCCAGCGAAACCGCACAGCACAAGATGCTGAAAACTCCCGCCGCGGCTGAAGTCAGTAATCGCATATTGTGATCAATGGAAGACAGGCGTGCCCGGCGTAACAGTCACCGTTTCCGAGGAACTGGTCAAAACGACCGCGAGCACGATTCCAGTGACTGCCGCGCCAGTGATAATCCAGAAAAGCTTCTTTTTGTAAAACGGCTTCCCGGGGTTGGCAATATTGGGCTGGGCTTCAGCGACGCGCGTTCGCGCGCTGTTGGTTTGCGTAACCTTCGCTTCGCCCTTGCGCGCTCCGAGCGTCGCCGTCACTGTGATTTCGAACTTTTCGGCCGATTTCGGAACCAGCGCGGGCGCCGCAGCCTGGCCGCTCGCGTCCGTGCGAGTGGTGTAGGTAAGGCCGTTCCGCGCGAACGTGCCAGCGTTGCCGTTTCCAGGTAGCGTAAACACCACCTCCGCGCCTTCCACGGGGAATTCATTCTCGTCGCGAACTTCGACGATCACCGCCGTCGACTGCAGCGTGGGGATGGAGTTTACCGCCTTGTCACCCTCGAGGATGACTATGTTCAGGTGCGGCTGGGAAAATGGAACCGCCCCTGGGACCGGAACCTGATTTACCGGAGCCTGATTTGACGGCGGCGTAGCTGCCTGGGCTGCGTTTGCCTGGCTTGCCGGCGCAGGAGCGGGAGGATTTTGAGCGGCAAGATAGGGGGAGGCGATTACAAGGGCCAGAAATAGGCTCAGCGGTCGGCTGAAGGCCGGGTGAATCATGAATGTGCGTTCCCCGAAGGGAAATACGAAAGCATCTCTGTGTACATCGCCTGCGCCAGCCGCGTCGCCTTCTCAGTCGCCGTCCGGCTGTCGCTGGTCACTGGCACAGTGATACGTACAAGAGCCATATCGGTTCGATTGTCCACTATAGCATCCCAGATCCGATGCGCCCTGAGCTGTTGTTCGAATGTGTACACTGCGTTGAATGTCTGAAACCAGTAGAGAACCACTTCGCGATCCGAGTTCTTGCTGATCTGGTAGTAGTTCACTGGAATGGAACGGTTCGCCCCCGGCACGGTGATCTGCTCCACGCGGGACTCCGTCGGGTTCCAGCCTGCCCCCGGGAGGCAAACCTTCGGATCGTGCGCATTCTTCGCCCGAAGCTGAGTCTTGTAGTAAGCGACGAACAGTTCAGCCACGGTCCGGCTGCGCGAATCCTGATAGAGGCGTGCGAGGTAATCGTCCGGACCCAGCATGTCGAGCGCTTCCGGTGTCACTGAAACACTGGACGTCTGCGACCATCCCTCCATCTTGGGAGGAATACTTGAAAGCGGAGGAGGCGAAGGCATGTAAGGATCCCGGGAGAGCGCGTACGAGCCGATCGCCTGAAGCGCCAGCACGGCCACAACTGCCGTTGCAGGTAGTCCGGCGCGGGTCACGAGGGACACGCCCCAAGCCGGTGATCGCTGGCCGCGAATTGCCGGTGGAGTAAAAGCACTGCTACGAAACCTACCGTGACCGCCACCCACCCGACAATCTCATGCCGCGTTCCCTCGGTCCATTCGGGATGATATTTGCCGAGCACGCCCGTAGAAACAATCCGCAGGACGTTCACGATGATCGCCGAAGGAATTGAGGCGGCTGCGATCAGGACGCGGCGCCAGGGCCGCGTTTCAAAGAAATATGCGTACACAATGCAGAAAAAGAACAGCGCCATCAGGGAACGCAGTCCGCTGCAAGCCTCGACCACAGACAACTGCATATGCGTTAACTGGAGAATATTCCCTTCCCGATAAACGCTGTAACCCAGCAGTTCGAACGCGCCTTCCGCCAGACTCGTGGCAAGCAGCTGAAGCGGCTGCGTGATCTGCCCGTAAAGCACATCCGGGACGGGAAATGTGAAAAAGAGCAGAGTCAGCGGAAAAAGCAGTTGCTTGAGGGCCAGCCATCCTCCAAGACAAAGGAAGCAACCGGCCATCGAAAACTGAAACGCGAACCGGGCGAATGTGGTGGAATTCGCCAATGTGGCGGCTAGTCCTATAACCGCCCCGGCAATGACGAAACTAAGTGACCAGAAACTTCCCGTGTTGGCCGGCTTCGTGAGTACGTCCCGCTTACTCCAGGCGATGTATATCGCGATTATCGGCGCAAAAAACCCCTGCGCCATGTCATCGCTGGAGACAATTAACCTGCCCGTCTGGATCATCATGGGCAAGTAGGTAATAATCAGAAGGATCGCTAGCACCAATATGCGTGCCCGGATCGTTCTTTCAGTACTCTGAGAGTCCGGCCCCACGTTCCTGACGACGGAACTCACGGATATAATCGTATTCAAAAGAACTTCCCCTCGACAATATCATGAGTCCAGTAGTACGGCGCAATTCGCCGCCTTTTTATCGCCCATTTTCTGGCGGAAAAATATTAAGGGCAGTTTTCGTACTTTGCGCGCTTTCACTCTCCGCTCAAAAGCCTCCCGACCACCGCAACGATAATCTGGATCAGTGCCTGCGCGGCCTGGTTACCTGCGACGTCGGGAGTCTGAAGCCAGAAGAATTGTCGCGAATCGGTCAGGCGTATCTGCGCAAAAATTTAGACAACTGCACGGCGGGAAATGGCGCCTGCAATCCATTAGCGCTGACCCAGGAACAGCTTCCGATGGTCAACCGCGCGTCCGAGCGCCGCAACGTAGACCGCTGCATGCAGAACAACCTTAACTGCGACCCTACGAGACTTTCGGCCGCCGAAGCGGTCGAAGTGGCAAGCGAGCACAAAAGGAAGAACCTGCAGAATTGTCTCGACGGGACCGCCCTCTGCGACCCGACGCTGCTCACGGAGAGTCAGGCGCAGGCGGTCGCCACGGCGAAGCGCGCGAGAAATCTCAAAGATTGTCTTGATGGTTCTCCGCGCTGCGAGCCCTTGCTCCTGTCGACATCTGAAGTTAAGGTAGTATCCGTTCAGAATCACCGAAGAAACCTTGAGAATTGCCTTGCGGCCGCTTTAAAGTGCGATCCGTCGCTGCTGTCGCCGGAACAGCTTAAGCCAGTGACCGCCGCGCGTATTCAGCGGAATGTCGAGGCTTGTCTCCTGGGCGGCGCAACCTGCGATCCGCTGCTGATCCCGCGGGCCGACCAGGCCCGCGTCACCGCTGCTCGTAAAGCGCGCAACCTGGAGAACTGCATGAACGGCTATTTCTCGACCTGTGAGTTGTCGCTCCTCACCGGTCCCGAAATCGCGAGCGTCACCGCCGCACAGAAAGAGCGGCCATTAAACCGCGCAAAGTGAACGGTTATCGCTCCGACGCAACGGCCACCGAAAGCTGTAGCTCGATCACCGCGTCGACATCGACCGCGATGCCGTTTCGCCTCGCCGGCTCGAATTCCCACGTCGCGATCTCTTCAAGCGCTCGCGCCCGGAAGGCTTCCGACGGAGCCCCTTTCAGCACCTTGGGCGATACCACCTTGCCGTCTTTGTCTATAACCATGCTGAGCTGAACGCTTGCGCTTGAGGCAGAAGTCTCCTCCGCTTCCGCGGTGACATACTTCCTCACGGGAAGCGGCGCTCGCAGGGCGCCTCCGAGTTGACCTTCCGAGCCACGTTCCGAGAACCAGAGAATCCAGTCGCCCGGGTACTGACGAAGGCTCGGCCCCGGAATCACCAGCGTATAAACATTCCGCCGCGCGAACTGCGACTCCACACTGAGCGGGATCACGCGTGACGACGGCCGCAGCGGCACCGACACCGTCCGGTTAACCGGCGGAAGAACGATTTCCTTCACGATTTTCCTGGGAGGGATACTCGGCGCGCGCGATGCCGCGGATGCTGATCCCGCCCTGCCACCCAGACCTCCACCCGGGCCGAAGCCAGGACCTGCGCCCGCTCCGCCTCCCAGCGCGCCGCCATTCGCCGTGATTCCGGGCTCGGTAATCGATCCGGGCTGATGCGCGCCGCCGCCATTCGGCGCTCCGGCCACATTCGCTTCCGCAAACGAACCGGAGCGCGAACCCTTAGGCGGAGGCGCATTCGCGGGAGACACGCCCAGCATGAGCGCCTGCAGCCCGGAACTCATGGAGTCAGGGGCGGCCGCGGACGGAGCGGTCGGAAGGTCCAGCTGAGCCGTTGCAACGCCTTGCTCCGCCCCGCTCCTCGCTTTGGGCGCGACAAACGTCTTCGGCGGGAGTTTCGTCGCTTTGACGTTCAGAGTATCCTTCACCGGCGAATCTCCGGCGATCATCGGCGCTGCGTCGGCCAACTCGACCTGGACATCCCGCCCGGAGCGCACCGGCGGGGGAGCCACGAATTCTTTCACCGGCTTGGGTACCGGCGCGGCGATGGCCACGAGATTGGGAGCCGGTACATCCTTCGGCAAAGGCTCGGGGTGATCGGGCTGTCGAATAATCTGTCTGGTCGACTGCGGTTTATCGCTCTTCGCTACAAGAACTTTGTGTGTCTTGCTCAAATGACCCCTTGGCTCTTTTGTCGCCCCGGCGGTTGGTTCCGGCGAAATCTGAGGCACGGATTTGCCAAGGTTATAGCTGATGATTTTGTCTTTCGGGGGCTTGTAGTCGGGCAATTCGGCCAGCATGGTCCGCGGCATTGCGGCGCGCTCCGCCTCTACAACCGATTCCGCCCAGACCAGAAACGTCAGAATGCCGACATGGCATGCCACTGACGCTGCGAATGACATCCATTTGCGGGATCCCGAACTCATCGATTCATGATATCGGCAACCGTTCATAGAGGACCGTGAAACGCCTCCTCCGAGGCTGCCTGACTCTCTTCACAAAACATGAAAGGCGCGCGGCTTGCGCCGTGCGCCTTTCTTACCATTAGGATTGCTGTCGCTTTACGCCTTTTTCTTGCGGCGATTCACGATGAGAAGCAGCCCGCTGAGACCGAGCGCCATAGCGCCGTAGAAACCGGGCTCAGGCGTCGTCACCGGAAGCTCGACGAGGAACGTCTGCAGAGCCCCGTCGGAACTGTAGGACCCGTTCAGCAGCGTGCCAGTTGACATCGCTCCCCAGGAGACGACCGCGAATTTCTGAGCTGTCGGGCTGGCCGCGAAGCTCTCCCAGTTCGTCTCTGCCTGATTTACCCAGAAACCCACGCTGGTGTTGCCCGCAATGGGTCCGATAGCGGAATGACCCGCATTCTGCGCGGTACCGATGTTGTTGTTAGTAATGGCCCAGATCGCCTCTTCGATCGCTACATTCTGTTGGGTGTTCGAAATCGCGGTGTCGAACGGCGTGAACTGGGTCACAAGATACGCCGCCATGTTATAGCGCGCGTAGGGGTTGTTATTGCCTGCGCCAAGATCATTGGTCCAGCCAGAGCCGCCGGCGCTAAACAGGCTGCCGTACCGCACATCCACATTGGCCGCCGCGCTGGTCGAACTGATATTTGCGATCGGAACGATGTCGCCGAACGACGAACTCGTACCGGGCTGGAAAAACAGTTGGTCGTCCACGCACCAGAAGGCTACGTTCGCCTGCTGATTCAAAGAATTCGTAATGACCCCGGCGAATTCACCTCCGCCGAGTCCCAGATCCGAACCGTAGTTGTACCCATTGGTGGTTCCCGGGCTGTTGCTGGGAACGAAAATTGTTTGATCTATCCCCAAAAATGATGAATTCGGTATCGGATACGTCGGCGCTGCGAACGATGCGACAGCAGACAACGATACGACCAAGGCAAGTTTTCCTGCGTTCATGTCTCCTCCAAGACTGCCGAAAGCGTTTCTCTCCGTAACAGCTTTTCGGCTATTCCTCTGATCTACTTATAAACACTACCTTGAGAGTTAGTCTAAACAGTTCCTCGCGACGTATTCAATAGTTTCGCCAGCCCGTATCCAGATTGATACTGCTGGTACTAGTTAGAAAGCAAACTTTCACCGCTCAAGGAAAAGATAAGTTTCTGTATATCAATGAATTACAGATTCCCCGTCCCTCGCAGCGATTAGAGGGAACGCCCCCTATTAAAGTTATTAAAATCACATTTATCATTCCCGCTTTCTACGAGAACCGGTACGAGCGATCACCCTAATCTGCGGAGCCAAGAGTACTAGGAAGCCTCGAAATCGACTGCTGTCGAGAGACAAAAAAAAGAGGCGATAATAAGAAAAAACTTAGACTTACGCGCTTCGCGCAGTAGGCCCCGGAGGAATCAGTGCCTTCTTTAATTCATTCGGCGTGCATCGCGGCATTCGTAACGGGTGGTTTAGCCTTCGCCGCAACCATAGACGGTTCAAACCAATATCCCGACCCCACCGACGCGTCCTCATCGATGGAGGGATCGGGTGACCCCGGAATTATCGTAAACGGATACTCTCAGTCCGGGATGTCGAATCAGGATCTACCGCAACTAACCCTGTTCTCCGTGCAAACGGACGCAGTACCGAGGGTCCCGGAACCCTCGACGGTCGCTCTCATCAGCGGCGCAGTCTGCGTGACCCTGGTTGGCCGCCGCAAGCTCGCGCGCCGCTAAGCGATTTATTTTCATGTTCGAGCCACGAGAACCACGTCAAGCGTCCGTGGTCCGTGCACACCCTTTACTCGGATCATCTCGATGTCCGCGGTCGCGGATGGTCCTGAAATCATGGTCACGGGCGACCGGTCGAATTGGCTGACAGCCCGCACTCCCTCGGGAACCGATCCAACAATCTGGTCCGACAGCACCACGCACAGGTGGTAATCCGGAATAAGCGTCAACGCTCTTCGCCCCTCAGTCGCTGAGTGGCAGACCATGATCGTTCCGGTGGAGGCGATTGCAGCGGTGCAACCGGTCAGCGCGCCCTCGGACCGGTCGATTGCTTCGTAGGTAAGGCGCCGGTCAACCACAAACGAAAGCTCACCCGGAAGCCATTCTGCCGGAAGTCCCTCGGGAATCAGCAGACTCGACTTTCCCCGCTGCTCCATGACAAACCGGATCGTCGCCGCAATCTCCCCCGCCCCACAGACAGAAACACCAGCGTTATAGTCCCGCAGCTTCTCGGCGAGCGCCTCGATGCTGGCATCCCCGCTCTGCCGGTATTCCCTTCTCGGCTCCTCAACGGCGGCAGCCCCCGGATTCGCCTCACGAATCCGCCGCAGGATCTCGCGCTTCGCCGCGCTCATTTGCGCTTCGCCCACCATTCCCGAAAGCTCTCTTTCGGCGGCTCCGGCAAATCCCGGCTCCCGCTCCATCCCGGCACAAACGGCCCTGCGAAAGGCTGCCCGATGCGCGCCAGTTTCTCCGCCGCGCCCAGCCGGTCCCCGCTCGCCATCGCGAAGCCCGCCGCCTTCATTCCCATCTTTTCCATGGCCGGAGCCTGCCCGCTCTCCACCAACTCGCGCCGCAGATGAATCAGAATCTCGGGAATATTGATCTTCACCGGGCACACTTCGTAACACGCCCCGCAGAGCGACGACGCATACGGCAGCGACTGCGCATGCTCCATCCCGTGTAATTGCGGCGTCAGAATCGCCCCGATTGGACCGCTGTAGATCGACCCGTAGGCATGCCCGCCCGTCTGTCGATACACCGGGCAGATATTCAGGCAAGCTCCGCAACGAATGCAGTGCAGCGTCTCGCGCGATTCCGGATCCGCCAGCACGCCGGTCCGCCCGTTATCGAGCAGCACCACATGAAACTCGCGCGGCCCGTCGCCCTTCGTGACACCCGTCCAGATCGAGTTATACGGATTCATCCGCTCGCCCGTCGCCGATCGCGGCAGAAGTTGCAGGAACACCTCGAGATCCTGAAAAGTCGGAATCACCTTCTCGATTCCGACCATCGTGATCAGAATCTCCGGCAGCGACACGCACATCCTGCCGTTGCCCTCCGACTCGACGACGCACACCGACCCGGTCTCAGCCACCGCGAAATTCGCCCCGCTGAACCCGACCTTGACCCGAAGAAAGCGTTCCCGCAGATAAGCGCGCGCCGCGGCAGCCAAATCCTCCGGCTCGGTTCCCAGCCCCGGCAATCCCATCTTCCGGATGAACAGCTCCCGAATCTCCGCCCGGTTCTTATGCAGCGCTGGCACAACGATGTGCGACGGCTTGTCCTGCCCCAGCTGAATAATCAGATCGGCCAGATCGGTTTCATACGGCGTGATCCCCGCCGCTTCCAGCGCCTTGTTCAGCCGCGTCTCATCCGAAGTCATCGTCTTCACCTTGATGACTTCCTTCTCGCCGTGGCCCTCGATGATCCCGACGATGATACGGTTCGCCTCGTCCGCGTCGCGTGCCCAATGCACTACGCCGCCCGCTCGCGTGCAGGCTTCCTCGAACTGTTCCAGATACTGATCCAGATTCCGCAGCGCACGCTGTTTGATCTGCCGCGCCGATTCCCTCAGTTCTTCCCAGTCCGGTGTCTCGCCCACCACAAGCGCGCGCTTATTCCGGATCGTATCCGTAGCTCGTCGGACATTCCTTCTGAGTTGCTCGTTCCCCAGCAACTCGCGAGCCGCGCGCGGAAAAGCCTTCGCAGTCTCGGAATCGCCGACGTGAATACTCACGAGGCGAGAATCTCCGCAATGTGAACGCAGCGCACACGAGCCCCCGCTCGCGATAATCCCCCGCCGATATGCATCAGGCAGGAATTGTCCGCCGCCGTGCAGACCTCAGCGCCGGTTCCCCGAATGCAATCCATCTTCTCGGCCAGCATCGCCGTCGAAACATCGGCGTTCTTAATCGCGAACGTGCCGCCGAACCCACAGCACTGATCGCTTCCCGGCAGGTGAATCAATTCCAGCCCACGAACGCTCTTCAGCAGCCGTTCCGGACGATCTCCAATCTGCAGCGCCCGCAAAGAATGACACGACGTATGCAGCGTGACAGTATGCGGATAACTCGCGCCCATATCGGTCACGCCGAGCTTATCGACCAGCAACTCCGTGAATTCAAAAACTCGCGGAAGCAACTCCTCGACCTCGCGCTCCAACCCGGCTTCTGCCGCCATCTTCGGGAAATGATCGCGGATCATCGCCACGCATGACGCCGAAGGCACGCAGATCGTCTGCGCGCCCCGAAACACATCAAGGAAGTGCCGCATCAGCGAAATCGCTTCCGAGTGATATCCGCTGTTGTAGTGCATCTGCCCGCAGCATGTCTGCGCCGCGCGGAATTCCACCGTATGACCCAGCCGCTCCAGAACCCGGACCACCGCCTTTCCGGTCTCCGGGAAAAGAGCGTCGTTATAGCAGGCGACGAACAGCGAAATCAGCATGCGGTTTTACCCGCCACATACGAGCGAAACCGGCCATACTCCCCGTCCCACTTACCCGTGTCCTGAGGATCGAAGCGCTCAGGCGGGAATGAACGCGCGATGATGTCCCGCGCATCCGCTAAGGACATTCCGCCAGTCGCCACCATCTGCATCGCGATATTCCCCAGCGCTGTCGCCTCCACCGGGCCCGCGATCACGGTGCGCCCCGTGGCATTCGCCGTGAACTGATTCAGCAGCCGGTTCTTCGACCCGCCGCCGATAATCCGAATCTCCGCCAGCGGGTTCCCTATCAGCTCCTCGAGCGACTCCAGAACCATCCGATACTTATACGCCAGGCTCTCAAGAATGGCCCGCGTGAACGCGCCCGCCGAGGACGGCGCCTTCTGCTCGGTCTTCCGGCAGAATGCGGCAATCTCCTCCGCCATATCCGGTGGATTCAGAAACGCGCCCGCATCGGGATCGATCAAAGAACCGAATGCCTCAGCCTCCGCAGCCGATTGCATCAGCCCCTCGTACGAATACTCGTGTCCCCGATCGCTCCAGCAACGCCTGCACGATTGCAGCAGCCAAAGGCCGCCGATGTTCTTCAGCAAACGAGTCGTCCCGCAGACGCCGCCCTCGTTTGTGAAGTTCAGTTCGAGCGCCCGCGGAGTCATCACTGGCTTCCGCACTTCCGTTCCCAACAACGACCATGTACCGGAACTGAGAAACGCCGCGCGCCCTTCGGTCTCGATCGCAGCCACGGCTGAGCCCGTGTCATGGCATGCCGGAGCCACCACGGGAACACGGCCACTCTTACCGATCACGCTGCCCGGCTCGAAAATCTGCGGCAGCAGACGCCCCGGCAGCCCGAGATCCTCGAAGAGATCCACCGCCCAAGTCCGCGTCCCTGCATTCATGAACTGCGTCGTCGTCGCGTTGGTGTATTCGGCCCCCAGGTTTCCGGTCAACCAGTAATTGAACAAATCCGGGATCGTGACGATCGTGTCCGCCGCCTGGAGCAACCGTTGCGAAGCTTTAGAAGCCGCGTAAATCTGATAGAGCGTATTGATCGGCATGAACTGTATGCCGGTGGTCCCGTAGATCCGCTCGCGCCCCAAAATCCGGCAGACTTCTTCCACCATCCCGTCCGTACGCCGGTCGCGATAGTGATAAGGGTTCTCGAGAAGCTGCCCTTTTTCTCCAATCAGCGCGTAGTCCACGCCCCACGTGTCCACCGCGATGCTTGTGAGTTCCGCGACTGGCGGATGATCCACCGTGTTCCGCATTTCGGACCAGAGCCGCAGTGCATCCCACCGCAGCGATCCCGGCTGACTTACCGGCCCGTTCGGAAACCGTGCGACGTCCTGAAGTTCCAGCGCGCCCCCGCGCAACCGCCCGAGAATAGCCCGGCCGCTTTCGGCCCCAAGGTCGAATGCGAGGTAATCGCCCTTCACGTTTTCAGGAACGCTTTGTCGTCGGAGCGCTCGGGTTGCCCGGACCGAAATGCTTCAGCATCACCAGATTCTCGGTCTCGCTCGTGTTCTTGATGACGATGCCATTCCTCGCGGCGTCCGCCGTCACGAACAACTCGTCGCGCGTCATCTGGCCGAACCGGATCAGGCTCGGCGTCTCGACGTCATGCTTCCCGAAGGTCCCGTATCCCGAAGTCAGGATCATCCCGTAAGCCGCCGCATCGTGAATCGTGACAGTCCGGCCAGGGAATACGGTCAGCTCTTTCGCCGAATAAAACGGCGTCGAATAGACCACCCATTTCTCGCTGTATCCCTTTTCCTTCATCGCCGCTTCATCGCACACCGGAAGCGGATGGAACAGCCGGTGCTCCGCATATTCCGGATCTGTGTTCGCGGGCCAATCCATCATCTCGACGAGATAGTCGAGATCGTGATGATGCTTCTCGGGAACGTCCTTCACCAGCAGGTCCCACGGCACTCCGCGGCCCTCGACCAGTGACTGATACATCGCGAACACGTCCGAGTTCACCTGCGGCTCGTACGTCACGAGCGAACCCGGCGCGTGAAGAATGCCCGGATCCACCTGCCACCCTGTCCCCGGCTTCAGCTTATAAGCGCGCGAGAGATACAGAATCTCGTTATCGCCCTCATTCCAGCGCTCGAGGCACCGCCGGATGTCATCCTTCTTCGTGCCCGGGTTCAGGCCCATGAAGGTATACGGGAAATTGTTGTCCTTGAAGTTGTACTGCGGCGGGAAGTAGTAAGCTTCGGGCTTGCCCTTCTGTCCCACCCGCGCCGCGAATTCGTCATTCTGGTGCAGGTGATGCGGAATGGGCCCCAGGTTATCGAAGAACTTGCACAGCAGATTCCAGCCGCCTTCGCGCTCCATCACGTCCGCGCCCAGAAACTGATCCCCGCTCGTCTCGACGGCTTCCTTTAACAGAACCTTCTTCCCGTTGAACTCGATGTAGCTGAGCCCTTCGTCTTCGCCCGTCAGCGGACCGTTCGCCGCCTTCGTGGTCGATGAAAACCAGCGCTCGTCAATGCCCCCGCGGTGCGCCCCGAAAGCATACAAATCGCGCGGGTCCAGCTTCAGCCGGCCGCCCGGCATCAGAAACGATCGCGGAACCCAGCAAGGCGCAAGCCGTACGACTCCGTCGCCAGCCGTCAGCGCATCCGAAATAAAACCCTTGTTTGGCATCGAAAAAATCGCCTATCTAAGGAACGCTTCGTGAAGACCGCCATCGACCGGAATCACGTGCCCCGTCGTTTTAGCGCTTTCTTCGCCCGCCAGCCAGACAATAGCGGCGGCGCAGTCCTTGGGCAGTATGGGCCGCTTGGTCAGCGTCCGCTGCGCATAGAAGTTAGCAAGCTTATCACGCAGTTCTTCGGTGGATTCGCTCTCTTTGTAATCAATCTTGTATTTCGAAAGCGACTGCATCACGCGATCGCGCGGGAACATGGTCGAACCCGCCACCACAGTCGCCGGCGCGATGCCATTCACGCGCACCAGCGGCCCCATTCCCACCGCCAGTTCCCGAATCAGGTGATTCAGCGCCGTTTTGCTGACGTCGTACGCTTCGCTCCCGAACTTAGGAACCAGCGCGTTCGCCGAACTCGTGAGCACCACGGTCGAAGGCAGCTTCTGATCGCTGAAAACCCACTTCGATTCGTTCGCGAGCAGGAAGTTACCCGTGACGTTGACTTCGAACGTCGTGTTCCACTGCGCTGCCGTAAGTTGCCCGTTGGAACCGGAGCCCACCGGGAAGATCGCCGCCGTATTAATGATGCCGTCGATCCCGCCGAACTGCAGAATCGTGTGCCGGATCGCTGCGCCGAGGCTCTCCGCGGACGAGAGATTCGACGCCACATGCGCCACCGTCTCCGAAGTGGTCAGCTTGGCGACTTCGTCAGCCACCTGCTTCGCGGACTCTGCGTTCACATCCGAAATCACCAGATGTGCGCCTTTCTTCGCCAGCATCAGCGCGACTTCACGCCCGATTCCGCTTCCCCCGCCAACAACCAGCAAAATCTTCCGGCTGAACTCCGCTTCGGGAGGCATGCGTTGCAGCTTCGCTTCCTCGAGCGCCCAGTATTCGATCCGGAACGCTTCCGGTCGCGGCAGCGCCACGTAATTATGCGCTGTCGCGAAATGCTTCGACTGCGCCGCGCGCTTCGCCTGCGGCAGCGGGTCAGGCACATCGCCATCTTCGAGCGCCGCAGCGCCCTGCATCACGTGAATCGCATTGATAAAGAACTCGGTCGTGATGCGCGCTTCCTTCTTGTTCTTCCCGAAGCCGAACAGCCCCAATCCGGGAATTACCACCACCGATGGATTCGAATCGCGCAGCTTCGGCGAATCCTTCTCCGCCCAGGAGTTGTAATATTTTGCGTAATCTTCTCGATACCGAATCGCAGTCTCACCAATACGCTGCTTCAGAACATCGATGCTCTCGTTCTCCGGCTTCCAATCGATAAACATCGGTGAGATGCGCGTGCGCAGGAAGTGATCCGGGCAGCTCGTACCAAGTCCGCACAGTTCCTTCGCCCATTTCGATCCCGCGAAGTTCAGCGCGTCCTGGTGATCCGCGTAATGCGCAATCTGCCGCCGATTCGACGACGCAACGCCCCGCAGCGCGGGCAGAATCTTCGCGGCGACATCTTCGCGGTTCTTCAGCCCAAGCTGCTCCACACCGCCGAAAATCGCGCTCTTTTTCTTCTCATGGGCCATGATGAACTGACCCATCTGATCAATCGTCTGAACGCTGTTCACGTAGCACTCGCGCTGCGTATTGCCCCAGGTGAACAAGCCGTGGCTGCCGAGAATCAACCCATCCGCACCCGGATTCTCCTTCACCGCGTTTTCGAGCATCAGCGCCAGCTCGAAACCAGGCCGCTGCCAGGGCAGCCAAACAATCTTCCGCCCGAACTCCTTATTGAACTCCTCCATCTTGCGTTGCCCGTTCGCGCTCGCCGCGATGGCGATCGCCCAATCGGGATGCAGATGGTCGACATGATCGTATGGCAGAAACCCGTGCAGTGCGGTATCGATCGACGCCGCCACGCGGTTCTCGCCGAATGCCGATAGCGGGTAGAACGAGACCATCTCGTCTTCGAACTTCTCCCCGCGATAGATGCCTTTGAGTTGCAGCAGCCGCTCGTAATACAACAGCGCGAAGCCGGATTCCTTGATCGATCCGATATCGCCGCCGCTGCCTTT
>Ga0126381_100001520_pt1 | contig 24897 bp, 18 predicted proteins | sample PanSoiMetPlot_28_FD_96465 | JGI IMG/M metagenome (GOLD analysis project Ga0126381, IMG submission 96465) | Tropical forest soil microbial communities from Panama - MetaG Plot_28 | ecosystem: Environmental > Terrestrial > Soil > Tropical forest > Bulk soil | place: Panama | collected 2016-02-17 | reverse complement strand
GGTGGCACCGGGCTGCCGGTGCCCGGCAGTCGGTACTCCGACCGCACAGGCTCGCCGGTCAACCGCTCCAGCTCGGCGACATCGGCGAACCTCGTGCCGGACGGTGTGGAGAAGACCACTACCCGCCACCCGGTCGCCTGGATCAGCTCCGCCAGGGCGGGCACGCCCTCTGGCGCCGGTGCGCCGCTGACCACCAGATACAGCACACTTCGGGCATCGTCGAGACCCAGGCAACGAGCCTCAGCCCGCTGCACCGGGAGTCCCTACGTAGCGGATTCGAATCACCCCAGCAGGAGGCCCGAATGAGTTCTGAAAAGAAGGCAGGCACTCTGCGTTTCCGCAAGGTGCCTGGTCTGGAGCGGAGGCTCGGGGATTTGAACCCCGGAAGGGCTGTAGACCCTAACCGCATTAGCAGTGCGGCGCCATAGACCGGACTAGGCGAAGCCTCCATCCGCGCTCGGCTTCGGCCGGAGCCGAAAGAGGGCGGTGCCGAACAGCGTACCGGTACCCGGCCGCCATCGGCAAAGCGAACCGGGTCAGTGCGGAGCCGGCGCCAGCGTCGTCACGTCCAGTTCGCCAGCGGCGTAACGCTCGCGCAGTGTGGTCTTCTTGAACTTGCCCACCGAGGTCTTCGGCACCTCGTCGATGAAGCACCACCGCTCGGGAAGCTGCCATCGCGGCACCCGCTCGCCAAGGAAGCTGCGCAGCTCCTCCGGGGTGACCGTGGCCTGCGCGACGGGCACCACCGCGGCGAGCGGCCGTTCGCCCCACTTCTCGTCAGGCACGCCGATCACCGCCGCCTCGGCGACGCCGGGGTGCGCCATCAGCAGGTTCTCGAGCTCCATCGAGGAGATCCACTCGCCGCCCGACTTGATCACGTCCTTGGCACGATCGGTCAGCCGGACGAAGCCGCCCGCGTCGAGCGTGCCGACGTCGCCGGTGCGCAGCCATCCGTCATGAAACTTCTCCGGGGCGGGGTCCTTGTAGTAACCCCCGGTCACCCACGGGCCGCGCACTTCCAGTTCGCCCACGGTCTTGCCGTCCGAGGGCAGCACCTCTCCGTTGTCGCCGGTCAGCCGCCCCTCCACCGTGCAGAACAGCCGCCCCTGGCTCACCCGGTAGTGCCACGCCTCCTCCCCGGTCGCACCGGCCGGCGGGTGCGCGATCGAGCCGAGCGGGGACGTCTCCGTCATGCCCCACGCGTGCGTCATTATCACGCCGAACTCGTCCGCGTACGCGCGCATGACCACCTCGGGCAGCGCCGAGCCGCCGCAGACCAGGGTGCGCAGCGAGGACAGGTCGCCGCCCACCGTGCGCATGTGGGCGAGCACGCCCTGCCAGATCGTGGGCACGCCCGCGCCGATCGTCACCTTCTCGGTCTCGATCAGCTTCACTATCGCGGCGGGCACCATGAACCGGTCCGGCATGACCAGGCTGGCGCCGGAAAGCAGGGCGGCGTACGCCAGGCCCCAGGCGTTCGCGTGGAACTGCGGCACGACCGGCATGATCGTGTCCTGGTCGCTGATCGCGAAGGCGTTGCCCAGGCACGCGCCCATGGAGTGCAGGTAGTTGGACCGGTGGCTGTAGACGACGCCTTTGGGCAGGCCCGTCGTTCCGCTCGTGTAGCACATGGCGGCCGCGGAGCGTTCGTCCAGCTCCGGCCAGTCGAAGGCGGCCGGGGCCGCGGCGAGCAGTTCCTCGTACGAGTGCACGGAGCGTCCCGGGCCGGCCAGGCTGTCAAGCATCCCGTCGTCGGCCGCGTCCGCGCCCGAGACAATCACGTGCTTGATGGTTTCCGCGTAGGGCAGCACCTTGGCGAACAGCGGCGCGAGCGACGCGTCAACGATGACCGCGTAGTCGCCGGCGTGCGTGGCGATGTAACCCACCTGGTCCGCTGACAGCCGGATATTCAAGGTGTGCAGCACGGCGCCCATCGACGGGATGGCGAAGTATGCCTCGAGGTGCTCGGCGTTGTTCCACATGAAGGTGGCGACCCGTTGGTCCGCGTCGACGCCGAGGGACCGCAGCGCACCCGCCAGCCTGGCCGTGCGCTCGCCAACGGCCGCGTAGGTCCGCCGCCGGGACGGCGCGTCCCCGGCGCAGGTGACTACTTCCTTGTCGCCGAACACCGTCGTGCCGTACCGCAAGATCGACGTGACCGTCAGCGGGGCATCCATAATCGTGCTGTCCACGACCGAACCTCCTCGTGTACTCCTGACGGTGATAGTGCCATGCGGACTCCCGCCATGTAACCCTTCAGTAATACCGGATTGTCCGTTCCTGGCTCGCCTGCCTCGGCGTCCGCGCCAAGCTCAGCGTCCTCGCGCAGCTTGGCGACGGCGCGCGCGACCGTGCTCTTTACGGTTCCGACGGAGACTCCGAGCGCCGCCGCCACCTCGGGCTCGGACATGTCGTCGTAGTACCTGAGCATCACCGCGGCTCGCATCCGGCGCGGCAGTCGGTCGAGCGCCCGCTGGACCACTTCGTGTAGGTCGCTGTCACCCGTCTGGTCGGCCGTGGGCTCGTCGGGCAGTTCATCCGTGGGGTACTCGTCCACGCGCCGCCGGCGCCAGCCCGAGATGTGCGTATTGACCATGACCCGCCTGACATACGTGTCAAGCGCGGCGGGGTCGCTGATGCTGTCCCAGGACTGATAGGTCTTGACCAGCGTGGATTGCACCAGATCCTCGGCGTCGGCGCGGTTCCCCGTCAGCGCCTGCGCGGCCCGCAGCAGCGCACCGCCGCGAGAGCGCACATAGTCGCCGAACGCGACCCGATCCCCTATGCCCATGGATTTCCTACGCTCATGACTGAAACACTACTTAGAGTAAGAGCACGATAACGATACGCCTCAGTGCGTGACATCCGTCACCCGGCCCCGGCGTGAGAATGCGGTCTGAAGCGAGGAAGGGCTATCCATTTGGGATGTATCTATGTGTCTTCCCGGACACAGATCCCGGAATCACTTGACGTGTTCGCTCGGATACGCGAGCGTCAGAACTGACATGTCGATAGATGCAATCCCACGGAGGGCAAGTGCGGCGAAACGCGGACTTTCGCCACGGTTGTGACGATCTCACCGAATCCGCCACGCGTGCCCGGTTCACCCGTCGGTCCCTGCTTCGTGAGTCCGTATTCGGCCGCCAGGAGAGCATCCATCACAGGCTGTGGGATCCCCGCCAGGTCAGCGCCAAGGCGGCGGTCAGCGGTCAAGTCGTCGACGTCAGCCCGCACATCATCGTGCTGCACACCGCGCACGGCGAGCAGCGGTTCACGCTGTCACCGGGCACGAAGGCGTGGCGCGGTACCAAGGTGCCGCCCGCGGCGCTGCGCCAGGGCGACCACGCCATCATCCGCAGGCACGAGACGCGGAACGTGGCCGAGTCCATCTGGGCGCAGATCGGCCGGGTCACTGGCGTCATCATTGAGACCGACGGCAGTTCGCTGCTCGTCGACGAGGGTCCCGCCAAGGGCCGCAAGATCGTGCTGATCGATCAGGGCTCGCAGCGGCAGATCCAGGTGCGTTTTCCCCGGCTTGAGCCTGGTTACCTGCTCGACGTGATCGGCCTGCGCCAACAGGGCTACCTGCAGGCGACGATGCACGCCACCTCCCAGCCGCCGTACCGAGCCGACCACCCGCCAGCGCCGCCCATGGTCAGCGGGCACATCGCCGTCCCGGTCAGCGGGACCGCCGTATGGCACGAACCCGGCGAGGAACCAGCTGGCCTGCTTGGCGTCGCGTACCCCGCGCTCGACCCGGAGACGGACTGCGAATCCGCCCCTGAGACGACAGAAGAGCACGTCGTCGATCCGCACACCGCCGGTCCCGGGTGCGTCCGCTTGCCGTACCTGTCCGTCGGCAGCGCCGTGCAGATCGCCAACACGTGCCCAGGTGGCACTTCCGCAGTGCTGCCCGTGACTAGCTGCGGCGCCACCGCACGGCTGTTCTGCGACCGGTGCGTGGAATGCGGCACCTCGCCGCGGGGCAGGATCGCCGACCTGACGATGACCGCATTCGTGGAACTCGGCGGCAAGCTCGATATCGGCTGCTTCAACGCGACGCTGTCGATCGCGAGCTGAGGAGATGACGACGTTGGGGAGTTCAAGGTGCTGAACCCGGACCTGGTAACCGACTCGCTGCACGCGGCCCGGGCGATTCAGATACCGCTGCTCGCGACCGTGCTGCTCGTCGCCTGCGCGGCCAAGACGCGTCGCGTCATGGCCGAGGGGTCGGCGGCCCGGACGGCCCCTGATTGGCACGGCACGCTCGTGCTGTTCCCCGTCCCGATGCGCCGGACGGTCATGATCGGCCTGCTGGCGTGCGAGTTTGTGCTCGGCGCCGGGTTGATGCTGACCGCGGGCCCATACGGCGCCGGCGCACCGGCGATCGTCTTCCGAGCGGCGACGGCGCTACTGTTCGGCACTGCGGTGGGGGCACTGCACGTGCTGCGCGGCCGACGGCCGGATGCGGGCTGCGGCTGCTTCGGAGACCTGAGCGGCACGCCGGTTAGCTGGCAGGCGCTGGCCCGCTCCGCGGTGCTATGCGCCGCGGCGGCCGCCACGATAGGCGTGCCGCCACTGCACCTGCCGTCCTCGGGCAAGCAGGCGCTCGTCGTGCTCGCGGTGCTCTTGGTGGAGCTGGCCGTGCTCGCGGCGGTATCCCCGGAGATAAGCGAGATCATGGTGCGGCTCGGCTACTCAGAACCCTGCGAGGTTCGGCGGCTGCCGGTCTCGCGCACGCTCGCCGCGCTGCGCGCCAGCTCGCACTGGCGGCGCTACAGGCGCTACCTGGTCTCCACGCAGCCGGTTGACGTGTGGCGCGAGGGATGCTGGCGGTACGTGGTGTTTCCCGCCAACCTCGCCAGCCGGCGAGTCGAGGTGGTATTCGCCGTCTATCTCAAACCGCGCCGGCCGCCGGTTCGCGCCGGGATCTACGACGCCACGGCGGACAAGCGCGCCCGTGAGGCCGCCGGAGTCGGCGCCGGAGTCGGGGTTGAGGTCGGCGGCGACGTCGTTCCCGCACCGCGACAGGTCCCGGTTCCCCGTCGGGCGGTACCGGTGATGCTGACGGTCAAGGCGCCGCACAGCGTCCCGCATCGTGCGTCCCACCATGTGGCGCACCATGTTCCGCAGCCGAATCACCGCCGTCGGCATTCTGCGGGTCTCTGAACGCAGATTTCTTCGCGTTTCTAAGCCTCTATAAGAGGAACGCAATATTAAAGAATAGATCGGATATTCCGAACGAGGCATGGCGCCTGCCGACGCGCCCGGTGTCTGTTCAGATCGTGTCTGTTCAGATCGGCTGCGAACGCAGGAACTTGCCGAAGTGCGGCACTGTGAACGCGATGAGTCCCCGCTCTGAGCTGTAGATCAGGCCCTTCTTGATCAGCCCGTCCCGGGCCGGGGAGAGGCTGGACGGCTTGCGCGCGAGCTCGTCCGCGACGCTGGAGGTCGGCACCGGCTCGTCCCCGATGACCGCCATCGCGCGCATGTACTCCCGCTCGGCAGGAGTCGCCCGCTCGTATCTGCTGCCGAAGAAGCCGACGGCGAGCTCGGCTTCGGCCTCAGGCGCCGCCACGGCGACGTCCGCCGCGGTGACCGGGCTGGCGGCGGCCACGTCCCAGGTGACCTTTCCGTAGGCCTGGACGAAGTACGGATAGCCGTCGGCGGCCTCATACAGCGCGTCGAGTGCCTCCTGTTTGAAGATCACGTCTTCGCGCTCGGCGGGCGCGATCAGTGCCTGGTCGGCCGCCTCCCTGTCTAGCCGGTCAATCCGGGTGTACCTGAATAGCCGTTCCGAATAGCTCTTGCTGGCGGAAAGGACCGAAGGCAGATGCGGCAGGCCAGCGCCCACCACGATCAGCGGCCCGCCGACCTGCGACAGTTCGTGGCACGCAGCGCATAGCGCCGAGACGTCGAGGGCGGGCACGTCCTGCATCTCGTCGACGAACAGGGCGATGCCGACGCCGAGGTCCGCGGCCACCGACGCGGCGTCGGTGAAGAGCTCGGTCAGGTCCACCTCGAGGTCACCGGAGTCGGCCCGCCCTCGCGCGGCCGGCACGTCGATGCCGAACTGCGCCGTGACCGAACTCCCCTTGGGCGCCTTGGGGTCGCGGAGTGCGAAGGCCTTGAGTACCCCGAGAAACGCGTCGACCCGGTCCGGCGCGCGATGCCGCGGCGCGAGTTCCCTGACCGCCATGTGCAGCGCCGCGGCCACCGGTCGCCTGATCGACTGGTCGGGCCGCGCTTCGAGCTTGCCGGTACCCCACAGCCGCTGCAGCGCCATCGACCTGAACGTGTTGAGCAGCACGGTCTTGCCAACGCCGCGCAGGCCGGTCAGCACCATGCTGCGTTCCGGGCGGTTGCGGGCGACGCGCTCGAGCACGACTTCGAACTGGCCGATCTCACGCTCGCGGCCTGCGAGTTCTGGCGGACGCTGGCCGGCGCCTGGCGCGTATGGGTTTCTCACGGGGTCCACAAATCGGACTCTATGGCCTCCTCTAGCGGTAACCCTAGATTTCCATAGACTCCGCTATCGGCGTGTCGCGCATGGCCGACAAACAGGGCGCGGGAACTCGCGTTCCCGCGCCCCGTGACGTCGAGCGACGATCCTAGTGGAACAGATCCAGGTTGTTGAGCGCGTCGTCGACGAGGTAGACGCCGTCGCCGTGCGGTGCCACCGCCAAGCCGAACAGCGCTCCGCCGCCCGCGGTGTTCACCTCTTTCACCGTGATCTGGTCGCCATGCGGGGTTGTCTCCACGAGATTCCCGTCACCCCCGTTGGCGGTGAGGATGTCGCCGTTAGGCGCGATAGCGAGTCCGAGCGGAGCGTTGAGGTGGCCACCCTGGCTCACCGTCCGCCCCGTCCCCGCGCTCCTGAAGCGGAACACCGCGTCCTTGATCGCGGCGATCCTGTTGTTCAGCGTGTCCGCGACATAGAGCGTTCCGTTCCTGCCGAGCCCGACTCCGGTCGGTCCGATGACGAGCGCGTTGGGGTCGGTCGTCTCGGCGAACCCGGACCCGATGATGGTCGCCGCGAGCATCCTGGGCATGCCGTGTTCCGGTGTGGTGACCACGAGTCGCAGCACGGTGCCGTGGTCCACCTGCTTGCCGCCTGCCGCCACCGTGCCGTTGAGGACGTTGGTGACGAACAGTTCGGCGACCCGGCCGAAGTTAACCGCGGTCATGTCCCACGGGCCGTTGATGCCGTGCCCGTGGAAGGTCTCGACGACGTGGCCCCTGGAGTTGAGCACCAGCAGGCAGCCCGCCTTCGAGGTCGTGGGGTCGCCCGCCATAGTGGGCAGGCTGCCGACGACCACCCATCCGCCGCGCAGGATGGACAGAGCGGTGGTGAGGCCGACTCCGCCGGGGCACGCCCCGGGCAGGTGCGCGGCATTGATCTGCGCGAACAGGCTTTGCTTACCACCTGGGGAGATCTGGACAATCGTCGTCCCCGTGCCCTGCTGCCCCGCAGGGGGCACTGAATTGTTGAAGTTGCTGACCAGAACGTCACCCCTGTGCAGCTTGCCCAGGCTCTGCCTGACCACCGCCACGCCGTATGGGTTGACGTCTCCGTTCCCTGGCACCGTTGAGGCGACCACCGAAATGGTGCTAAACCCGCCGATGAAGGAATGGTGCGTTCGCGCCTGAGCGGCAGGCGCGACCGCTACCCCCGCGGCGACGATGACACTGGCCACCGTTGCCGCCGATGCCAGGGTGACCCGGTGGATCACCCTCATTGTCCTTGCTCCCTCCCATAGCCCGCTGAAATTGCCGATGCAAAATCACATCACTACCCATGGGATACGGGAACAATCGCCGCACGGTTCAGCCCTTTTAACCAACGTACACCGACGTCAATCGGTTCACTCAGGCCTTTATATCCGTCTATATACGAAAACTTCTGAGCTAGATATGTCCGTCTTTACCGTTACCGGGACCATTGAGGTGTGCGAGGTAGGCGTTATAGGCGGCGAGATGCTCCTCGTCGTCTACGCCACGGTCCTCGCGGGAGTCCGCGGGCCGTGCCGGCACCGGAACCGCGCCGGCCTCGCTGAAGCGCTCGGCCATGTTCGCCCGGCGCGCGGACTCCAGCCAGCCCATGCCGCCGGACGGGCGGGTGTCGCGCGACCACGCGAAGAACGTCGCCATGATCACCACGAACATGATGGCGGCGCCGCCTATCCACATGACCGCGCCGCCCATGTGCACGTCGTCAAGCGCGGACGGCCCCCAGGAGCGCGGTTCCAGCGGCGCGAACGGGTCTGAGCTCGCCGACCCGAGCACCACACCGGTGAAGGCGTCCACCGGCATGGCGATGAACAGCAGGAAGAGCCGCATCGGGTAGGACACCTTCCACCGGATGGGCTCCCGGCCGATCAGCGGAAGGAAATACAGGTATCCCACGACGAGGAACAGCACGTGCTCGGCGTTGTGCACCGCGTCGTTGCTCTCCACCACGTTCATGAACGTCGTCAGGTGCGTGCCCACGACCGTCGCCGCGTACGCGATCACGCCGATCGCCGGCCAGGTCAGCCAGACCACCGGGCGGGACCGCACGACCCGCTTCACCCAGGTATGCAGCGGGTTGCGGCTGGCGTGCATCAGCAGTGTCACTGGCTGCCCGGCGACGAGCAGTGGCGGCGCGATCATGAGCAGCATGAGGTGCTGGATCATGTGGTCGTAGAACAGCGTGTCGTCGTACGCGCCGATGCCGCTTTGCGTGGCGATCACCACGACCAGCAGGCCGCCGAAAAACGCGGCCGTGCGGAACAGCGGCCACGGGCGCGCCGGATGGCGTTGCCTTACCCGCACCACGCCCCACAGGTACAGCCCGCCGAACACGACGGTGAACGCCGTGACGACCGGGGCGAATTGCCACTGGGTGACGGCCTCGGTCCAGTTGAACGGCGGCAATCCCATGCAGCCGAGACTACCCCTACGCCGCGTCGTAGCGACGCGTGCTGCCCCTGCTAGCCGGAGGGTTTCGGCCAGCCGCAGTTGATCTGGGGATCTACGCCTAGGTAGTTCAACGGGCCAGTCGCTATCGTCAGGGCGATTGTCGCGCCCGCGCTGCAGCCCAGGTTCGTCGTGCTGCTGAAATAGCCACGCTGACCTGCTGCGGCGGCTCCGATGATCAGCCAGATGAACAGCATCAGCGTCCCCCTGGACATGCCTCCTCCGCTCGCTAGCTCTCGGGAAATCGCACGTGTGACCTAATCGCGATAATAGCCCCATTACCCCGCTTACCGTCTTTTTGCGCGCCTCGCCACGCCGGACGTCCGCGCGGGGCTTGTACGCCCGGGCGCCACCTCGACGCCCCCGGCAGGGTCACGGCTCAAGCAAAAGGGTGTCGTCATCGTTGACGACACCCTTTTGGTTATCGGCCCCGGGTGGCCCCGGCGAGACCCCATACTCGCCGGGACCGCCCGGGGTTCCGGTCAGCGGAGAACTGGGATCACCAGCCGCCGCCGCCGCTCGGCGGCGCGGGGTTGAGTACCCCGACGATGCCGTTGTTGTAGCTGTTCGGGCCCGCGCTGAACACCAGCGAGTGCGAGCCGCCAAACTGGCTGTTGCCGACCATCAGGCCCCACAGTTCGGGGATCGCGACCGGGGTGCCGTTGGGGCGCTTAAGCCAGCCCAGGTACGCGCCGGTCGTCGGGTTGTACACGTTGATCCAGCCGTTGCCGAGGTTGCCGACGAGCAGCTTGCCGACGAACGGGCCGAACCCCGCGGGAGCGATCGCCAGGCCCCAGGGCTCATTCAGGGCGCCATGGGAGACCAGGTGCTTGATGAGGAAACCGTTGACGCTGTAGACGTCGACAAAGCCGCGGCCCTTGCCGGGAACCACGTCGGTCTTCGCCTTGTTCTGCAGCCCGTAGGTGACGTACAGCCGGTTGCCGAGCAACTGGATGTTGAAGGGCGCGTACCCGAGCGGAATCTTCTTGTCGCGGAACTCGGCCGGCGTCTTCACTAGGTGGAAGGCGCCGTTGAAGACGTCGATCCGCGCGTTGTGCACGTCCGCGGCGAACAGCTCAGGACCGGCCTTCGGCGTGGTGGCGAGGGCCAGGCCCTTGAACACCGCACCCGCGGGGGTCTTGCCGCCGGGCCCGCCCTTGGGGCTGACCTCTACGACGAACGAGCCGAAGCCGGGCCAGGCGGCGATCTCGCCGGGCGACTGGGTACTGCCGACCGAGTCCGAGTCCACGATGAACACGGTCTGCCACCCAGGCACGGCGACGAAGGCCGAACTGGGGTTATAGACCTGGCCAGTCGGGTTGCCGCCCGGCACAGGCACCGTAAGTAGCTTCGTCACCGCGCCCCCGGCGATCCCGCCCTGGTAAACGGTGGCGACTCCGGAGTTGTTGTCGGAGACCCAGAGGGGATTCGGGCCTGCCGCGAGCCCCCACGCGTTCTTCAGGGCCGGGTCCACCAGCTTCGGGTGGAACGAAGCCTTGTTGGCGATCAGGTTGGTCTGGGCGAAGCTGTTAGGCGCCGGCGCGGCGCCAGCCGACGGCGCGATGGCGACGATGCCGGCCGCCGCGATGGACACCGCGGCCACGGCCGTCCATCGCCCGCCGATGGAAGTCATCCGGCCGGGCAGCCCGGCCATGCTTGGTGCGTGCCCCATTCACGGTCCCCTTCTTCGTGGTCTGCCCACGCGGGCGCCGAGCCCGCCGACGGACTCGTCCATCTGATAGCACGAGCAACCGGGCCAGCAGGTTCAACGCGGCATCCGCACGCGAGGGGAACGACTACGGCGCGGCAGACTCCGGCCACATCTCCTGACCGCACTCCGCGCATACTCCATCCTTGACCGACCCGGCCGGATGCTTGCACGAAGCGACCCGCTCGAAGTCGGCCTGCATGCCCGTCAACTCGGCGAGCGTCGCCTTGATGTCAGCCCGAAGGCGCGCCTTGTCACCACCGGGCCCGGAGCCGGCGCGCGCCTCGCGCTGCCCGTCGTCACGCTTGGAACTGTCACCTGTATCGGCCATAGCCGCAGGCTAACCCCGCTCACGCAGCGCCGACGCAAGTTTTCCTGTTCCGGCCGCCGGTCACGACAAAGTGGCCCGGCCGGACCATGCATATAGCCCGTTTATCGTCACTTCTTGCACTTGCCTCACGCGCTTCGAACCGTTTTCCAGCCGTTGCCGTACGTATAGGCAGTGTCGTATCGTCGTTTCCCGCGAAGCGGCAGGTCAGCACCTTCATCCCGAGAGTGAGAGATGAGATTCAGATGGACATCTTCGCCCTGTACACCTGGATGGTCACCGTTCTCGCTGGCCTCCTGCTCTTCGTCATCTGGATCATGGAGTACGACCGAAGCACCCAAAAGTCGGCCGCTTCTCACCTGCCCACGCCGGTGATCGTCAGTCACGCCTTGCTGGGCATGTTCGGCCTCTTGCTGTGGATCGGCTACCTCGTGGTGGACGAGGAAAGGCTGGCCTGGACCGCGGTTCTGGTGCTCGGGATGGTGGCCCTGCTGGGGCTGATCATGGCGGCACGCTGGATCCGCGTGTACCGCACCTACGCCGAGCCTGGCGCGTCGCTCACGATCAGCGTGGCCGTCCCGCCGGAGCGGAACTTCCCGGTTCCGGTCGTCATCGGCCACGGCGTCCTGGCCTTCACAACCATCGGCTTGGTCGTGGTCACCGCCCTTGGCGTCGGCGGGAGCTGATCGCGCGCTGGCTCAGTTCCCGTTGGGAGGCTGGCAACTGTAGGCACCCGAATCGTTCAGCCACACAAGCACTCCAAGCCCAGACGGGCCAGGGATCACCACCGGCACGGATCGGGGGTCATTACCTGGCCCGTTTCCGTTCCTGATCCAGAAACCCCTGGTCTCCATATCCCGGTCCTCGGCAACGCAAGCGCCTAGGCATAGCTCGAACGAGGTTCCGCAAAGCAGAACGGCGTTCGCGATTCCACTGGCCACCGGGTCCGCCTTAGCCCCGCCCTCGCGCACGACGCGAGGCTGCACCTGACCGCCATAGCGCCCAAGCAAACGACCACACGCCTCGCATCTGGCCAAGTCCGCGTCACCTTGCCCAGCCCGCTCGCGGACCAGCAGCGTCATCCGGTATGGAAAGTTGAAGGGGGGCAGTCCTGTCCGTCGCTGGGGAACGTGCCTCGATCTTCCTAGTGTGCTGACTTTCATGACGCAGACAATCGCACATGACGGCGCCGATAGATGGACGGATTTCGAATCACCCCGAGTTACGCGTCTTTGCCGCGAAAGGCAGCCGGTGTCGTGACATTCCGGGTCGATCGGCTCAGCTGGTCGAGCCTGACCCGGCTAGTCCGCACGGCCAGTACCAGGAATGTTAAGGATCTAGTCAAGAGCCGGTAGTTCCGACATACTGATCCGTCATGTGATCTGTGTTCGATTTGACCTGTGGGGGGTCTTGTGAAGGGCTTGCTCGGATTGGGTTCTATCGCAGGGCTGGTCGCCCTGGTAGCCCTGGCGCCTGGCGCGGTGCGGGCCGCAGGTGGCCAGGGTGGCGGGTGCATCGCCCACCGGCCGGCGTATATCGAGGGCGTGTTCGAACCGCATTACACCGCCGGCTGCTCGGGGCACGACGAGCCCGAGCTCAATCCTGTCTCCTCCCTCCCGGGCTCCGCGAAGGACTTCGCCTGGACGGTAGTGCTGCCGTCCAACGGGTCGTCCTCCACAGTGGACGCGGTGGGGCCGGCGTTCTGGTTCGGCGGCACCGTGAACGACTCCAACAGCCTGTACGGGCAGGCGTTCGAGGAGCTGCAGTTCTATCCCAACGCGCTCGTCTCCAACTGCACGCCGCGCGGCGGGTTCGTGGTCGCCAACGTGCCGGGTGACTACACCGTCTGCTCGCCGGTGTGGACGCTCACTACCACCGGCCAGAAGCCGAACTACCACGAGCCGGCGACCTTCAACGCGATGCTCACCGACGGCTCGTCCAAGTCGCCGCTGGTGATGCACGCCGGCGACACCATCCGGGTGCACTTTTTCGTCACCGCCGCCAAGGACGGCTGGCACATCAGCGTTCAGGATCTGACCACCGGGCAGTCGGGGACGATCGTGCTTAACTCGAAGTCGGACGGCCCCCTGATGCCGGCCTACGACACCCTGCAGCTCGGAAACGCGCTGAAGTGGAGCGCCGTGTACGACACGCCGGCCTCATTCGTCTGGGAGATCGGTCATACCTCGCCGTTCACCAGCCCCGCCAGCCAGTTCTGCTGGCCGGGTGAGGCGGGCTGCTACTCGTTCGACGCATCCGCATGGGCCAGCCAGTCGCCGCCGATCCACATCCTCAACGTCACCTTCGCGAACGGCTCGCATCCCAGCTCATGGGCGGTCGTGTCTGACTTCGGAGGCAAGGCAGAGGTGCTCAACCCGGCCGAGACAGGTTCCACCTGCACGTCCTACGGCGGCCCGTTCTGCACCTACCCCTGGTTCACGCGGAACGCCGATGGGTCGTTCAGCTATGGCGTCGACTACGCGACCACCGCGAACGACTTCGGTCAGGCGGACCAGTTCGCACAGCAGCGCCTGTGCGGCGGCCCGTTCGGGCCCGATAGCACATACTGCGAAACAGTCATCGTGCCCTGATTTCCGTCCCAGGCCAAGATCATTTAAGCGAAATGTTTGCCTTATCTGTCGCTATAGCTACAGTTAAGGCAAACATTTGTTCGCAATGATCATGCTCGCCACGCGCTCAGGCCGCCATCGACCGCGAGAGGCATTAAATGTTGGCTGCCCGATCCTGATAAGTAGGCAGGAGTTCGCCAAACCGCGCCTTGGCGTCGCAGCGCTCTTGGCCGGCTAGGTGGGCGGCGAGATCCTCGACGTGAACTTGGATACCCGCCCCGTAGGGGGCGAGATAGTCCGCAGGCATACCCCGTTCCTCCCAGACCACGATGGTCAGGTCGCCGTCGGCGGCCAGTGTGACCTCGATGGCGACCTCGTCCACAGCCTCCACGTGCCGGGTCAGCAGCAGCAACCGCTGCCGCGGCTCGCAGGCCTCGATGCGCCCAGTGCCTTCCCATCCGCTGGCAAAAAGGCGGGCGCGATACTCACCGCCAGGGCGAAGGTCGCCCTCCACCTCGCCGTACCAACGGGCCAAACGCGAGGGATCGGTGAGCGCCGACCACACGTCAGCGATACCGGCGTCCAGGTGGTCTTCCATGCGCACGACGCCCTTGCCATCTGCCGATCGCAGGCGGCCCAGGATACGGGTACCCGGACGTGCGTTGCTGGTCATGCGGTGCTCCTTCGTTCGCGTTTCCGGGCCATTTGATCGTGCCCGGCGACAGGTAGGACTTCCCATCCCTGCGCGATTCATCGCAGCGCCTGTCGAGAGCGATGCACGAAGAACTAACGGCACGCCAAGGGGGCCCCGGCCGCGGCCGGGGCCCCCTCGCGTCCGGTCATCCGATGCGGAACGCCACTGCTTGCATGAGCCATGGCGCGGAACCGAGGGATGCCGTCGCCGCGTAGGCACCGGGGGTAGTCACGACCTTGTCGCCCGCGATGTCGGCGTCCGGGTTGGTGATGAGCCGCGCTATGAAACCATTGGTGCCGCCGGTGAACTGACTCGCCGTCATGCCAGCGCCGAATATCACTTCGTTCGCGACGGACGTCGTGAGGTTACCGCTGCTCGCGGTGGCCCCACTTCCCGAAGCGGACGCAGTGGTGTCGAGGGGGCTCACGGTGTCGAGGCCGGCGTACTCCGCGACGCGCACGTCGGGGAACGCGGCCGCGCCTGAGAACTGGACGGTGACGACATTGCTGCCCGCGGTGGCGGCCTTGATGTTCTTGGCGTAGTAGACGGCCTGGCTCAGCCCCGAGCCCCGGGTCAGCGGGGCAGCGAGCTGATACGAGTTCCCGGCACTGTCGGTCACCGAGGTGATCGTTGTCGTGCCGTCGTTGAAGCCAACGGCGACGACGTTGAGGTCACCGGCGCCCTGTGCCTGGACATAAGGCACGGTAACGGTGCTCTGACTTGCCTGTGGCGTCGCCGCGTTGACCTGGACGAAACGTTCTGCCGTCTGGTTGATCGAAAGGGCGTAAAGGTTGCCTGCCATGTCGCCTTCGAACAGCATGCCCTCGGCGAAGGAGGGCGGGCCCCAGAACGGGCCTGTGCCGGTGAAGGTGAACAGCGACGCTCCGGTCGCGGATGAGAGGACGACGATGTGGCTGCCTTCGCCGACGGCGACGACACCGCCGGACGTGGCGGTCGCTCCGCCCATGACGAAGCCGCCGTCTGTGAAGCAGTGCTGCCAGATGAAGGCGCCGGTGGACGGGTTCAAGGCGTTTATGGTGCCCGAGCACCCGGTCGAGTTATCACCGCCGACGTAGAGCGTCGTGCCGTCGAACGCGGCGGACGCGATATCACCCGTTCCTAGCGTTGGGGCACTGCCGTTAAGCGCGATGCGGGTGCTCCAGACAGGTCCGGACGGCAGCGCGTCGCGCTGGAACGCGTAGAAGATGCCGTTCTTGTTGGAGACACCGACAAGGGGCTCCGACTTCCCGCCGATAACACCGTTGAACAGTGTCGGAGTCGTCCCGAAGTCGGCGTCGCCCACCTGCTGTGCCGGGGGAAGGGCCCACATGCCCACCAGGCTCAGGTCGGAAGCGCGCACCTCGTACACCGCCGGCGGGGCGGGGGTGTTGGGGCAGTTGTCGCTGCCGGTGCCGGTGTCGAAGTAGATGGTGCCGGCGGCCGCGTCAAGCGTCGGTGAGCCCCATATTCCACCGCCGTCGCAGCCATTGGGGACCACGTTGAATTGGTTCTGCAGCGCGCCGGTGACCCGGTTGAGCTGAAGGAGCTGACCCTGGACCAGCGGGCAGTCACCGAAGGAGGCGACAGCGATATAGACGCTATTGCCGAATACAACCGGCGAATCCCAGAGGAAAGTATTCGGGTTCCCGCCGACGTTGTACGACCACAGGACTGCGCCGGTGGCCGCGTTCAGCGCGTACATTATCGAGTTGCCGCCGGCTACGTACAGGACGGACGTCGCCCCGTTAACCGGGACGTCCGTCGTGACCGTCCCGGTGCCCGCCACGCCGGCTTCAATCGAGTTCGGCCCCACTGGCTGGCAGTTCGGCGGGGCGGTAGTGCCCAGGAACGTCTGCCACACGGCCTTCCCGGACATATTGGTCGCCCGCTCGTAGCCGTCGAACGATCCCCAGTAGACCAGCCCGTTCGACACGACCGGCTGTGAGAACACGCCGGGATCCGGCTTCCCGGTATCAGCCGCCTGCCACGCCAGGCCCAGGTTCGGGACCGATGTCGGGTTGAACACGTTGTCATTGGCGCCAAACCCGGTTCGGTCGTTGCCCCCGAAGTAGGCCGTCCAGTCCGATGACGTCGTGCTAGTGATGTTGAAGGCCGCCGAGGTGGCCCCCGTGTACGAGGGCGTGCTCGCGGCCGTCAACGTGTAGCCGTTTCCAGCCGTGTTGATGGAAAGGCCAGGGAAGGTGGCGACGCCCGAGGCCACAGTGACGGCCGAGCCGCCACTGAGGGTGCCGCCCGCGGGGTTGGTCCCGATGGCCAGGCTCACCTGGGTGGCGTTGTCAGTGGTCTCGATGTTGCCATTGGCGTCCTCCACGGCCACCCGGACGGGCGGCGCGACGGTGGCACCGGCGGTCGCGTTGGAGGGCCCCTGGAGGAAAACAAGCTGGGTGGGTGGGCCGACTGTACTGGCGCCGATGTTGAACGCCGCCGAGGTGGCCGCAGTGAAGGAGGGAGTGCTCGAGGCCACGAGCGTGTAACCGGTACCGGCCGTGTTGATCGACAGCCCAGGGAAGGTGGCGATGCCCGTGACGACGGTCATGGCCGAGCCGCCGCTGAGGGTGCCGCCGGCGGGGTTGGTCCCGATCGCCAGGCTCACCTTTGTCGCGTTGTCGCCGGTCGTGATGTTGCCGTTGGCGTCCTCCACCGCCACCTGCACGGCCGGGGTGATGGTGGCACCGGCGGTGCTGTTGGACGGGCCCGTGAGGAACGCCAGCTTGGCGGCGGCACCAGGCGTGATGTTGAATGCCGCCGAGGTGGCCGCCGTGTACGAGGGCGAGCTCGAGGCCACAAGCGTGTAGCCGGTCCCAACCAGGTTGATGGACAGGCCCGAGAACGTGGCGACACCTGACACCACGGTTACGGCTGAGCCGCCGGTGAGGGTCCCATTGCTGGGGTTGGTCCCGATGGCCAGGCTCACCTGGGTGGCGTTGTCGCCGGTCTCGATGTTGCCGTTGGCGTCCTCGACCGCCACCTGCACGGCCGGGGTGATTGCGCTACCGGCGGCGGTGCTGGCGGGCCCATGGACGTAGGCCAGCTTGGCGGGCGGCCCGAGCGTTCCAGTAGCGACCTGGAACGCGACGAGCTGCATGACCCACAGGCTGCCGTCCTGGCTGGCCGTTCCCGCGTAGGAGCCCGTGGTCGTGACGGTGCGATCTTCGGTCAGGTTGCCGAAAGTCGTCTGTCGCGCCGTGAAGTTGGTCCCCTTGCTGACGTCGATGTCGGACGCGCCTGCGCCGAATAGCAGGTCGTTGGCCGAGGTGGTCGCCACCGCTCCGCTGCTCATCGCCGCCGATGTGCCGACGGCGGACGCGCTGCCGTCGACAGGCGCCGCTTTGACCAGGCCGGAGTACTCATGCAGGTACAGGAGGCCGAAATTGGTGATCGTCGTGCTGAAGGTCGCCTTGACCGTGTTCGCCCCCGCGGCGATGTTCGCGGCATAGAAGACCTCGGCACTCCAGCCGTTCCCCCAGGACTGGCGTGCGGTGGCGGCCGTATAAGTGTTGCCCGCCGTGTCGGACAGCGTCACCGTGCCGGTGTTGTCCCAGACGACGTAGACCGCGATCAGGTTCCCGGCGGTGTTCGCCTTGCTGAACGCCAGGCTGGCAGTCGTGCCGCCGGTCACCTGGGTGCTTCGGCCCTGCACGAACGCGGCCGCGGCAAACGCGCGGGAGGGCGACAGGATGCTCAGGCTGGCCACGGCGAGGATGAGGGCGATGCCCATCACGACGTAGCGGAGGGGCCGATGAGCCTGCGCCCGCACCCGATTTCCGCTTACCGACTTTGTGTCATTCCGATAACGAGAGCGCCCAGGATCACCGTTCACCGCAACTTCCCCCCTTGCCAGCCCATCAGGCTGCCCCGCCGCTGCATAAACGCTGGGAAGGACCTTAGACCCTAGTTCGAGAACTGGTCAATAGCCGCCGCGGCCAATGCCGCGCATGAATATTCATGAGTCGCTGGTTAAACGCCATTGTTGGAAATTGGCGGAGGGCGTGGGATTCGAACCCACGAGCAAGGTCACCCCTACTAGCGGTTTTCAAGACCGCCGCCATCGGCCACTAGGCGAGCCCTCCTGTGTGGACCAACCTTACGCGAACCGGTGTGCCGGCGTGATACGTGAGATGGGCCTGCGCGGGACCGCGAAGCCGTCGCCGACGAGTGCCGCGAGCGACAGGTAGGCGTCGGCCGTCTCCGAGCCGAGGCTTTCCAGTTCGACTTCGGCGCCTTCCTCCAGGTGCGAGTCGTAGGGGATCCGAACGACCGCGCGGCAGCGGGCGGCGAAGTGCTGTTCGAGGCGGTCGAGGTCGACCGTGCTCTTGCTCCTCGGCCGGATCGTGGACAGCACCACCACGCCATTGCGGACCAGGTCGGCGTAGTCGTGCGCCTCGAGCCAGTCGAGCGTCGCGCTCGCGCTGCGCGCGCCGTCCACCGACGGGGAACTCACGAGCACGATGTGGTCGGCGAGTTCGAGGATGCCGGCCATGGCGGAGTGCAGCAGGCCGGTCCCGCAGTCGGTGATGCAGATCGAGTAGTAGTGCTCCAGGACGCGGGCGACCGCGCGGTAGTCGTCGGCGCTGAACGCGATGGAGACGCCCGGGTCGCGGTCAGACGCGAGAATCTCGAGCCTGCTCGACGCCTGCGAGGTGTACGCCCTGACGTCCGCGTACCTGGTGACCTGGGCGCGCTCGTTGAGCAGGTCGCGGATGGTGGCTGAGGTCTCGAGCCGGACCTTGTCCGAGAGCGTGCCGCGGTCCGGGTTCGCGTCCACCGCGATCACGCGGTCGCCGCGCAGCGACGCGAGCATCGCCCCGAGCCCGACCGCGGTCGTCGTCTTGCCTACGCCGCCCTTGAGGCTCATCACCGCGACACGGTGGTGCCCGCCGGCGACCGGTGTCCTGACCCTGTTCACCAGGTCGCGCCGCCGCAGGTTGGCGGCGGACTCGCCGACCCGGATGAGCCCGCCGCTGGCCCGGTACACCGTGCGCCGCCAGCCCACGCCGGGCGGCGGGCGCTTCCCGTGCAGCAGCAGGTCAGTGGTCAGGCTGTCGGCCGTCTCCCTGGGCGCTGGCTCGACCGGCGCTGGCTCCCTGCCGGGATGCGCGGCGGGCCGCGGGCCGGCCGGCGCCGGGGCCACCGAAGAGGCCGAAGCGGTGCGCGGCGTGGACGGGAACGGAGCCACCGTCGAAGAGTGCGGCGCCAGCGAAGGAGCCTCCTGCGGACGGGTGCCCGTGCGGACATCAGACCACTGCGAAGTCGTGCCGGGCAGCGGCGGGGCCGCCTCGGGCGTGCGGTGGGCCTGGTACGGATCCCCCGAGTAGTCGGGCACTGGCGGAAAAGCCGAAGCGACGGGCGGGAACGCCTGCTCGTAGCCGCCCGCGCCCGGGTAGCCGGGCAGCGCGTTCGGGTCCGGCAACTGCTCCATCACCGGAATGTCCGCCGGCTCGTCGTCGGGGAACTCGCGCGGCAGCAGCCGCGGAAACAGGCTGGTTCCCTGCGGATGCACCGAGGAAAACGGGCCCGAGGTCACGTATTCGTCGTACGGGGCCTCATCATGGCTGTCGGCGACGGACGGGGCCGCGTCCGTGGCGCCATCCGCTCCATGGGGAACGGCTCCCGCGGTGGCGCCGTTCGCGCGTTCCTCGGGTTCGCGTGCCCCATTGTGCGCCACAGTGGGATCGTCATGCTCGTTCGGTGTCACCGGGGTTGCCCATCCTCACCAGTACTGGGACCGCGGCACGGGGCTCGCACCTACTACCGAGCCTAAGCCACCTACCTGCTCTTGCCATACTTTTCGCGGCACCCAGCAAGCTCATCCAGCAGATCACCCGACCCGATGACCGAAGTTGACGGACTTTAGTTACAAATGTTCCCAATGGGGAGGAAGTTATGTATGCGGTTGTAGTTACCAAACCTGGGGACCCTGACGTCATGTCCTGGACCGACGTGGAGGACCCCGTACCGGGGCCAGGCGAGGTCCTGATCGACGTCACGGCGAGCGGCGTCAACCGCGCTGACCTGATGCAACGCCAGGGTTTCTACCCGCCGCCGCAGGGGGCGCCCCCGTACCCGGGTCTCGAGTGCTCGGGCACCGTCGCCGCCCTCGGGCCTGACGTGACCGGCTGGCAGCCGGGAGACCAGGTGTGCGCTCTGCTCAGCGGCGGCGGCTACGCGCAGAAGGTGGCCGTTCCCGTCGGCCAGCTGCTGCCGGTCCCGTCGCCGATAGGCCTGGCCGAGGCCGCCGCGCTCCCCGAGACGGCGTGCACCGTGTACTCCAATGTCTTCCAGGGTGCCCGGCTCGCCGCGGGCGAGACGCTGCTCATCCATGGCGGGTCGAGCGGGATCGGCACGATGGCCATCCAGTTGGCGAAGAACGCCGGCGCCACGGTGGCGGTGACGGCGGGGTCCGCGGAAAAGCTCGCCGCTTGCCGCGAGCTCGGGGCTGACGTTCTCATCAACTACCGGGACGACGACTTCGTGGCAAAGATCAGGGAGGCGACTGGCGGCCGCGGGGCGGACGTCGTCCTTGACATCATGGGCGCTTCCTATCTGGCACGGAACGTGGACGCGCTCGCCCCGGACGGGCGGATCGCGATGATCGGCCTGCAAGGCGGGCGGCGGGCCGAGCTCGACCTCGGCCTCCTGCTGGCCAAGCGCGGCGCCGTCATGGCGACCACGCTGCGAGCACGCCCCGCGGAGCAGAAAGCCGCCATCGTCAGCGCGGTGCGCGACCGCGTCTGGCCGCTCGTCGAGGCGGGCAAGATCCGCCCTGTCATCCACTGTGAGCTGCCCATGTCGCAGGCTCCCGAGGCGCACAGGATCATGGCCGCGAGCACCCACATCGGCAAGATCCTCCTGCGTGCCCGGTAACACGTCGCACGCGGTAACGTGAGGCAAATGAGCGAGCAAATCAGCCCAGAAGAGCCGGGCAGGCCGCAGGTGGTCGTGGTTGGGCCCGACACCCTGGCTATCGGTGCCGGCGACGACGACATCGAGGGCGCCGAGGGCGAGCGACCCGTGACCGAGATGGTCGAGCAGCCCGCCAAGGTGATGCGTATCGGCAGCATGATCAGGCAGCTCCTGGAGGAGGTGCGGGCCGCTCCGCTGGATGAGAAGAGCCGGGCGAGGCTCAAGGAGATCCATCAGAGCTCCATCAAGGAACTCGAGGACGGTCTGGCGCCTGAGCTCGTCGAGGAGCTCGAGCGACTCTCGCTGCCGTTCGCCGAGGATGAGCTGCCGAGTGAGTCCGAGCTACGGGTCGCGCAGGCACAGCTTGTCGGCTGGCTCGAGGGCCTCTTCCACGGCATTCAGACCACGCTGTTCGCTCAGCAGATGGCCGCACGCGCGCAGCTCGAGCAGATGCGCAGGGCGCTCCCGCCCGGGCTCCTGCCGCCGGCCGAGCAGGAGCAGCAGGCCCCGCGCGGCTCGGGTCCTTACCTCTGAGCCGGACTCGGGAGTGATCGCGGCAGCCCGAACCAGGGCAGCACGGTGTTCTCGAAGCGGGTCATCGCGCAGACGCGGTCGCCGGCGAGGGTGAGGACGTAAAGGCCAGCCCCGTGGCTGATGCCCTCCCGGGTGCGAACGTACGCCCCGAACGCGGGCTGGCCGTTCGCTCGCGTAGGTACGAGATCGAACCGCCGGCCCGCGCCGAACAGCCCGCCGCAGAAGCGCGCGACCAGGTCCCGGCCCTGGTATTCCAGGGGCATCGGCGGCATCGACATGAAGACGTCTTCGGTGAGCAGCGCCACAAGAGCGCTGAGATCGGCGGACTCCCAAGCGCGGACGAACTTCGCCACGATCGCGTCCTCGGCAGGCGAGCCCGCGGCGGGAGCCCCGCCGGCGGCCGGAAGCGGCCGGCGCTGCAGGCCGGCCCGCGCCCGCTTGAGTGCGCTGGTGACCGATTCGACGGTCGTGTCCAGCATGCCCGCCACCTCGCTCGCGTGAAATCCGAGTACGTCGCGCAAGATGAGCACGGCAAGCTGGCGCGGCGGTAGCGCCTGCAGGGCGGTCACGAAGGCCAGCGAGATGGATTCGGTCTGCTCGTAGCGCGCTTCCGGGCCGGGCGGAATGTTGATCGCGCCCTCGAGGAGGGCGTCGGGGAACGGCTCGAGCCATACGACCTCGCCGAGCCGGGTCGGCTCGGGTGGTTCGATTCCGGGAACGTCCCACTCCTTGGCCGGCCGCCGGCTGGCCGAGCGGCGCGCGTTCAGGCACCGGTTGGTCGCGATCCGGTACAGCCAGGTGCGCAGCGAGGCGCGTCCCTCGAAGCCGGCCAGACCTTGCCAGGCGGCAAGCAGCGTGTCCTGCAGGGCATCCTCGGCATCGGCGAAGGATCCCAGCATCCGGTAGCAGTGCACCTGCAACTCCCGGCGATACGGCTCGGTCAGCTCACCGAACGCGTCGCCGTCCCCGGCCCGTGCCCTCGAGATCAGGTCGGCTGTCATCATGCCGATACGGACACCGGTCGCGGGGCGAACTGGGCGGTCGCGAGCGCCCGGTTTCTATGGACGGCCATGTCTCTATGGACGCCCGTGTTTCTATGGACGCCCGTAGCGCAGCCTGCCCAGCCACGCCGCGGCCTCGGCGAACTCCGCATCGGAGGTGCCGCGGCGGACCATTGTCCGCCCGCCGTCGCAGCGCGGATAGCTGCCCAGGAACCGCACCAGCCCGCACACCCTGCGCAGGCCCATCATCGCCTCGCCCACCCGCGCGTCGTCGATGTGACCTTCGCAGTCGATGAAGAAGAAATAGCTGCCGAGCCCGTCTCCCGTGGGGCGGGACTGGATAGTGGACAAGTTGATGCCCCGCACCGCGAACTCGGTGAGGATCTCCATGAGCGCCCCGGCGCGGTCCTCGGCGAGGAACGCGGCCAGCGAAGTGCGGTCAGCGCCGGTCGGCGCCGAGATTTCCCCCTGCGGCCCGACTACGACGAAGCGGGTAACCGCGTTGTCCCGGTCGTGCACATCAGGCGCCACCACGGCCAGGTCGTACCTGGCCGCGGCGAAGGCGCCCGCGAGCGCCGCGTCCAGGTGCTCCTGAGCCACCTGCCTGGCCGCCTCGGCGTTGGATGCCAGCGGCACCCACTCGTATCCAGGCACGTTGGCGGCGAGCCAGCGGCGGCACTGCGGCTCGGCCTGCGGGTGCCCGCCGACGGTCTTGATGTCGGCGAGGGCGGTCCCCGGCCTGGCGAGCAGCGCGAACTCGATCGGCAGCCGGGTCTCCGCGCGGATGAGCAGGTCGCTCGCGCCGGCCAGGTCGTCAACCGTGGCGGTGACGATGCCCTCGACCGAGCTCTCCATCGGGACCACTGCCCGGTCGGCCTGCCCCGACCTCACCGCGGCGAGGGTCGCACCGACTGAGGGGTAGGGCACCGGCTGCACGTCATCGCGTTGCCCCGAGCCGCTCAGCCTCGCGACCGCTGCCTCGGTAAACGTGCCCTCGGGGCCAAGATAGGCATAACGCATAGCCACATAATGCCGTAGCCGCGGTGCTCTTCGCGGCGCTGTTACCCTGCCCCTTCGCCGTCGGCGTCGGCGCGAGCAGGCCAGTGCCCAGCCGTGCGGTTCGCACCGCCTGCGTCTCCTCCGGCGACAGCTCAAGCGTGCCGTGTCCCGCTATCACGGACTTGGCGTAGGTGCGAGTCTCAGTGCGCCCGTTGATCGAGCTGACCACGACGCCGTCACCCACGGAGTTAAGCAAGGCGAGCGAGAACGACAACTGGCCAGCCCCCTCGTTCAGGGCGTCGTACCTGACGATCGCCACGTCTCGCAGCGCGCGCGGATCGACGGTGCCACGCGATCCGATGGCGCCCTGGATCAGGTCGTTGCACTCGCGCACGGACCTCGCTGCACGCCGGCTGGCGAGCAGGCCGAGTATGACCCCGATCACGCCACAGAGCGCTCCAACAGCGGAAGCGATTGCAATGGCTTTCACCCTGAGCACTATACCGGTCACATTTGGTTCGCTTCGGCCAGGCTGACGGCCCGTGAGGGACTCGCGGTGGACCGCACGGCGACCACTGCAAGCAGCGCCATCACCGCGGCGAGCACCGCCGGGGTCACCGCCGACCTGACCACCGGCTCCATCCAGCGAAGGCCAGCCGGGATCGTGATGCCCACCGCGCGGGCCGGCAGGTACCCGAAGCCGAGCGCGGCCGTCCGCGCGAGCAGCAGCCAGTCGACCTCCGACGCCGGAAGCAGCGGCAGCAACGCCCAGCCGAGCGCGTCGTACCAGGGCAGCACATAGGGCGCGGCGAGCAGCCAGGCGAGCACCAGCACGAACGGCACCAGCACGAACGGCACTGCCCCGGCCGTCACACCCCCCTCTCGAGGCAGCCCCCGCAGCAGCATGATCGCCAGGCACACCATGAGCACGACGGCCAGCACGCGCACCACGTCATCGGCCCCGGCCTCAGACAGGACGCTCACCCGCAATAGCGTCCGAACCACGCGCCACGGCGACCCCACGGAAACCATCCCGCTCGCCCGGAACGCCTGCGCAATCCCCGCACGCCCCAGAAGCACCAGATCAACGCATGCGACAGCCGAAAACCCAGCAACCAACCCCGCCAGCGCCCAGCGCTCGCCAAGCGCCGCGAGGCGGAGGACGTGTGGGGCGCGATGGG
>Ga0126381_100001519_pt1 | contig 24902 bp, 23 predicted proteins | sample PanSoiMetPlot_28_FD_96465 | JGI IMG/M metagenome (GOLD analysis project Ga0126381, IMG submission 96465) | Tropical forest soil microbial communities from Panama - MetaG Plot_28 | ecosystem: Environmental > Terrestrial > Soil > Tropical forest > Bulk soil | place: Panama | collected 2016-02-17 | reverse complement strand
TCGTCCACCACAATCACGGTTGTCAATTTTCTCTGATTGCGAGAAAAAAGATACTTGCCGAGGTCCTGCAGCAGCTGGCCCTTGGTCCTGCCCGATGCGGCAAGCCCGAATTCCGTGGAGACGTAGTCGAGGAACTCGAGCGACGACAAGCGGCAATTGAAGACATGGGCCCAGACGGTGTTGCTATTCTTGAGCATGCGCAAAAGACAACGGATCAGCAAAGTCTTGCCGGTTCCTACGTCCCCTGTCAGTGCCACGAATCCCTTGCGTCGCTGAACACCATAGTAAAGGGCAGCCAACGCCTCTTGATGTCTCCTGGTGAGATATAAGAAAGAGGGATTTGGGGTAATTTCAAAGGGATTAAACCGCAGTTTGTAAAATTCTTTATACATGGCTTTGCCCGGGGTATTGGGATCGTAAGTTCATGATGTTCTCCCTGTTCTTCCTTAGTGTCCGAAACAGGTTGCCGGTGTACGTGGTAAATACGGAGGACTTCGTTCTCAAAAAATACTTCGGTGTGTGAGTGGTATCGCCGGTAGCTTTCACAGAGGCGTAGCGCCGCCGCCTCCAGGCTGGCTCGTCCTGCCGGTGAACGATAATTGCGGTAGGTTGGGTCGGTCAGCACGGAGAAAGAAACCGTTTCGGGTTCGCGGGAGAAAATCTGGAATGGTCTCTTCTCCACATAGATAAACAAATCTTCGCGTACATCCGGAAACTGGAACTGCGGGCTTGAGACCTGGCCGCGATATTTCTCGACAAACTCGGCCAGATCTTCATGGCCTCCTAGACCAAATGTTTCAGCTAACTGCTCTACAGGTGCTGCCACAACCCAGGTCTGTCGGGGAAATCTATGCGCGATTTCCTCGGTGGCACGGGCTGTGGCTTCATACTCGAGGCATCGTCCAAGCAACCTTTGCGGTCGTAACCAAATTACAGCAACACACAGGCAGGCAACCAGCAGTACTGTTTCAGCCCTCCAGCGGGCCCGGGCCGCTAACTGCGCTTCTATCAACGCAACCAGGCAACCCACGAAGATGGCGGCAGAAATCGGCAAGATCGTGCGCATTTCGTCAGGGATCGTGATGCCAATGCGCAAAGTCGCCCAAGCGATCAACCCATAACCCAACAGCGCGAAAGCGAAGAGGCCCGCTATTGGTCGAAGCAGCAGAACGCCAGCCGCCATCACCAATAGCAGGAGTAAGACCTGTGAAACGATGCCCGTCAGCAACACGCAGCAAGCGAAATCGAGCAAGGAATCCCAACCCCGTCGGTTCCTATACCAATCCGCGAGAAAAACGAGAGCCAAGAGAACGAACAGGAAACCCAGCGCAAATTCGGGCCTGGCCCGCGTGGTAGCCGGGGAGGTGCTGAAGACGCTCTCCATTTTTTGCATCACGGAACTGGCCACTCCCGTTTGTTTTCCCGCAGGCGGGTACGCAGCCGCACCTAGGCAGTACATCGCGGCGACGCATCCGACACCCGCACGGGTGCATACTTGAAGGAGCAAGCCGGTGGCCAGAACGACTAACAGGCCAATCGCCGGAGTCAAGAAACGCGTCACCTGCGTGGGATCCGTACCGCTAAGCAAAGATGTGGCCGCGATCATTGCCGGAAATACAAACGGCCGGCGGGCAGCGTGGATACTGAGCATCAATTCTCGTGCGCGCAGCAGGGTCGAGTACTGCTCCGGTTGATCAAAGCGCAGTTCTTGAACGGCCTGCTCGGTGCGCAGAACGACGGTTATGCACAGGACCGCAACAAAGCATGCTCCCAGCAATTCTTTGCCTTCCAGGACGCCCAGCCACCGGTTTATCCGTAGTCCCCGAGGCTCGCGGGCCGACGCAGAGGAACGCTTGTGGGAGAGGCGCGAAAGGCCAAACAACCGAGATTCAACCTGGCGGATTATGTTTATCGTGGTTGCCTGCAGGCTAGTCAGCAAACGGCCCGGCGTCCCAGCACGCTTGCGAAGCCAACCGAAGGCTATCGCGCCCCAAAAAAACAAAACAACCGTAACCGCACCGAGCACTCTCAGACTGCTCAAGACAAAAACTAGGATCGTTACACACAGCGCAGTACGGGCCCAGTTGCCCGCAATGCGAATGACCCTGGGAGAATCCGGCCTGCCCGAAAACAGATAGGTTGGAAGCCACAGAAACGTGGTAAGGAAGATGCCGAGGATCCAAAACGCCCTTATTCCGTCCAGTCGAGGCATCGGCAAAGCTCACGAAATGGAATAATGATAATCAGGGTAGTCGAGGACACGTCTAACCGCCGCGTTCGATATCCACAGAACGACCGCGGAGCCGACGAGCAGCCCGACCGCGGCGTATTGCACTCCCCACAAATGGCTGAGCACGTACCCAGTTGGCAGGTTGACTGCGACCCCGACGGCTACGGCCAGCGAGGCCATGGAAATAGCGTTCACGCTGGCCAAAATTATGATTTCCAGCAAAGCCGTGCTTAGCATGAGATAACCCAGACCGCCGAGCGCAGCTGTTTGCAATAGGCTGGGGGCGAGGCCCAGGGTCGTCGAACGTGAAAACACCAACCAAGCGCTCAAGGCAATCACAACGAACGCAGTAAAGATAGCCAACATCGATTTCGAGTGACGCTTCCGCAGACTTACCTTCATTTGTCGGCTTGCGGCTTGCGGCAGTTCCGTAGCCAGCCTTTGCCAGAACCGCAAGAATGAGTCAGCGAGATATTCCACAAGTGCGGCGGTAATCAGGAACGACAGCAGTACCAGATCCATACCACCTTTATATGCGGCGTCTATTCCAAAACTTAGGCCGGAAACCCACGGAACCGCGCTCCCTGCGGTCAGCCGGTCGGCAAAGAGAAAACCGAAATAGACGGTTCCGTAGAGATAGAAAGGCACAAGGGAGATGAACATGATGTCGCCTCGTGGACGAGCGCTATCCTTGCTCTGCGGGTTCTTTCTCTGTGCATCATAAGAACCAGCCATCACACAACCCAGTGCGCACGACACAGCCAGCAACGGGCAGAGGATCAATAGAACGGTGGGTCCCGGGTTGGCGAGAATCTTTATCAAACCACCGACGAAAATGCTGAGAAAGAAAACGAGCGGTATACACCATCCGTTCCCCTGAACAGAAAGCACCGCGCAGAGCATCCACAGAAAGCTCAGGGCTAAATAGCCGACGGCAGCCAGTACAAGGTAGTAGGCGGCAAATAAATGAAAGTAAGAACCCGCTAGCATGCCTAGCAAGGCCAGAGCAAGACTGCTCGTTAGCCCAAGGTTCAGCAGTGAGAAGCAGGTGCGATGCGCGACAACGGGCTCTTTTAGCCCGTAATAGAAGTTCCCGGACCGGGATATCATCTGGACGAACCCGCCGGACGATATAAGACTGGCGATGAGGGAAAGACTCAACGCTCCCCCGATCTCGGGAGAGACCCGCAGGGCGTCCGGTCGCAAGTACTCTAAGGTCAGCATCACCGCCCAAGGGATGGCGTAGGCCAAGCTGAGTGAAAACTTGCGCAGTGCGCATCTTGTTTCTGCCCAGATGGAAAGCCGCCCGAGCTTCTGACTGGCGGTCTCCTCTAGAGCAGGGTTTTGCTCAAGACGTGTGAACAGATGTTCGGCTAAGGAAAAGATATCCGGGAAGCCCCTCTCTCTCGCGAACTGATCGGTACATCCCAAAGATTCAATCAGGGCCGCAACCTCGCGGGCATGCACGGCCTGTCCCGCTTCTTCGCCAGTTGTGCGCAGCTCTGCATGATTCATGCGCCGCCCCCGCAAGTCAAAAGTGAGCCACCCCGAGGAGAAGCTAACCAAGCTTCGATGTCTTTTGGTTCCGGCGTGGCATCGAAGGGGGCGCGATAAACCGAATGCGTGGCGCTATCTCCGACGATTAAATAGTTGCCCGCTTTCCTCCAGAAGTGTGTGTTATCAGAACGGACCGCGGATGACTGTTCGAAAGCCGGGAGCATCGTGCTCTGTAAGCCGCAGCGATGATCAGGTAATGCGTTGCTCAGAGCAGCAAAGTTCGGTTCTCCCCAGCTGAAACCATCCAGGTCGTAGAGCAGGGCAGTCCACCAAGCATAATTAAACTTTTCTGCGCTGAAAGGCTCCTGCTCCGTCGTCGTGGTCGTGGCAAAAATGCGGGCCCCATAGCGTTGGCGATATTGGAGAGCCAGGTCTACGCGTGCCTGCCACTCCGGAGCACTTTCATAGCTTCCATTTCTTACTTGAAATGATTCCAGCAGGAAAAGATCGCGGCGATCAAGGAAGGAAGGCAGATGTTCAGGATTCTGCGCGCCACCAGCAGCGTATGCGAGGTTGTCTTGAAGGCTGAACAAATGGTCGACAAAGTACGCATTCATAAAGGCGCTGAGGCCGAACTGGTGGACGATCCCGACGGCCATATTCTGTCGCTTGCGAGTAACTACGGCGAAATCATAGCCAGCCTCATCGAGAAAAATACCTGCCACACCCGTTTGCTTCCACAGGCGCACACGCTCTTCCAATTGTTCGGGCGTAAGAGAAATTTTTTGGCCGTTGTGGAACGGGATGTCACCCAAGCAGACATAGCCGTAAAAGCGGGTCCCTGCCCCGCGATTTCGGACGGCCGCGATGATCCGCAAGACCTTCTCGTGCTCCTCTGGCTCCCCGGTGGGGTAGCGCGCGGACTGTTTGTCCGGAAACTCAAGGCCATCGCCCAGTATCACCACGTCGCACCTGCTGAACACACTCGCAGCTTTGTCCACATCTCCTTTTGCGCCATTTACCAGACTGGGATATCCGTAATAGATCGCCAGGCGCGCGGCGGCAGTAGCATCGGGGACGATGCTCGGCGTGAAGAACAAGCTTGACCCTGCGAGCGTCATAGCCATCAACCCTAGTCGACACAACAACACGCACGCTCCGATCACGAGGTATAGGCCGGCAAGAATTGCTGGGGCCGGCACGAGAGCAACTTGTGGTAAGCGCTTTCGTAAGACCTCAAGAATCGTTCTTCGGTAAAATGTTTGAGGACGCGCGCCCGAGCCATCTGGCCCAATCTTTTGCGCTCTGCCGCATGGTTAAGTAAGAAAGAAATGGCGTCGGCCATCGCGTGGGGCGTCCTGGCAGGCACAAGGAGCCCACAATCACCCAGGGCTTCTTTCATCCCTCCGACGTCCGAAGCAACTATCGCTGCTCCACACGACATGGCCTCAAGCACTGCGTAGGGAAAGGCCTCTGAAATACTAGGGAAAGCCATGACGTCGGCGTCGTTGTACACCTTCCACGGTTCCTTGGTGGAACCTGCAAACGTAACGCAGTCGTCCAGCCCGAACTCAGCGACCTTCGATATGCAGGAATCGAAATATTCGCGGTCGGCAGGCGCCCCATAAAAGCGAACTTCCAGTTTGTCGAACTTTGGCTTGAGCATGGCAGCTGCGTCAATTAGCTCGAGTTGCCCTTTGAGGGGATAAATAAGGCCGAGACTCGAAACGCGCGCTCGGCCACAGTGCTCCGGCTTGCAGGGGTAGAATTTTTCTGGATCAACTCCGTTGAAGATCACCTTAATCCGGCTTTGCGGCACGCCTAGAAGCTTTTCCCAGCGCGTATTGTAGGCGCACACCGGGGCCAGCAAATCGGCAAAGTAATAATTCAATTCGACCACGTTTTCAATCACTCGGTAAATAAACCAACGAACGAAGAACGACTTCACTTGACGACGGAGATTCAAATATTGTTCCCGAAGATAGATTCCGTGCTCCGTCAGCACATAAGGTGTGCCATTCGCGAGTTTTGCCAGCACGCAAGGCAAGCCGCAGAACGATGCCGCCGATGAATGCGTGATATCTGTCGAAGGAACGGGGAAATGAAGCACCATCAGCAAGTGATAGAGCAGGCGATAGGCTTGCTTCAATTCTGCGAGAGAGGCGTGTTCGGCGGCCGGAGGGCGACACTCCCATGCGGCACGCACAGCGTGCCGAAACACCTCCCAAGCCTCCACAGAGTTCATGGTTTTTTGATAATCGAACCATTGCAGGTAGCTGTGCAATTCGAGCAACACTCGGCCCAGTTCTTCTTTGTCGCAATCAGCACAGAACAAAAGCGCCAGGAATCGTTCGAAGACTGGTTTGAAACGGGAAGCGATGACTTGTGGCGAGGTGTTCCATCGATTACGCAGCACCACTGAAGCCGCTTGATGATAAGAATATTCTGCGGGTTCGAGGAGGCCCCATTGCGGCACTTTGATCACCTCCCGCACGTTGAGGGCGAGATCGTATTTTGGCCGAGGAGACGCGTTGCTAACGACGGCAAGCACAGTGAAGTCGATGTTTGGGAGGTTGTGCGTGAGCCGATGGCACCACGTGCTCACACCGCCCTTGTAGAACGGATAGGTTCCTTCCGTTGTGAGAAGAACGGAAATCGGGGCTTGGCGGCTCATGGTCTCACGAACCTAACCTCGGCAGGCTGGCCTGCCACCAGCAAGAGAGTCGGATTGTCGAATTCGACTTCGACTAAGTGCGTCATGTTCTGAGCGGGTAGCGGATTGATGGCTCGAATTCTGCCTTCCACTTCGCGGGCGGGTAACGACGGCAGGCTCACTTGAGCCGATTGGCCAACTCGGAGTTCCGAGATCATCGGTGTGGCCACGTGGATTTCCGCGATCATCCGATCGAGTTTGGCCAGCCGCGCAAGGACTACGCCACCAGGAACACGATCTCCCGAGCGGATCGGGATTGCGGAGACCACACCGGCTGTCGTGGCCCGCACGACGGTTGCGTCGGCCTGTCGCTCGGCGCGCTCATAGTTCACTTCCGCTCGGCGTAATTCCGCTTGCCGTTCCTCTCGCGTGATCTTCGCTTGCAAGTCGGCTTGGTCGGCCTGATCGTGGGCCAGCTTCGCTGAAACAGCCGCTAGTTGCTTGGCGTTTTCCAGGTCATCCCGGGCCATGCGCAGTTCAGTATCTCGAATATCCAGCTCTTGCTTGGCAATGAGACCAGCTTCGAACAGCTTCTTGGAACGGTTGTAGTTGAGCAAGGCCTGGTCGTAAGCGGCTGCAGCCCGCTCCGGAGAATCCCGCCACTGCCGGGTGGGAACTAACTGCTCTTGGCGTTGCGATATGGCCACACGGGCGTCCACCTCGGCCAACTGCCCGCGAGATTTGTCGAGTTTTGCCCGCGCTGCCTCGAAGTCGACGCTCGCCTGTTTGACACCCAGTTGCGCCTCGCGATCATCCATACGCAGGAGCTGCTGACCCTCTTGAACGATATCGCCCACCTTGACCGAAATGTCGGAGACCGTGCCGATTGACTCGGCAGCAATCTCGACCTCACTGGACGGGCGAACGGCCCCTTCAAATACCACGCCGTAGATGGACTGGCTATTGGCAAATCCATTTTCATGCCGGAGGAATGCATAGTTCGTTCCCAACAACACCAGCGCTGTCACAAAGGAAGCAAGGATCAAGTAATATCTGATTTTCTTATGGGATAAGTTGAACCGGGCAGGAAGCTGGGCGTTATGGTCTTGCCGTCTGCCGATTACATCAGCGTGTGAGGGGGTGAAGACTGTCGGTACAAGTTCACTGGAGTCCGCGGGCTCCAGTCGCCGAGGTGACAAAGACTCTACCTTGTCGACGACCGGGTCGTGCGCAATGGTCAAGGCCTCGAATATCCGGCTCACGGTGATTCCTTTCATCCTGTGGCGGTACGGTTTGCTGGCGTTTGCCTATCGTTACAATATGGAAAGACTCGCTGATTGCGTCGTGTGGTTATACGAAGCCGAGATCGTCGCCGAAGTTGGCAGGAGAACTAGCGACGTGTTCACCGTGAAGGTTACGCTGTTGCTTCCTGCAGGAACGGTCGCGCTCGAGGACACGCTGGCTGCCGCGTTGCTGCTCGAAAGCATAACTTGCGCGCCGCCTAGGGGAGCTGGCCCATTCAGCGTTACCGTGCCGGTAGACGTTCCCAGCGGGCCACCAATTACACTCGTGGGATTCAGAGTCAGCGAAGAGACGGTTGGGGGCGTCACGGTAAGTGAGGCCGATGGGCTTACGCCATCAAAGGATGCGAAGATGGTGGCCACGGTCGCTGCGGCCACCGCGCTGGTGCTGACCGCGAAGGTCGCGCTCGTGCTTCCGGCAGGAACGGGCACGCTCGAAGGCACGCTGGCTGCCGCATTGCTACTCGAAAGCATAACTTGCGCGCCGGCTGTGGGGGCCGGTCCGCTAAGCGTCACCGTGCCAGAGGGCGATTGCGTACCACCGGTTACGCTGGTTGGGTTCAACGTCAGTGAAGATGCGGATGGGAGAACAGGTTCAGACGGCACTGCGAGCGCTACCGTTTGGCCGCTGCCCAGCTGTATGTGAGAGATGTATTGTCCTCCATAAGCTTCCGCTCCATTGCTGTACAGGCCCGTGACAGGGATGATCGCGCTCGGAACTGCAGCCGTCGCAGGCATAGTGATGCTGATCGTCTGATTCGATCCAGGGGCGCCCGTGAGGCTGGCCGTGGCCATGGACAAGTTGTAGGCGTTGCGATTTTTCATGTTCTGCCCCAACTGATCGAGCGTTAGGCTCACGACTCCGCGCTGGAAGAGCCGTTCGTACTTGTTGAAAGTCTGCTCATAGGTATCACTGATCAGTGAGTGACCTTGCCCGTCGTAGTCGTGCAAGTTGGGTTGGTGGAACATCTCCGGGTCCATGTCTCCGATCAGCATGTTCGTAACGAAGCCCGAACTTACGTAATCGAGAATCTGTGCCGCATTGAAGGTGTTGTAGGGCGGCTGCACGGGATTGTTGTAGATGCAGGAAAACTCCGCCTGATCGTCGGACCAGTTAGCCGCATTGAAGAAGACATCGTTGGGACGTCGCGGTACTTCGTAAAGGCTGGGGGCGTAGCTGTTCACGATGCCCACGTTCGGCGATGGATTTGGACCGTTGTTCGGTTGCCCGATGACTGACGTGTCGCTTACCACATAACTGACGCCATCTTGAACCAGGTAAGATGGGACCGAGGTATCGTTCAGACCGGTGACTCCCGGGGATACAAGGTTCGCCGGGTTGAAGTCCGTCAAATGAACGGTGCTCACACGGTCACTGGGGTCCGGGTCCAGGTTCTGCCCGGTGCCGTTGGCTACATACTGGTTTGTAAAGATCTCCAGGTCGATCGAGTCTACTTGCGGAGTGTTGGGATCACCGGAGGGATCGGACTTATGCAAACCGTTAAGGCTGTTTGGGTGATCGTAAGTGTGACTTATCCAGTGGAAGTGTTGTTGATAGTTCTGCACGTTGGTCGTCAAATCGTCATTTGCAACGCCAGGGGAGGGCAGGCCCGTCCAATCGGTGTTGCCGGTGGTGCCCACGCCATTGAAGGCCATGGTCAGCTTGAAATTTGCAAGGAAGGGGTCGCTTCGGATCTTGTTCTGCCAAGCTACGAAAGAAGTCATGTCAGCCGACTTAATCCTAAAAAAGGGCAGCGTGGTGGAGTCCGGCGCTGTGCGATCGTGCGTTATGGGATCGGTGCATGGCGTGCCCGGTATCCACTCGGAATCATTGATGAAAAAGTCGTCCACCTGTGCGGCGGCGTAGGTGTGATGTTCCCCGAGAAAGATGCCCTTCGTGACCCAGTTGATCAGACCATACGCTAAGACCAAGTCGTGCATCAGATAGGGACTGCTGTCGAACGTCTGAGTGAGATATTGCCGCCCATCGCTGTGCGTGTAGATCAGTGAGAGAACATAGCCCGAGCCATCCGTGAGCAAGGGCGTTACGGAAGCCCCCGGCGGCAACGTGCTTAGAGGTGTGCCCTGATAGATGTAGGCGTTCGAGATGGCAACCGGAGTCGCGGTGTTCGCGTACCAGAAAACCGGCGCTCCTGCCGAAGTAAAGCTAGCGCTATCCGTACCGGAAGAGGTTATCACCCCGTTATAAGGGTAGTTGAACCCAAAATCGTTGTTGGGGTACATGTACCAGTTCAGCTGGCGGATCCCGAACGTTTGCTCATAGGAGGTCAGGGTCAACATCCCGGGGAGCGCATAAATGTAACCGCCATACGCGAAAATCACACCCTGGTAGTAACCGTGGCAACTTCCATCGGACAGCATTGCGGGAGTGATTCCTCCTGTCGTGACGCTCATGTCAAACACGTCGTAGGGCGTGCCCAAATAGTCGAGAATCTGCTTGATCGCCGCGAAATCCGCCTCTGTTTTCCCATTGCTGACCACCAGCAGCTTCATGTCGATCGTCGGCGTCGAGCACGTTTGCGCCTGCGCGGTTTGTATTGCGGCGGAGAGGAGCATGAAGGTAAGGAGAAGGACTGCGGTGGAAATCGCGAAAGAACGGAACAGCTGTTTCATAACCATGCCTCCGTTAAATTAGGAGTCCGGGGACCGAACTCGAAGGAAAAGCGCGGCAAGCCGTAGTGCGGATATGTCCAACGGGGCCAGAGGAGGAGTCTCTGACCACGTTGTGCCGCCTGAGCAAAGCTTGGCCGGGCAAGTCGCAGGGTAGCGAACACGAAAAAAGCCCACAATCCAGTGATCGCCTTGATCTGGCTTAAGGAAAAATTCTGCGCACAAGGGATTAGTCGATCAGATTAATCCAGTTGGATTAGGTAATATCATAGCGCCGGCGTTAGGCGATTCCCTGCGACTCTGTTGCAAATTGGATGCGTCTTCGTGTCAGAAGTTCCGGGGCGCAAAACGGGAAGGATGCGGAATCGCTCGTCAACTTCCTCTGGCATGGCATTTGTCCCGGAAACAACCAATTGGCTTACAGGCTCGAGAGCAGCGTCATCACTACAAGTAATGTGGATACTTGAAGACCGCCTTAGTGGAACCCGCCAAGGCAGCAGCGCCAACTAGGGGCGCTGGCATGGAGGCAAATCTTACGGCGTCGAAGCCCCTTGCGAGTCACGTCAGTAAGTACTCCACCTGACCGGGACTGCGTCGGCAGAAAGATGAGTCTACAACCACGGTTGGGCCAAGAGAATCTTGCTTACCATTGCGGGTCGAGAAGAGACGCCCGTCTTGACCATGATCATTCGCATATAAGCCTTTACTGTGTTAGGGCTGATGCTCATGCGATTCGCGATCGCCTTGCTGCTGAGGCCTTGCAGCAGATAGCCCAACGCTTCTCTCTCGCGCTGCGTGAGGTTAAATTGCTGGGAGACTTGCAACAGTGGGATTACTTGGGAAGGACCTCTTTCAAGCAAGACGGCTACACTTGGCTGGGAAGAACCCTCGGAGTCCGAAGCCACGAGGAAAACCCGACAAAAATAGCGCCTCCTGCCCGATCGGAACTCGGTCACAAAAGGCGATTGACTCAAGGACTCTGGCCTTAGCAAGCTCGAGCGAACCTTTCCGGCAAGAGAATCCTCCGGTCGCCCTAGCTTCTCGAGATTATCCGGATAACTGAGGACCTTCACCGCCTCCGTATTGAAGGAAATAAGATTTAGCGACGAGTCCATCAGAAGGAGTCCAGCCGCAGATTTTTGCGCAGCCCCCATCCTTTTCGCGAGCGACTCGTTTGCTCCTGCCGCAGAGATCGTATCTGGTCCTCGCGAACAAGCCCCTGAGGGAGCGTCCTGTGAGAAATGTCGAGACCGGTATGCCATGAGGCTGGGTTGTTGTGCGACCAAGTTGTCCTCTCGCTGTATATTTTTATCCTTGATTTGACGACTCCCTTGGCATGATGCAAAAGAAGACCGACGTTCCATCCTCGGAATTGCAATCCCACCACATAGTGAAAGCCGTAATGTCATGTCTCCATCTTGAAATTCCCAAATTGCGGGACCCAGCTGATGCGGAGCATACGATCAGACAAAACCTCTGTTCAGTGGTATACGCGTCTTGACCAACGCACGCGTCAGGCATGCGCGACTATAAACGACGCTCGCCTTCGGTTGAACAATCACGCTCCGTGAATCTCAAGCGGTGGGGCTTGCCTCTTCGTCAGAAAGAATTGATTTTAGATCGTGCTCACCCTCTCCGACACTTGGTGCGATCGAGGATAGTCCATCCACACGGCGAGGCAAGCAGGCGAATTACTGGACTTGGGATACGGGAAACACCTGTAACAAACTGCGAGACCGGGCGACCGTCCATCGCGGTCAATACTTTTTAGCCAGCCTGGGCGAAGAGGGATAACGTAGCAGCAAGAAGTCCTATAACCCAACAATTACAAATAACCGGGCAACTGGATTAGCGTCTAGGGCGCATCGCCCAAGCACACGTATTTCCGGTATTCAGCAATCCTGTCGACACCGAGCCCATGCTTGATGGCCTCCGCTCCGACCCGCGCTACGCAAAACTCCGGCGTTGACCGTCGAGACGACACCGCAGTTTTGCGGCGCGTTTGTTGGCCACTGCTTCTTCCTCCGCCTCCGGCCTGAGAAGCGAGCAAGCCAAGGAAAGACACCTCTTGATGCAATAGCTTCTCCAGAACCTGCAACCATCCGAATTTGTAGTTTTCGCCTCGTCAGATCCGCGAGCGTCGCGACCACGAGGTGCACGCGTCTGTGACAGGCGGAAATATTCCACCATTGAGGGGGCCATCAGGGAAATGTTTTCGGCGGCGGGCACACGTTGATATGTAAATCTTACCGGTCTAAATCCTTTCGCCGCTGTTCCTTCCTCTCATCTCGAATCGGCTCACATACCGATGCGCTTATCCTTCGCCTCTCAAGGTTTCTCCGACGATCGTTCGGCCCCTCTTGGGGGGCCGCGGGGATTCTCGGAGCGAGAGGCACGCGAGCGTAAATAGTGGTTCCAGTTTGCGGCTTTGAGTCAATAGAAAGGTACCCGTCAACCATCTTCAGCCGTTCTTTCATGCTGGTGAGACCAAGCCCATGCCCGTCGATGGCCTTCTCGGGTTCAAAACCAATCCCTGAATCGCGGACCGTCAACTCGATCTCATTCAATGCACCTGCGAGGGACACTTCAAAGCGCCGCGCACCGCTGTACTTCACCGCGTTTTGCAGTGCCTCCTGCAAGACGCGGAAGATACACAGCGAGATTTCCTGCGGCAGGTTGTTCGGAATACCCCGGGACTGAAAATCAATCTCGACATTCTGCCCGGCTGACAGCTCTTTGCAGAAACCCTCGGCTGCCGCTCCCAGTCCCAGGTATTCTAGTTTCGAAGAGTGCAGACGGTGGGAGAGGGCCTGGATGTCACTCGCGAGATCCGAGGCACCACCGCCAGCCTCCCGCCGCGACGCCAGGGGGTGTAGCACAATCCCCTCAATGCGTATAGGGACCCGCCGAGCTCAACGAGAGTCAACCCGAGGAGCAGGGCGAGAACCTCTGCCAGCGACAGCCGTGCTTTCGAAGATCCGGAAGATGGTGTCGCTACCCTGCGTCCACCTCACCCACGGGGGTCTCCGTCCAAAGGGCTTTACCGCGCGGAACTACCTGCCCGCATGTATTCCTCCGCCTGAACCTTCACCCGTCAAGCGCTTACTAGGAGTGGAGACGCAGAGTGGGCGCGTGGCTGTGGCTCACCTCGTGGCTGCAGAGCTTCGCTCGACGAAGGCGGTATCGGCGGTTATACCGAAGGCTTCAAACAGACGAGATTGCAGCTGCTCGCAGAGATTGTTAATTTCGTCCACACCGAGACTTCCCGCACTAACGCGATAGCGCAGTTTTCTCTGGCCCGCTGGCGTCTCCACTACTCGCAATACGGCGTCAGCGACCTCTTGGGGATTTCCTGCCATAGTCGTGACGACGCCCTGCACTTTGTCAAGAATCCGGTTGGCGACTCCGTAAGTTTCTGCGCGGCCCCGGTCCGCGGCCTCCACGAAGTTGCCGAAAACCGCCGTCTTATAGGGGCCCGGCTCAATTATGGACGATTCGATTCCTTGGGGCGCGAGCTCGTAGTGGTAGGCTTCCGCGAGCGATTCCAGCGCGAATTTACTCGCACAGTAAAGCCCGAAGGACGGGATGACCAGACGGCCGGCGCCACTGCTGATATGCAGGAGCAAACCGCTCCGCTGTCGTCGCAAATGGGGGAGCACAGCGCGGTTGACCCGAACCGAGCCAAAAAAATTGGTGTCCATAATGTCCTGGGCTTGTTCGGTGGTGGTAGCTTCGATCAACCCGGCCAAGGCGTAACCGGCATTATTTATCACAACGTCAAGGCGACCGGCGTGCTGCACCATCGTCCGCACCGCGCGATCTATGGTGGCGTCATTGGTGACATCGAGTTCCAAGACGTGGAGAGCAAGCGATTCTCGTTCCGCGAGGACCCGAATTTCCGAGGCATTTGTGGCGTTGCGCCCCTCAGGGTCGCGCATCGTTGCGAAGACGGTGTGACCGTGACGCGCGAGGGTCTCAGCGATCATTCTGCCGAACCCAGTGCTTGAACCTGTGATCAATACTACCTGCTTAGAACGCATGACATGTCCCCTTGAACAGCCATGGTGACCTGCTATTGACGAGAAGTAAAGCGCAGCAAAGGTCCACTCTTTCCGCTCCGGCAAGCGCCCGCCGTCCATTAGGCCCTGTCGCTGTAGCCCTTTCCGGCTGAAACTTGTCGACCCGAGAACACGTATCTGAAGTGAGAGCCGCCGATGAACGGCATCCTGAGCTAAGAACCATGCCGAAGGTGCTGCAACAGATCTGGGTTCGCCGATGCGAGATCGGGTTGATCGCCGTCGTCCTCATCACCTCGGCGCTGCTGTTAACGTTTGTCATCACCACACATAACGCTCAGGGATTCGCCAAGGTAGCTCTGGCGTTACCCGCAGCCGTCTTCGCTCTTTTAACGCCCACAACCCTGACCTTCGATTGGTTACGGCCTGACGACCTCGTTCGGCATCTCCAATCATTCCTTCCTACCGTCCTCGCTCGGAGCCCCCCTGCCTAAGCAGCACGCGGCTTTGTCCATCTGACAACTCAAAGCTGTTTTGAAGCGGCTTGAGCTTCGTTGCACGGGTGTCTCTGTCGCGGACCGAGAAAGGAAGCGTGTCTGTGGTTCCCATTGATTCTCAAGAGCCAGAGAAGATGAAAAAGCCAACGTGGCTGGCACGAATCAGGATCTTTCTTGCCGAAGTGAAACAAGAGTTGAAGATGATCAGCTTTCCCACCTGGCAAGAGGTGCGAGACCGGGTCATCATTGTGCTCGTCGTGATTTTTGTTCTGAGCGCGTACATCTTTATGGTTGATCAACTCTGTAAGCGATATTTGGATCCTATGATGTTCCAGCGGCGTTGAGCCCCTGCGGCAATACCGAAGATGGTACCCGCCACGACTAGGCAGTGAAGTTCCCTCGGGCGTTTGAGGTATGCCGTCTGGCAAAGGAAATTTCACAATCTCAACAGCGGTCAGCAGTTTTGCTCATTGCTCCAAGCCTTCATGCGGCAAGGTAGTGTCAGACAGCCTCTTCAGCAAAATTTCGAGCGCACGCCGACCTTCTGGCATCGAATCGTCTACGTTGGTGTGAACTTGAAGATAGGTCGTCTGGCCGGCTAACAGGCTGGCTAACAGTTCGCCAGGTGGTGGGCCGAAAACTAGGAGTACCGGCGAACCTAGGTCTTTCATAGTCTTGAGATAGCTAGCTGTCGCCACTTCTTGAGCGCTTTCACTCATTGCAGCTCGCCTCCCGAAACGTCATTTGTGGGTGTCTGACCGTTACCGGCCTGTTCCTCACAAATGATTGATTCACGTTCCATCAGTGCCATTACAGTTGGTGGTGCATTTCACGCGAAGGATGAGACAGAAATGTCATTGGAAAGGACATTATAGCGGACGTAAGCGAAGTGCCCCGAAGGTTCCACCGCAATGACCCTTGGCGATGTGCCGCCGGTTGGCGTGGTCTCTTTGAGGCTCAATAGACCTGTTTGCGGATCGACGGCGTAAGTGGAGATGCTGTTGGACAACGAGTTGGCCACCAGCGCAAACCGTGCCGCTGCAGCTGGAGGCGGCATGATGGACAAGATCGGCACTTAATCGACTGTGTGAGCTACATTTTGCTCTATAGTCCGCGGTTCATCGACCCGTATACAAGATGACCGGCCAGGTTCTGCAGAAAGGAGGTTGTTCGAAGTTGTTGAACGTTTCGTTGCAAAATCTTTGCGGCGACGATTGGTTCATCATCGAGGGAATTGGCGAGTCTCTCGCCAGCACGACCGCGACCCGGTTGAACAGGCTCGAAATGAGGGACCGCCAAACAAAAGGGTTGTGGACGGGCAATCTCCCTAGCGCCCCACTTCCATTGCGGCTATCCCATTAGAAAGGCGGGGTGGCCGGCGACAGTTGGAGGCGGAATTAAATTGAGATGTGGTTCCTCTCCCTGCCTTTGGTACTTACGGCAAGTCCGCCCTCAAGTCTAAACTCCGACGCAACTCCTGCAAGGCTTCCAGGCGTTAGGAAGTCAGCGCAAAAGGAGGCTAGGAAGGTTTCGTGCCCTGGGCCCTGGGTTCCGAGATAAGTTGTTTGTCGTCCACGGAGAACAGCAGATAGTTCTTGAAACTGTGACGACGATGAGAGCGGCGGCCCCTCCAGTCGTAAAAGACTTCCGCTATTTGGGGGAGCCACATATCGAGATTGCGAGACTGGAAGTGCACGGGACCATATTCAATAGCCGCATGGTCCGCAACCAAGCGGATTGTTGGCAAAGGGTCAATGAGCTCCGTTTCGAGGCGGATGATTTGAAACGTGTCGGCTGAGATCCAAGCGCGGCCCTTAAGGGCCGCGTGATAAGTCGGGCCTTGAATCCCGATCTTATAGCTGCGAATGGTATTCGGCTTATCGGGCCTTTGCCGGAAATATACTTGCCACGCCGGGCCAGCATTCGAGCGAGCCAGCCCTTCACACGTCATCTTGAAGTTTGGTGCGTAGTAAGGATGAAAGATCAGCACGAGCGCGGGCAGTCCGCTGGTAGCAACGCCATCTGGAAATTTCGTAGGCTGATAGTGAACATCCCTGTACTCATCGACGCTGAGGAGCCCGAGACGTGTTTCCTTAATGGAAACAAGATAGTCGAACTTGAAGTTTATTGGACGTGAGGGGAATCCCCATTTGTTGATCGATTGATGAGTGACAGCCTCGGTCGCAGCGAAGCGATCGACATTGGCGACAAATTCCTTGATGCGCTTGCCGGAATTCTCGAGAATCTCATCGAGATTGCACGTGATACCAGCCATGACGGGCGGCACTTTGTCGTCGATGTCAGGAGGCAACCAATTAGAAGAAAGAAGGGCGCCCATCGGCACAACAGGCTCCGCAGACAGAACTGCCTCAGACTTATCGGACAAAGCGTCGCCGCCGGGTTCTAGGAGGCCTTGCAAATTGTTGAGCAGTTTTGATGCGCCGGGTTCTTCGGGATGATCCTGGAGATACGATTGAAGGACCGCGATCGCCCGATCCTGGTCACCACGCAAGTAGAGCGCCCGCGCCAAGAGTGGTTGCACGACCCCCGCCTGGTCATGACCCAATTCGAGGGCGCGCTCCGCATGCTGGATGGACTCATCGAACAAGCCCTGACGCAGGTAGGCATCCGCGAGGACGGCATGCGCGCGCCAGGAGGTAGGTTCAGCTTCGACTGCTTTGTCGAAGTACCGAGCTGCTTCCAGGTGCCTGCTTTCCTGCATGAGAGCCCCGCCCAAGGACAGCAGGGCGCCGAGGTGGTTGGGAGCGAAGACCAGGACTTTCTCCCAATAGCTCTTGGCGCGCACCCAATCGTTCATTTGTGAGGAATAAACTCCGAACAGGAAGTTCGCATCCGCGTCACCGGGAGCGGACCGATAGACCGTATCCAAGTGACTACGCGCGTCGGCTGGTTTGTTGAAGCGCAACGCCTCAATGGCTTTTCCCAATTCCTTCTGTAACTTGGGACCCAGCACCGGATGGTCTTCCCCCGGCGGGAGAGATGAGTATTGCGCGAACATGCGGGGAGCAAGGGGAGGGAAAAGGAAGATCAGAATGAGGAAGGCCCAAGGCGCGACGCGGAAATACATACGGACTCCCATTCGCGAATTACCCAAGAGAAGGACCCGGACTTAGAGATATCTTATACCTATCCCTGCGAAAACTTAACAGGTCGAGTCTTTGCCCGGGTAGAAGCGGGCATGTTCTCGAATCTGGCAGGCAGGGAAACGACCATCGCCTATTCCCAGAGAGCTTTTAGTGACAAGATATGCCTTTTTGGTGAGCCATGAAGTCGCGATCAGGACGATGCGGTCTGTGGTTCCGAGCGGCGAGGGAGCTTGCATGAGAAGAAACTGGCCAGGAAAAAGAGCAGTGGAGATATCCCTACTTGTGCTCCTTTTTATGGACGCGTGCCTGGCACAGCAGAAGATCCCCGACACCGAAAGAGTCCTGTTCGATGCCGTGAACCGCGAACGTGCGGCAGAGCATTTGCAGGTTTTGCGATGGGATGAAGGGCTGGCGCGCGCGGCGCGCAAGCATGCCAAACAGATGGCAGAGCAGGATGTGCTGGAGCATCAGGTACCCGGGGAACGCGATCTGCCGACTCGCGCCAGGGAGGCCGGGGCGAGCTTCAGTCATATCACTGAGAATATCGGCATGGCCGTGGATGCCAACAAGTTCCACGACGGCTGGATGCATTCGCCGGGGCACCGGCAGAACATTCTTGATCCTGCGGTTGATTCCATCGGGATTGCGGTGGTCGAGGGCACGGAGGAGCTGTACGCCGTGGAGGATTTTGCGCGTTCCGTCAAGCCACTCTCGATCGAGGAACAGGAAAAACAGGTCGCGGAGCTCCTTGCGACGCGCGGTTTACGCTTGCTCAAGATGGAGAACGATGCTCGGAAGAGTTGCGAACTCGACAACGACTACTGGGGAAGAACAAAGCCACGGTACATTGCGCATTACGAGACGCCCAATATCTCGATGCTGCCAGAAGGCCTGGAAAAGGAAATCGAAACCCGCCGCTACAAGTCTGCCGCTGTGGGCGCCTGCGCACACAAAGAATCGCCGTTTGCGCAATTTCGCATTGTCGTGTTGCTCTATTAGCGTGACACACGCGCGCCGCCCCGGCCGTAAGAGTTTCTTTGCTTGTCGAGCTCGCCGCGTTCTTCTGTTCGGTCGGCCTGAAGGGGAAAAGGATGGGCGCAGACTCGGCTTGATTATTCTCGATGCTCGCAGCGAACCGGCATAACATCGGCGGGAATCTCATCGCCCTTGAGCCGAACCCACGCTACCTGAAACGAGCCGCGATAACCGAATAGTGGGCCCCAAACCCGGTTTCGCACGTTCACCGCAATGTGAAACTGCTGATCGTGGTTTTCGTACCATTCGCAAACTTCTGCGACGCCCGAGAATAGCATGGGAAAACTGAACGCAATCGAGCCTTCGTAGAAGCGCTGAGACCCAGAGCGCAGGCGCAATCCACCACGTTCGTCGACATCCAGGTCCATATCCACGGCCAAGTGCTGATGGGTTCCGAGGTAATCCACAATGCGGTTGCGGTGCCGGCTATAGATCATGTATGCGTCAAAACGGCGTGTCCTTTTGGTTTTGAAGGTTCTGATCCAAGTTACAGTTTCCCGACCGTGTTCGTCCAGATAGGCATAATTCTTGATGGTGAAGGGCACGGCCTTGCCCTGCTCTGGAAACATAATCCGCCGCCAGCTGCCGACGTACAAGAATGGCATGGTGTAGAGAGGACCGTGCCAAATCTCATCCATGACCCCGGTTCCGATGCATGCCACATTATCCGAGCTGTTAAACCCAAATCTTTCCTGAATGCGGGGATGGAGGAGCTTAAATTTATCTTTAAGCACTTGTTCGTAGATGGATCTCATCGCTCAATTTCCGGTGAAGTTCGACGACAATGACTCGCCGTCGGAAGGCATGTCCCGTTGAGCAGACCGACGACAGCCAAGGCTGACACTGCCAGGTTGAGCGTTACGGGATTGAATGCACCGGTTAGATAGTTCGGCGATGTTATGGCGACGCCCAAAGCAGCCAAAAACATTGCAGCTATCGTGAACCAAAGTGGCCAGCGAGATTTCCAGAAAATGACTAACATCAGAGCAAAACAGATTTCCAGGTACCCCAACAATGACAAGGTCCTGATCAGCTCCGAGGCCGCGATTCCAGCGTCATGCAGCATTTTCAGTTCATCTGCATTCCGAATGACCAGTTTTGGAACAAGTCCGTGATAAAACCATACGAAGGCTATGGTCAGGCGAGAGATCGCATAGGCGAGAGCCTTTTCGCGAGAAGCTTCAGGAAGGATACCCTTCTCTATCCAAAGCCGAAGCCGATCAAAACTCCAAGCAGTCGCCCAGCCCAGCAGTGGACGAAAAAGCAACCTGTCGGCAAATCGTCCAAGTGTGCCAAAGCGCGTCCGATAGTCATACCAGGTGATGAACCGAATGCCGTCGCCGGTGGGAATGTACTTCCAGTAGCCGGAACCCGTTGCAATCAGAGACTTGCGGTCGTCAGACCAAAATTTGAGGGCCGATGTTCGCTGACCATCCGAATCGTTGCGCTCTCCGGTATTTTCGCCGGCTCCTTGAATGCGCACACCCGCTCCTATACGAGTGGCATAAATGAACTTCTGAGCCCCTCCACGTTCGTGTGGAAGATAGTCGATTTCTGAGAAGCGAAGATCCCAGCGCTCGTGAAGTTTCGGCTCCTGGGTCTTCTCCCACAGCTCATCCATTCCGCCTCGGATCAGAATCTCGACGTAAATGCTCATATGGTGGCTGCTGCGACTTGCAGCGTAGCGCAGCGTTTGAATTGAGGCCAGTCCGGAGTGGTATACGGGCGACAAGTTGAAACGACAGAGCCAAGTCCGTTAGTTCCTTTTAATAGGTCCATCCCCGTGCACTGAGGTGCCAGACGTGCAGTTTTCCAATCCCTCACGAGGACGCCAAAGGCACGACATTGTTCGCGCTCATGCGGTGGATCCGCAAAGCGCTCGACAACAAGACATTCCGACTGGCGTAAAACAATTATGGACAAGCAGCCTCATCCAGTAAGCAGACACAGGTATCTAGTACAAGAAAGCAGCGATAAACCAGAAAGCAGCCAAACCGAATGACGCCAAAGAGGCGGGGAGACGCACGGGGCCGTTTCCTATCAGCGACACCACCAGGGCGACTAATGACGCTTTAAATCCGCGTTCTGCCGACGACATTGCGGAATCTGCGGAGAGGTCAATTGCGTTGCCGATTACAAACAGCACAATCAATCCAACGCAGGAAGCGAGGATCAATCCGCCAAACGCGCTAATCCGCCTCCATCTATCAGGAGCGAAGCGCGGTTTTGTATTGCACCATCGCACCCAGCCCCAAATCAGTGAAGGAGCGGGCAGGACGTATCCCGCAAGGCCGATTAGAGCGATGAGAACACCACCCATTTTCTCTGACGCTGATTATAACTTCAGGGAGAGCCAGCGGCATGGAATCGATGAACAAGGAGCCAAAAGAACAAACATTTACAAACAACGCTACCGGCCGATCCATTATTGGGCATGCACGTTCGCTTGCACGCGATACTGGTTTTTAAGTTCCTTGATTGCATGGCGAAGGGCCCGCCCCTTTTCTCTATAATCCCCGTATGGCTCTCGTTGTTTTCCTCCGGGGCGTCAATGTTGGCGGACACAGGACGTTTCGCCCAAGCATCCTTGCAAGACAGCTGAGCGACTATGGTGTCGTGAATGTGGGTGCGGCAGGCACATTTGTGGTTCGGAAACCCGGACCTCAGGCAAAGTTCCGTCGTGAACTGCTGCGGAAGCTACCATTCGAAACGAAAGTTGTGCTTTGCAACGGTCGTGATCTTATCCGCCTCGAGATGGAAAATCCGTTTGGACCCGAGCCGTCACGCCCGGATATGGTTCGCTTCGTCAGCATCCTGTCGAAAACCGACCGCGGCCTGGCTTCCATTCCATGCACAATTCCGCCCCGCGGGGAGTGGTTCGTGCGGGTTATCGCGTCGAAAAACCGATTCGTCTTCGGAGTGTACCGTCGCCACATGAAAACGATCGGCTATCTTGGCCAGATCGACAAACTGTTCGGTGTACCGGCGACGACACGGAATTGGAACACCATAATTGCCGTCGTGCGAATCTTGAAAGGCCAGGGCAAGAAAAGCAAGCGCGATTGACGTATAGACTTCGCTCGTGGACAGCGATCGGACCGAGAAGTGGAGTAATGGACCTCTCGACAAGCTGATGTGGTCAGAAGGATCTCTTCTTCCGGGTCGCCCGTCATCGATCCCGAAATGAAGACGCTATTCCGCTCATGGCATAAACGCGTGTTCTCAACAGTTAAGCGAATGCCTCATCGCCCGAGAGATTCGATGGGTTAGGTGATGTCCACCTCGAGCCCGCCCACCCAGCGAGCAGCAAGGTTGTACACCACCGCCCCGATCCACGCGCCGATTCCCCCAATAATCCCGTAAACAATGGGGGCAACTATGATTGCACCAACGCCCATTCCAAACCCAAATGCTCTTGCACTCATACCCATGCCGCTCCCACCCATTCCCTCGAGCGACCCTGCCACCAGCGAAACACACGCGGCGATTGTTCCGATAACCAGTCCTACGAATGCATAGGTAATTGCACCAAGCTTCAAAGCGGAGCCTGGTCCAATGCGTTTGAGTGTAGCCATTGTGTTCCTCCTCGTTCCAAACGTGGCGCGCATGCTACCAGAAGGCAGCGACCTCACAAAGGCCTATTTGCAATGCAGTCGGCAGCCCACGGGCCGCGGCGAAAAGAATCTTTCCAACGCGAGAAGCAGCCTCAAGACTTCCGATTTCGACAAGGCAGTCGGGGATGTCGACGCCGCGATAAACACGTTCTCCAGCCCCTCAGACCCGACCCTCAAATCACCGGGACCCGAGCAAACCCACCCCAATGCATGCCAGGATGATCAAAACGGCGGCGCCCCCGATATAGACGAACGGCGACGGGCTCGACGACACCAATTTGCAGCTGAGCAGATTGCCAACGCAACGAACAGCGAGACAGAGACGATAATCAAGCCCACTCTGCTGTTGCTGTAACCGGTCGGCGAAATGGCGCGAGCAATCATACACGATAGCGACTATTGTTCCGTTGAAGGACAGAGGACGCCATCGACCTCTACTGCGCTGAACGGAACGAATACTTTCGGGCACACCCCTAATCCTGGTTTGTGCCCGACGGCGGTCGTCAGCGTGTCGTAGCTCTACGCTACGGCGTCAAGGAGGACCAATCTTAGTCCGAACGAGACTGATGCTCCCAACACGATTAGGGTGAGAACACTGCGCCACGCCTGGCACGTGTCCGAGATATAACTTGGCTCACTTGGCAGGATATTGTAAGGTCGGCTTTGCGCCCGCCAGTACTGCTTGCCAAGAAAATTCGCCGCCCTCCTAGTTCCCCTACGTTCAGAGCGCGACCCCATTCTGTGCATGCGGCTAGGTCGGCATCTTTGCCAACGCCGCGACTTCCGTCGACCGTCTCTTTCACCCAGCGGGTTCGACCGTCGGCCATCTGAAGTTCGGTCCGGCATCGAGCGCTACGATCTGGTCCGTGTTGACAATGACAACGCCCACTTCTTCTCCTGACTCATTTGCCTTGCGAAGTTTAATTAGCGCCATAGCTACCTTCCGGTTTCCCGAGAAACAATCACACTGTTTCAGTCCCGACAATAGCAGACTCCACCGCTTGGAGAACCACTCCGTCACCACATTTGAGGATCGTCCCAATGGCGAGAGATTCGCGAATCAGCTCTTGGCCGAATACCCTGCGAATTCAAGTTGGTTTTATGTTCGCGGTCACAACGCTTGCGACATTGTGACGGCGACGAGTAGCGAACTCTGCAGCGTGGGGCCACGAGGGTCGCGGAACGCTTTGACGGAGAGGCTTTCATCAATTGGCTCCTCCCTAGTCGCGTAGCGTTTTACTTATCACTTTATTCCGTGGGATGAACGTCGTGCACGTCGTGAACGTTCCCGGGGAGTGGTGGATTTGAGCCTCGAACCGAACTTTTGAACGCACCCTAAGCCAACTCGAGCGTGTTCAGCCTCAACTATAGGGTCATCGGAAGATACGAACTGGGGCCGAGTCTTTTGGCGGATGAATCCCAGGACTATGCAGTGCTAAAGTGCAGCTTTTGATGTCCAATAGCCAGGCAATGACAGGAGGAAACAGGTGAAGGGAAAAACGAAGCTTGACCACGTGGTGGCGTGCTGCTGCGTGGCAGTCGCCGTCCTTGCGGCGCGTCCGTTGGCGTTCTCGCAAACCGCGCCCGCACCTTCGGCCGAGAATCAGAAGGCCGGTGAACCGATGCAAGCGGCGTGGGAAAAGTTGACGCCCTATCAGAAGTCGCTGCTAGAGAGAATGTACAACGATTGGGCGTACCTGGCGAAATACCGGGACGCCGATGCGGCGCTGCCGCCTGCCGCGCCGCGTGAAACGCGCGTCGTATTCATGGGCGATTCGATCACGGAAGGCTGGGGCATGAAGGCGACGGCGACAACTCCGGATCGCGGCGAATTTTTTCCCGGCAAGACGTATGTGAACCGCGGCATTTCGGGACAGACCACGCCGCAAATGCTGGTGCGCTTCCGTCAGGACGTCATTGATCTAAAGCCGAGAGTCGTCGTCGTGCTGGCCGGCACCAACGATATCGCCGAGAACACGGGAAAAACCACGTTGAAGGAAATCGGCAACAATATCGCGTCCATGAGCGAACTCGCGCGCGCGAACGGCATTGCGGTGGTTTTGTGTTCAGTTTTGCCGGCGAGCGGCTTTCCCTGGCATCCAGGTCTCGAGCCGGCGCCGAAGGTCCAGGCACTGAACGCCTGGATCAAGGAATACGCGGCGAAGAGCGGCCTCGTTTACGTGGACTACTACTCGCGAATGGTCAACAGCGAGGGTGGTCTGAAGGCGGAGCTGAGCCCGGATGGCGTGCATCCGAACCGCGCCGGATACGAAATCATGGCGCCGCTGGCGGAGGCAGGAATTGCAGAAGCGTTGAAGAAG